>ERZ1669250.509-NODE-509-length-17086-cov-7.526217_pt1 | contig 17086 bp, 17 predicted proteins | sample MGYA00579295_ERZ1669250 | MGnify/ENA primary metagenome ERZ1669250 (study PRJEB41166, sample SAMN08046056) | hot springs metagenome | biome: hot spring; feature: acid hot spring; material: thermophilic sediment; isolation source: thermophilic sediment from acid...
TAAAAGGGATCGTGAGATGGGTTCACTACGTCGCGAGACAGTAGGGGTGCTTTTCGATGGGAGTGCCCGGATGCCTGCGGGGTAGGATCCCTTAGTACGAGAGGAACGGGGATTCGTGGCCTCTAGTTTACCGGTTGTCCGGCAGGGCAGTCGCCGGGCAGCCACGCCATCGCCGATAAACGCTGAAAGCATCTAAGCGTGAAACGGCCCCCAAAACGAGGCATCCTTATAGACCACCTCTAAAAGAGAGGTTTGATAGGACCGGGGTGTAAGCGCCGAGCCTTACGGCGAGGTGTTCAGCCCGCGGTTACTAACGGTCAAATTACATGGTGATGTCTACCCAGACTTAAGGGAAACCTATACTGGCGTTTTCAAAACATTGAGTGATAGTATATGGATGATAGAGATATTTCAGGTATATTCCCATTTTTAAAATCCGTTTCATATTTATATAAAAATATTTCATTGAAAGATTTATTTTCCTCATCTGCATATATAGATGCAAGGAATTATTCATTAAGCATAATAATGAAAAATTTGGGGGAAGGTGAAATTATATATCCATCTTCTCCAGAAATGAGGTATTTAGGTTATCATATAACAAGGATGGTATTATCATATTTGAACGATAGAATATTAACAGGAAGGTGTGCTATATTTTTCAGAGATTCTTTTGAGCGTAATTTTATTTCAATTGAAGATAAAGATTTGATTGAAAGAGTTTCTAAGGAATTGGATGTCGAAATAAAAATTAAAAATAATGAATATTTGATAAACGTATTTGATTATATTTCCAACATTGAAAAGCTGGGTGATGACTATAGACTATTTTATCAGAAATTGGATAACGGCTATGTGATATTCTCTGGGAAAAGCGCAAAGGAAAAGGTTTCAAAAGTTTTGCGTGAATCATTTTACAAAAAATTCATTGAAAGTGTTGAAAAAATAGATAATGTTCCGGAGGAGATGCTTTTATATTTTAAAGATGGATTAAAAACAATAAAGGAGATAAGGGATGCAAACATTTCAAAATATTCACCTATAGAATATGGTGAAATAGATGAAGAATCATTTCCTCCATGTATAAAGGAAATAATATCAAAAATAAGAAGGGGTGAAAATGTATCCCATAATGCAAGATTTACACTTGTAACTTTTTTAAATCAAATAGGATTTGAAAAGCAAAAGATTTTGGAAATATTCAAGACAGTTCCAGATTACGATTCTAGGATGACGGAATATCAAATCAAGCACATAACAGGTGAAAAAGGAAAGACCGTTTATTCTGTTCCAAAATGTTCTACAATCGAACTTTATGGTCTATGTGTAAAAGACAAATATAAAGAAAATCTATGCATGAAGGAATGGATGACCCATCCCCTTTTATATTATAGATATAAAAAAAGGTCAAAGGGTTCTCCAGGCCCTGAGAATTCTTTGAATAGCAGTAATATGTCCAAGGATTCCAAATAAAATCATCGTTATGTCAGAAATTGATAGATCAAATATTGAAAATCTCATGAAGAAGAATTGCATAATGGCCATTACCATTAAAATTACAAGTCTATCGGCCCTTCCAAGAATTCCACCATAATCTCTTTTACCTGTGATGGCCTGTGCTTGTGTTCCAGCATAACTGGTGAAAAATATACCCGTGAGAGCAAAAAATGCTGTATACCAGTGGGTGTAATAAGAGAATGCTATTCCAGTGATCATTATAGTATCGGAATATCTGTCTATCAGATGGTCAAGAAAATCGCCCCTTCTTGATGACAAACCCCTAATCCTTGCTACCTTTCCGTCTAAGGCATCAAAGAGGCTTGAAAAAAATAAAAATACAAAGGCATAAATCAGATAAAAATCACCAAGGTAAAAAAACAGGCCAGTTAATATGGAAAAAATTAAAGATACAATCGTTATTGTGTTTGGATTTAAAAAAATAAATGGCCTAGATATTTTTTCAAGTAAAGGATCAACAGTCTTTCTATATTTGTCTAGTACCATTCCAATATCTCCTCCGAATAATCTATGTATCCTGCTTTGAAATTATCCCCATTTCCATTTAAAATCTTTTTTATTATTTTTACAGTTTCTTCTAAATTATATTTTCCAGTATCTATTTCATAAACATTTTTATTTTCCATTAAAGACTCCTGTGTTATTAAAGAAATTGCCTCAGCCTCTAGGTTTTCCATGATCTTATTATTATCATAATTTCTCTCCTTTAATCTTTCTTTCAAAATTTTTGGAGATGTTCTCAAAATAATAATTATGTCGCAATTCATCAAATGTGAATAATGGGATTCAAAAATAACGTTATCAAAATCCTTCAATTTTTCTTTAAGACATTCAATATCAACAATTTCAGATTTTCTTTCCTCGTCATATCCATCTATGCAATTATTATTTCTCGCAAATTCATTTAAATTTATATAATCCATTCCGAGGGCCTTTGAAACGGTTGTCTTTCCAGTTCCAGGTGTTCCCGATATACAAATTTTCATCAATCTTTTTAAAAACAATGAATTTAAAAAATTTGTTATTATCATAATATTTTAAATTTTTTAAAAAATTTAAAATTTGAATGAAATATTTTTATAAATGAAAAGTAAATATACTTCACAATGAGGGAAAACCTTAACAAGTTAAGAGAGAAGGTAAGATCCGTTCTTATATATTCGGGATATAGAATATCTGATAACCTAGGGGGGAATATAGATTTCATTTTTTCAAAAGAAAATAAAATTTATATTGTAAAAATAGCAATAAATGTGGATACAATCAAAGAAGATGTAGCCAGAGAAATTAAATTCTTTGCAAAAGCTATTAAGGGATATCCATTAATAATAGGTGAAAGAACAACAATTGAAATTTTGGAGGATTATATATTGTATTATAGATATAAGATACCTGTAATGAATTTTAAGACATTTGTAAACTATTTTGTAAATGACATAAAGCCATTGGGATTCTCCGCCCCCGGAGGATTCTATGTTAAAATAGATGGAAAGATGTTGAGAAAGCTAAGGGAAATTAATAACATTTCACTAGGAGAAATGGCCAACATTGCAAAAGTTTCAAGGAAATCAATTCAATTATATGAAGAGGAAAAATCAGCAGTATCAATTGATGTGATAATGAGAATTGAGGAGAAGTTTAACGTTTCATTGATCATCCCTGTAGAGCCTTGGGAAGATAATGAAAATAATGAAATCATCGATTATTCTCCAAAAAAAGAAATTGAAATAAAGATATACAATATATTTTCCAACTGTGGATGCAACGTTATGTTTTTCAGAAAAACACCTTTTGAAGGATTGATGGATTTTGAGGATCTTTTAATAATGAATATAACAACATCAAAAAAGGATGTTATGAACAGGGTGAAGATGGCAAGGGAACTTTCAAGCATTACAGGTAAAAAGAATATCATTATAGGAAAAGGAAAATATGATAACCTCCCTGTAATACCAATAGAAAATATAGAGAAAAAGGAAAAAGAAGAAAAAATAGAGATAATAAAATTTAATTTAATCTAATTTATATTTTTTCAACAATTCCTTAGCCCTGTCTAACCTCACCTTATTTTCTTTCACCATTTCCTCCGCAATCTTGTCTATTAAATCCCCAGTGGCCCCTGCCATTATAGCTATATTCCTTGCATGCAGACTCATGTGTCCCTTTTGTATTCCCTCTTCAGACAAAGCCCTTATGGCTGCAAAATTTTGTGCAAGACCTACGGAGGCCAAAACTTCTGCAAATTCTTTGTAATTTTTAATTCCTAAAATTTTCCTCGCCAGCTTTGCCTTTGGATGTGTGGATGCAGCTCCTCCAACAGTCCCAACGGCCATCGGTATTTCTATTGTTCCAATTAAATCTCCATTTGAATCGATTTCCCATTTTGTAAGGCTCGTATATCCATTCATTGCTGCGTATGCATGTGCTCCAGCTTCAACGGCCCTCCAATCGTTAGCGGTAGCAATCAAAACAGCATCTATGCCGTTCATTATTCCCTTATTATGTGTTGTAGCCCTGTATGGATCTATCCTGGCAAATTCATATGCATATATTATTCCTCTAACGGCATTCTCGCCTATTACACTCTTTGGAAACTTTGCCCAGGCCCTCGCAATCCTGTATGTGGCCAAATTACTTAAAATTCTCAAGTATACCTTTCCCCCTGTAATTTCCTCAACCTTTGGAGCTACAGCTTCAGCCATGGTGTTTACAGCATTAGCCCCCATGGCATCTCTAACATCAACAATCAAATGTACAATAAGCATTGGGCCAAGGTTTGAATCTATTACCCTTGCTTCAACATCTTTACATCCTCCACCTAGGTTAACGAGAACAGGGTCTTGTTCATTTGCAATCTTTATTATTTCACTTTTATTTTCCAGAATTTTAAATTTAGCTGAAAAAGGATCTGGTAAATTAACAACCTGTATTTGTCCTATCATTAAAGGTTCTGAAGCTATTGCCCTAAATCCACCACCTTCTCTTGCTATCCTTGCAGCGTTTGATGCCGCTGCAACTACGCTAGGCTCTTCAATGGCCATTGGTATCAAATAATCTTTTCCATTTATCAGAAAATTTGTTGCTATGCCTACAGGCATGTCATGTAAATAAATGACATTTTCAATCATTCTATTTGCTATATTTATATCCATGCTAGATTTTAACGTTGAAATATCATCATCCGTTAAATCTGCAAACTCTTTCACAATTTTAATCCTCTCATCTATTGTTTTGTTATAAAATCCTGATATTCGCGATGTTTTCATTCAAATCACCACATCTATTAATAATTTTATATTATAAAATGTTATTGAAAAATTTATAATATTAAAAATATTGTTTAAATTATGGAAGATAGGAAAGTTGTTATTTTGCACAATTTCACAAGAGATGAGGTGGCAAAGCTTTATTCATTTTTGAAGCAGGAAGATTTTGGAGACCCTATAGTGGCTGTCACAACAGAAATATCATTGACATGGGTATTAAAAGATTTGATAAATGAATTGATTTTAGAAGACAATGAAATGAGGAAAGATGAAAATAACGTATAGATCCCCAGGGAGCATAACACTCTTTTTTTATCCATCAGGCCAAAGGAAAAATATACTATCATATGGCTCATATGGTATAGGCCTTGTAATAAACAAGTTTGTGTATTCACAAATCGAAAATTCAACAAATACAGAAATAACAATAAACGGTAAAGAATATAATAACACAATACAGGAAAAAATTTTGGATCAATTAAAATTAAAAGCAAGGATAGATGTTAAGACCGATATTGATATATCCCAAGGATTTGGAACGAGTGCTGCAGGGGCAATTTCAACAGCATTTGCTTTAAATAGATTATTCAATTTAAAAATGACTTATTATGAAATATCATCAATTGCACATAGGGCAGAAATTTTAAACAAATCTGGATTGGGAGATGTTGCAAGCATAATAACTGGTGGTTTTACAATAAGGTTAAAGCCGGGTATACCCCCATATGGTTTAATTGATACATTGGAAGATGGAATAAATGAATTTGTTTACTTAATTTTAAATAGACCAATTGAAACCAAAAAGGTTCTACAAGATAAAAATAAAATCAAAATAATAAAAAAATACGGAAAAATTGCAATGACCGAATTCTTGAAAGAAAAAACTATTGAAAATGCGTTCAAAATTTCATTATGGTTTTCCAAAAATGTAGGTATTTTGGATAATGAATTAAACGATATAATCAACATAGCAAAAGATTATGGAAATGTAACTCAGATAATGATTGGAAATTCTTTGATTGCATATGGGGAAAATAATAAAATTGAAAAATTGTTTGAAAAATATGGAAAAACGGGCAGGATCAAAATAATACAATGTGGAATATCAAGAATTTATTAATAAGTAAACATTTTGGGTATATATGGATAAAACAATGATGCTTATAAACTTTAAAAATTATCATGAATCTACAGGCAAAAATGCGATAAAGATAGCAAAAATAGCTGAAAAGGTTGCAGAGGAGTTAAATGTAAATATTTCTATAGCGCCATCATTGATAGATCTTGCAAAGGTAAAGGAAAATGTTTCAATACCAGTCTATGCTCAACATGCCGATGCTATAAATTACGGGAGCTATACCGGTCAAATCCTGCTTGAAAATATCAAGGAATATGGAATAGATGGTATTATGGTAAACCATTCTGAGAGAAACATCCTTATAAAAGACATTGAATTTATCGTTAAAAAGGCCAAAGCATTGAACATGAAGACAATGGTATGTGCGTCAACATCTAACATATCAGGGGCTTTGGCTATTTTTAACCCAGATTATATTGCTATAGAACCTCCAGAGCTCATCGGTGGCGATATATCCGTTTCAGTTGCAAGGCCAGAAATAATAACCGAATCATTGAACATTGTTAGAAGAATATCTCCCGAAACAAAGGTGCTTTGCGGAGCAGGCATTAAAAATGGCCTCGACGTTAAAAAGGCATTGGAATTGGGTGCCAATGGAATTTTGGTTGCCTCTGGCGTTGTAAAGGCAAAAGATGTAGAGAAAGCCATATTTGAACTTGCCAACGCATTAAGGTGAAAACATGGTCGATGAAATAAAAATTGAAGAACTCCCAGAAAAAGTTTTTCTCACGAATGAAATAAATAAAGGTAAAGCGATATTCATAACATATATTGTTGGTATTTTAAATGGTTTTTTCTCTGGATTTTTAGAAGTTATCGGTTTAGAGATATTGTCAATCATCTTTGGACTCGGAATATTGTTTGTGTTATTGTATTTCTTGAATAACAAATATGAACTTTCAAAATCTACCATTGCTTGGTTAATAATGTTATACATACTTTCCTGGCTAACGTTCTGGATAGTTTCCCTGAACCCCCCATTCTTTTAAAAATATTTAAATTTCCCAAGGAAATTTATTTAATATGAATTTTAATAATTCCTTTTTATCAATATTTTCTATTGTGTATTCAACTTTTATTGTATCTTTGAATTTGTCAATGTCTTTTCCAACGCTGTGGTCTTTCAAATAATTTTCTATAATTTCCTTAGGTTCCTTATATTTTCTTTTTATGTCAGCATATAAAAACATGTCTTCGATATAAGGTCCAGAAAGCGATCTATTCCTCCATTTTTCAATAAATTTTTCGGAATTTTGGTCGTATATAGGCGGTCCTCTGTGTTTTTCAACATCTGGTAATCTTAATATCAACAATTCTATAATCAGATGTATTCTATCGTCATCAACGTAATAAGACATCCTGGTGGGATTAAAATCTTTTAATATGTTGAACATTGCATTGGCAAATTTTCTTACTTGTGAATATAATATATCATCCACGACATTTGGCCTTTTTATAGAAACGTGAATAATGTTTGAATTTCTTTCTTTTATGATATTTTCAACATCCCCCTCAGGCTCTTTAGGGAAAAAGAATTTTATGTTCCCATATTTAAGAAATTCTCTCGAAGCAATAACAAAAAGTGAATAATTTTCTTTGCTAAGAGCAGAAGCCACATTCCTTTTTTCATCAACGGGATCTATGAATATCAATGGATTATCATAATCATTTATAGGTTTTTTATCCAAGAATAAAATAGTTTTACTCTTCCATCTTGAAACGTTTTTTAATGTATCTATAAATGTTCCATATTTTATTATTAATAATTCAACAAGATACCCGGATAGACCATTAACCTTCGATTCCGCACCGTATATCCCAATACCCTTTGCGAATTGCTTTAATAATCTAACCTCGTCTCTTTGACTCTCTTTTAAATTTTTTAAAACATATTCCGTGTGAAATGGTGTCCTATCTACTGCAGTCATTATTTTCCCAGGGTCTTCTATTTTATAGCACGGAACAATGTCAAATTCAATTCCAGAATAAAAGCCGTGTATATATGGATGTTCAGCATATTTTAATTCATATTTTTCTAAAATGTTTTTTCCAATTTCTATAGTATTTTTTTCAATAAATTCTCTATTGTAATTTTTTGAATATCTTATAAATATATCTATATCCGTGTTTTTCAAATGCGTTTTTTTAGCAAAGCTACCAACGATCAATGGTTCTGCATCAATATTTTTTAAAAATGATCTTATATTTTCTATTAATTTATTGGAAACATTTTCCATGAATTTATCTTCTTCTGGCGAAGGTTTTATTATTGACAAAACTTTATTTAATAGGCTTTCCATGAGATTTCATAATTTCTATTATAGCTTCTGCAGGTTCTCCATTCGCTTTTTTAAGACCATCTATTGCCTCCTCCCTTGAACATCCCGTTTGATCCATAACAATCTTTATGTCATCCTCTGTGAAAGGCAGTTTTTCCTTCTCCACCTTTTCGATTTGGCCCTGTATTTGTAATACCTCCTCACCTTGCGCAACTACCTTTGTAATCTTTGGATTTTTTATAACGTAATCATATTCCTTCCCTATTATCTTTACTTCTATGGCATCTATTTCCTCCATCTTTATTCCCATCTGTTTCATCATCCTTTGCAACTGCCTTTCATTTATCTTCATCCTATCACTCCTTTGGTGGTCTTAATACATTATTTTCATATTCAATGCTTTTACCATATGGAGGCCTATCCCTCTTTACAAATTCCCCTACTGTGTAAATGCCTTTGAAGTTAATGTCCATAAAGTCAAAAGGAGATTTTAAATCGAAGGTAACCTTGGATAAAGGAATTGAATGTTCCTTTATCCATCTTAAGTGATATACCGGATCACTCATCTTATTTCTTCTGCCAAAGTTTACTGGGCATTGTGAAACAACCTCCACAAAGGTAAATCCAGGTATTGTCAACGCCGTTTTAATTGAATTTACAAGCTGGTTTGGATGTGCTGTTGTCCACCTTGCAACGTAATTTGCACCAGCTGCAGCCACGAGCTCTGCTAATGCAAATGGGTGTTCCTTGTTTCCATATGGGGATGTTGTGGTTACCATGTTATGCGGTGTAGTGGGTGCAAGCTGGCCTCCGGTTAATCCATATGTTGCATTGTTTACTGCAATTACTTTTATATCAATGTTTCTCCTTGCCGCGTGTATAATATGGTTTCCTCCAATTGCAAAGAGATCCCCATCTCCACTTATTACAACAACGTTTAAATCTGGCCTTGCAAGTTTTATACCCGTTGCAAACGCAATGGGCCTTCCGTGAGTAGTATGTACAGAATCAGCATTAATATACCCAGGGACCCTCCCCGTACATCCAATACCGCTTACAAATACAGTCTTATTTATGTCCATTTTTAAATCATTAAAGGCTTTGTATAATCCGTTCATTATAGTCCCTAAGCCACATCCAGGACAAAATTGATGTGGCCATCTGTCCTTTCTATAAAATTCAAAAAATTCCATTCAATTCACCTCCAAGGCATCCAAAATATGTTTGGGTGTGGGTACCTCTCCACCTATCAATTTCAAATGCTTGAAATTCTTAGATCCATATTTTCTTGCAACTCTCTCCACCTCAAGATCATAACCCCTCAGGTTCATTTCAACAGTTATAATATTTTTATCTTCAAATACGTCTTTTGCCTTAGATTCCGGGAATGGCCATAATGTCCTTGGCCTGAATAGGCCAACATCCTTCCTCTTTTTTAATATTGGATATGCAGCTCTCGAGGATATTCCATAAGAAACTATTATATTCTTTGCATCTGGATTTATTATCTCAACATCAGAAATCATACTTTCATTGTTTTTTATTTTATTAACTAATCTAGTTACAAGTCTTCTGTGAACATTAACATCCGTTGTTATTGGATATCCTCTTTCATCATGTGTCAAACCAGTGATGGCCAATTTATGCCCATTACCTAAAGGTTTAAATTCTGGAACATCTGGTATTTTTATTTGATTAAAATCGTATACTTCTATATTTTTAGGGATTTCCACCTTTTCAATCATCCTTGCCAATTCTGCGTCAGATAATAAAATAACAGGGTTCCTAAAGATTACAGATAGATTAAAAGCCTTAATTGTTAAATCCACCAACTCCTGTACAGAATTTGCAGCCAAAACAATATTTTCATAATCTCCATGAGAACCAAATCTAGCCTGCATAACATCCCCTTGGGCCACTATTGTTACCTGGCCTGTTGATGGCCCACCTCTCATAACATCGACTATAACTACGGGTGTTTCAGTCATTGCGGCATATCCTATGTTTTCCTGCATCAAAGAAAATCCTGGACCTGATGTTGCAGTCATGGCCTTTGTCCCAGTCATACCAGCACCTATTGCAGCCGCTATTGCCGATATTTCATCTTCAGTTTGAATAAATACTCCTCCCTCTTTTTCCATTCGTGCTGCCATATGTTCCATGATCTCAGATGAAGGTGTTATCGGGTATCCAGAATAAAATCTGCATCCAGCGAGCAAGGCAGCTTCTGCTACAGCAATATTACCTGAAATAAAATATCTTCCTGGTGTTAACATCCTTTCACCTCAAACAAATTCAATTGCATGTTCTGGACAAGTTAGCCAACAAATTTCGCATAAAATTTTATCACCTTTATTCAACTTGAAATTAGTGCATTTTTCTTTATATTCTACAATTGGACTATAATACCCTCTGTGTGTTAAATTTTTACCCAAAATAAAAACACTTTTTGGGCAAACTTCAACACATAAGTTGCATCCTTTACAATAGTCAGTATTTATTGTTGGATACATGTGTAAGATACATTATGTTCTTTATAATAAATTTTATCTATAATTATTTTTTATTTTTAATGTTATATAATCCTCTAATTATATCCCCTCTTGTTATTATTCCAACAACGTTTTTATCTTTATCAACGACTGGCAATCTATTAATTTTTCCTTTTCCCAGCAATTCTATCGCATCTTCAATATCATCATCAGGTTCTACATAATATACCTTTTTTTGCATTACTTCTTCTACCTTAGTATTACCAAGCTTTTCGAATATTTCAGATAATCTTTCATAAGGCAAAGAAGAAATTTTTGGTATTTCTATAATGTCAAATGGTGTGGGTATTAATATCCATCCTTGAGCCTTATATGCAAGATCTAAATAGTGCAATATATCCCTTTGTGTTAAAATTCCGACCAATTTACCATCCTTGACAACAGGTGCACCTCCAATATTTCTTTCAGCAAATATTTCCATCGCTTGTTTTATTGTCATTTCTGGAGATAACGTAACAACATCCTTTGTCATCAAATCTTTAACTTTCATTTTTATCACTTCTTCTTTTTCTTGAATTCTATATAATATAATTTATCAAATTCCAAAATATTTTTAATTTTCTTTGAATTTAAAAATTTGCTAATCTTTTCAGATACATTTTTTATGTCTTCATTAGGCACTGCCTTATCCCTTATTATAATTATTTGCTTTTTACCATCAAGTTCATTAAAGTAAAATCTCAATTTTTCTTCACGATTAAAACCTTCAGGTTTTCTATTGTTTTTAATATCAATCATGTTTTCTTCAATTATTGAATTTAAATTCAAACTATCTGTTTTTTCTATTCTCGATTCTTCAATAAAATAATGTAGTAAATCAGGAAAAATTTTTTCTAAATCTTTCCATTGGAAATTGTTATCAAAAATTATGTGAGCGGTATGATATTTCATATATAATAATACATAATTAAATTTTATAAATTTTTTGACATTGTCAGACATTTGTAATAAATATGTAATACAAAATAAAATAAAATATTTATATTGTCATGTCATAGTATAACATGCTAAGATATATCATGGTGGGGAAAATGAGAATAAAAAGTTTTGTGGGGATCCTGGTCGGTTTGGTTATGTTATTTAGTGTATTTGCTATTATTTCAGCGGCTACACCCCTTGTTAATGTAGGTGGGTTTAATAATTCTTTGATAATTCATGGAAAATATATTGGAAGCCCGAATTTAAATATGAAAATAGACGTTTCATTAGCATTAAAAATTAGGAATCAAGATCAACTCTATAAGTTTTTAGAAGAGGTAAATACTCCAGGAAATCCTTTGTATATGCACTTTTTAACAAAGAAACAGTTTGAAATGTTATATTCTCCTAGTGAACAATCTGTATATTCTGTTATTTCATATTTACAAAGTTATGGAATAAAAGCAACAGTTGGCCCATATAATTTAGCAATTTTTGCTGATAATGTTCCATTATATAAGGTAGAAGAAGCATTCCATGTGCAATTTGGATTGTTTGAATCAAATGATCCATCATTTAATCATATATATATAGCACCTTTAGGTCAAGCGATGTTACCATTGAGTATAGCACAATATGTGAGTGGAGTATCAGGTTTAACAACTGGATATAAATATACATTTGATTTGCATATACAAAAATATTGGGTAACTAATAATGGTGTACAAGAAGTTTTAGGCTCTGACTTGGAAAAAGCTTATCAAGCATATTTAATTTATAACGGTTCTTCAAATGGGGCCCCATCAAGTACACACTATTTCCCAACTGGTTACACGGTTGCAACAATTCTATGGGAAGGAGTAGATTCAAGTGGAAACCAGGTAGCTCCATTCAACCCATCAGATATAAATACATACTTCCAGCAGGTTGTACCACAATGGATTCAAAACATTGTTGGATCAACACCAAATGTAACTGGAGATCCTGTTGATGGTGCAGTTGCCCCAGGACCAAATGCTTCAAATGATCAAACACAATCAAATTATGAAAGTACATTGGACCTTGAAATGGTATCTACACTTGCACCAGGAGCAAATGTAGTTGAGGTTTATGGTCCTGGTAGCAGCAATGGTGGACCAGCTGAATCAAACTTCCCAGACCAAGAATTTGCAGCTGCATCTCAGTTAAATAATCTTGTGGCAGTTTCAAATTCATGGGGCGGTGGTGATCAACAAACTGATAATACAACACAAAATTATGTTTATGAAATGGAAGCAACAGGAACAACAATAATGGCATCTGCTGGTGATGATGGCGATACAAGTACGCAGAGTAACCCAGCTAACGACGCCACAAATCAGGGAGGTTTCATTGCCGTTGGTGGAACAACACTTACAGTCGCAGGACCTGGAAATCAGTACAATGCGGCTGGTGATCCAATTACAAATGTTATTGTTAATCAAGTTGTATGGTATGATAATGGCAATACACAAAGCAATGGTGATCACTGGGGAACAACTAGCGGTACTAGTACAGCATATCCAATGCCTTCATGGCAGGATATACCAGCTGTTGTAAATAATGGTGGTTCTACATCTGGTAGAGATGTTGCAGATATAGCAGCTGTTGGAAATAATACATATGTATATGTCAATAGCGGATACGTCCCATTGGCCGGGACATCAGTAGCATCTCCTGTAGTGGCTGGTTTAATTGCTGATATTGTGGCATTCACAAACCACAAGCTCGGATTTTTAGATCCAACATTATATAGCATTGGTGCGAATGCATCTAAATTCCAATATGCTCCATATTGGGATGTTACTCAAACCCCGCCTGGTTATCATGCAGGACAAACACAATATGATGCAAAACCAGGATGGGATTATGCAACTGGATGGGGATCTATCAATGCCTATAACTTCTCATTAGATTTAGAGCAACTATGGGGATCATCAAACGGAGGCAGTTCTGGATCATCCTCACCTGCAACATATACTGTTACATTTACTGAAACCGGTCTTTCATCAGGAACAACATGGTCTGTAACATTCAACGGAAATACAAAATCATCAACAACATCAACAATATCATTTACAGGAATTACGAATGGTACTTATTCATATAGTGTAGGAAATGTTTCTGGATATACAGCAAATCCATCATCTGGAACGATAACTGTAAATGGAAACAATGTTAACCAAAACATACAGTTTAATGCAAATTCTTCACCTACACCAACACCAAGTCCATCGACATCAAATACAATATTGGCGATGGTAAATTCATCTAACATACAGGTATATACATTACCTGAATCTGAAGAGTTTACAGTAAACACGACAAGCCAGGCAAATTATGTAGTATTATATTTATCTGGATCAGGGAGCATTGAATTCAGCATTGGAACAAGTCTCTGGGGAGCAAATATACTTGCAAACACGACAGTGAATGTCAATTCCAATCAGGTATGGTACACAGTGACATTCTCAGCAGTTACATTAACAGGAGGCCAGGATTATTATCTGAATGTATATAGTGTATCAGGAAATGTTCAGTGGGGATATACATCATCTCCATCATCAAACAGTTTCAACTATTTACAGGATTATTATTATAGCAATGGTCAAATCGGAAATGACAATTCATATCCAAACATATTCACAATTGGATACATATCTTCTGGAGGATCATCACCATCACCGAGCCCATCTCCAACCCCAAGTCCATCACCTACACCAACACCAAGTCCATCGACATCAAATACAATATTGGCGATGGTAAATTCATCTAACATACAGGTATATACATTACCTGAATCTGAAGAGTTTACAGTAAACACGACAAGCCAGGCAAATTATGTAGTATTATATTTATCTGGATCAGGGAGCATTGAATTCAGCATTGGAACAAGTCTCTGGGGAGCAAATATACTTGCAAACACGACAGTGAATGTCAATTCCAATCAGGTATGGTACACAGTGACATTCTCAGCAGTTACATTAACAGGAGGCCAGGATTATTATCTGAATGTATATAGTGTATCAGGAAATGTTCAGTGGGGATATACATCATCTCCATCATCAAACAGTTTCAACTATTTACAGGATTATTATTATAGCAATGGTCAAATCGGAAATGACAATTCATATCCAAACATATTCACAATTGGATACAATGCAAATGTTGCTGTATCAACTTATACAGTAACATTCGTTGAAAATGGTTTGCCTAGCAATTTATCATGGACATTATCATTCATGAACGTAAATACATCTTCAACCATAAATGAAATTGTTTTTAATTCAGTACCAAATGGTAGTTATCCCTTTTTTATATTTAATGTAAGTAATTACGTTCCAAATCCCCAATATGGTGTTTTGAATGTTAATGGAAATAATGTAACAGAGCAAATCAATTTTTTTATGGTAAATAATTCTCAAAATTTTAATAATTCTAATAACTCTATAAATAATCCTAATTCGACTAATTTGAATAATACCGGAACCAGTAATTCTTCAGGATCCCCACAAACTTTAGGTTCCGGTATTATAATTCCTTATTTATATCCAGATTATCAAGGATATCAATATGATATCCAAAGCTATTCCAATTTGTTAAATGGTATACAATATGAGGCTTATAATTTGAATAGCTACGGAATGATAAACTATTTTGGCGATAATGGTGTAACATCTACGTTATTAAATTTAAATGTTCCAGCATATCCTATGATAGTAAATGATTATAGTATTTCTAAAGTCGAAAGTCTGTTAGATAATCAAAATATACAAAATCAATTCATACAAACAGCAGTTGAATATGCGCTAAATAATGGTTATGCTGGGTATTCTATAGATTTTGAGCCACCAAGCGGTTCAGATTTTACACAAAGTGATGCTTATAATTATATATTATTCTTAGATAATTTTGCAAATGCATTGCATCAGCATAATCTGAAATTGCTAGTAGCAATAGATCCGGCTTATAATGGTGTTTCAAATTCAGAATTGTTTTATTATTTCTACCATCCTGTAATGCCAATTGATGTGGACTTGGTCGAAGTAATGGCTTACGAAGGTTATTACTCAGGTTCTATAAGCTTCCAGAGTGCTGTAAATTCAATTATATCAGCAACTGGACAATACTTATCATTGAATCAAATTGCAATCATATTATCTACAATAAATCCAAACACCAATACATACTTTAGCGAAAGTCAAATGTGGGAAAGAATAAATTATACAGAACAGAGTGGAATATCTGCAATTTCAGTATGGTCTATGAATCAACAGGGAGGATTCCCTGCTTCTCAAAACTTATGGAATTTACTTTCACAATTTAAATCCAATACGAATTCTTCATTCTCTAGTTCTCCACCAAGCAATACAACAAATAATACAAATAATAGTAGCGGTTCAGGATCCAATTTAAATAATACTTCAAACAATACATCTAATACAAGTTTCTCAATAGATGATGAAGTTCAAGTTGTATGGTCATCAATAAATGTCAGGGTTGGACCAGGACTATCTTATCAAATCGTTGGTACTGAGAGCCAAGGTTCTCAAGGGGTTATAATGTTTGGAAACTTTGTAGAAAATGATGGCTATCTATGGGTTCCTGTTATCTATAATGATGGTGTTATTGGTTGGTCAGCATCAGAAGGATTGACAGTGATAGGAACTTCCAATTATTTCTATGAATATGCAAACTTCTGGCCAGGATCAGAGGTATCTGTTAATGCATCATACTTAAATGTTAGGACCGGTCCAGGACTTTCTTATTCAATTATAACCCAAGAAACATATGGACAAACTGGAGTAATAGAATTTGGAGCGATGGTAGACAGCAATGGTTATGTATGGGTTCCTGTACTTTATTCAGACAATATAATAGGTTGGTCAGCTTTAAATTATTTGATACCGTACAATATTACATATTCATCTTCTCCAACTATGGGTTATTATTATGTTGTTCAACCTGGTGATAATCTATGGAATATTTCATTATTGGCCTTTGGAAATGGAGCTTATTACACATTTATAATGGATGCTAATGGATTGACAAATGATACAATATATCCAGGAGAAGTATTATTTATTCCAATAATTGAATAAATTTTTTAAAAATTTTTAAATTATTTTTTTTAAATATATTTAATTTAGCGAAATTATTATATATTGGTGAAGTATTAACATATAATACCTTTCAGGTTTACGGCGAGGTTCTTGATAATACAGCGTGATGCTGTAAGATGAAAGAACCTGTTCCAAACCTGGTATAAATGAAGATCTGAAAAAACGTTGGACCTTTCAGATCCGATATAGGTGAAGAGGAGTGAAACCTGGGACCTTTATTATTCCCCAAACACCGGTTGATCCTGCCGGAGGCCACTGCTATCGGTTTCCGACT
>ERZ1669250.511-NODE-511-length-17031-cov-2.583824_pt1 | contig 17031 bp, 18 predicted proteins | sample MGYA00579295_ERZ1669250 | MGnify/ENA primary metagenome ERZ1669250 (study PRJEB41166, sample SAMN08046056) | hot springs metagenome | biome: hot spring; feature: acid hot spring; material: thermophilic sediment; isolation source: thermophilic sediment from acid...
GGGCGGTAGACACCTTTATAGTGGTAGGCCCGAACCACACCGGCTACGGCATGCCAATATCAGTATCCGCTGACGACTGGAAAACGCCTCTTGGCGTTGTGAAAAACGATACCGAACTTTCAAGCATGCTTGCGGAGCACGACGGCATAAGCATTGATGAAACTGCGCATGCGCTCGAGCATTCGGTGGAAGTGCAGCTTCCATTTCTGCAGAGCGTTGTTAGCAGGCCGCGTTGCGTTTTCGTGTGCATGGGCGATCAAAGCATCGCGTCAAGCGAGCTGCTGGCAGGGGCGATAATCGATGCATCAAACAAGCTTTCCAGAAAGGTGCTAGTGATTGCAAGCTCAGATTTCAACCATTACGAAAGCGCCGAAGTCGCGAGGGCGAAGGACATGCCTGCAATAGAAGCGCTGCTGGGCCTTGACTACAGATCCTTCAACAAAATACTCAGAGAGAAGGATGACACTGCGTGCGGCTACGGGCCCATAACCGTGGCAGCGCTTTTTTCCATCAGCTACGGCGCAAAAGGCGCGAAACTGCTGAAATACTCGAATTCCGGAGAGGCAACCGGAGATTACAGATCAGTGGTGGCATACTCAAGCATAATGTTCCTGTGAGGTGCGCGCTACTTCACCGCAGTGAGTATGAATGCCGTGCCCAGCGTTATCTGCTTTACCTTCACGTTCCTGAAGTTTGTGTTCTTTACGATTCCCTCAACAACATGCCTGTCAACGTCGAACATACCTTTCTTCACGTAGGCATAGAGCTCCTCCTTCGTTCGCATGTCCATAACAGGCGCCACGGAAAAGACGTGGTACAGGTTGCTGAGCTGCTTCGGAATGCTGTTGCTGCGCTTGTTTATGTCGAGCAGCACGAGCTTGCCGTTCTCCTTCAGCACGCGGTGCGCTTCGGAAATCACATCTCCAATATTCTCGAAATTGCCAAGCGAGAAGGCCGATACCACGGCGTCAAACGTGTTGTCCTCAAAATCGAGATGCCCGGCCCTGCCCTCCATGTACTTTATCTTCCTTGTGTTCTTGGCCTTGGCTTTTGCTATGTTAATCATTTCTTTGCTTATGTCTATGCCAATTATGTCCAGCTTCCTGTTCTTTTTGTGCAGCATCAGCGGTATCTCTCCGGTGCCGGTGCCTATGTCAAGAACCTTGCCGCTCCTGAGGCGCGAGAGCTCATAAACAACCTTGTTGCGCCAGTGCGTGTCCCTTCCCTTTGTTACTATTTTGCTTATCTTGTCATAGTTTTCCGCAAGCTTTGAAAACAGGCTTTTTGCCAATTTATTTTTATCTCTTTCCTTTTCGCCCTTCACCATTACCCCCTATATTTCTATTTTAGTCAAAAAATATAAAGATTAACACGCATAATATGTAAGCAAGCTGGCGCCGGCGCGAATTATCGCCGGCCGCTTTTAAAAAATGGTTTCATGTCAATATTGGGAATTCATGATGCGCACGATGCCGGAGCAGCGGTTGTGGAAAGGGGAAAAGTGATTGGTGCGGTAAACGAGGAGAGGTTTACAAAGCTAAAGAACGACGTCGGTTTTCCGGCGAACTCTATAAAATACCTGCTTTCGCTTGCGGACCGCGACGACATAGACGCGGTTGCGGTTCCGTGGATAGGCGGAAGTGCGCTTTTTGCGAGGGTACTGCCATATCTGGAAGTGAAAAGGAGGAAGTTGTGGAGGAACGAGGTGCCAAAGCCGTCCCGCTTCAGCATGAAGCTGAGAAACATAGTGTTCAAGCTGGTGCAGGACCAAAAGCCCGAATGGCTTTGGAGCAGCTTGGGAAAAAGCGTTGGCGGATACGAGTTGGCAAAAAGGCTCAAGGCGCTTTCGCTTGACAAAAAGATTGTTTTCGTTAACCATCATCTTGCGCACGCAGCGTCGGCATACTACGCTTCAGGATTCAAGGAAGCGCTCGTCATCACCCTTGACGGTGCAGGCGACGGGCTTAGCGGCAGCGTTTCCATAGGAGACAACGGCAATTTGAAGGTGGTGAACAAATTCAGGGCCAGCGCCAGCCTTGGCATACTGTACGGCGCGGCAACGATCGCGTGCGATCTGAGGTACAGCGAGGACGAGGGCAAGCTCATGAGCCTTGCCGCATATTCATACAATGCCGAAATGCCCGAGCTCGAAGGCATAGTGCATTACGATGAAAAAAGGCGCCAGCTTGTCAGTGGCACCGGTAAAAAGTACGAGTACCTGCTTGCGGAATACATAAAGGATCACCTGCTCTGGAAATACAATCGCGAGGCGCTCGCCTACGCGGTGCAGAGGCACGTGGAGAAGCAGGTGCTGAAGATAATGGAACAGTACATAAAAGAGACGGGCATACACAACATCGCTGTTGCCGGAGGGCTGTTTTCCAACGTGATAATAAACATGATGATAAATGAGCATCCTGACGTAAAGGACTTTTTCATATACCCGCAGATGGGAGATGGCGGGCTTGCTGCGGGCGCTGCCTACTATGTTGACTACATGCAGAACGGCGTGTTCAACAAAAGGCAGATAGAACATCTGTACTACGGCCCCGAGTATACCGATGCGCAGATAGAGAGGGTTCTCAGGAAGTATTCTAAAAAAGGGCAGATAAGCTACGAGGAGGTAAAGGACATGCCTTCCTATGCCGCCGAGGAAATTGCCGAAAAAAACAGGATAATATTGTGGTTCCAGGGAAGGATGGAATATGGCCCGAGGGCGCTTGGAAACAGGAGCGTTATCGCGCTGCCTAACAACCCAAAAAACAGGGACAAGATAAATTTGATAATAAAGCGGAGGCCATACTACCAGCCGTTCGCGAGCACCATACTGGAGGAGGATGCGCCTGAGCTGCTGGATCCGTATCCTAGGGGCAACAGATTCATGACGGTCGCGTACAAGGAGAAGGAGGAGCACGTCAACGATCTTGTGGCGGCGTCGCACATAGACGGCACAACGAGACCACAGGTGCTAGTCGGCGAAAATCCTCTATACCGCAAGCTGATAAGTGGCATAAAGAAAAGGACCGGCGTTGGTGCGGTGCTGAACACCAGCTTCAACAAGCACGGCAAGCCGATAGTAATGGATCCGGAAGACGCCATTTGGACGCTGATGAACACAGGCGCCGACACCCTGGCGATAGGCAGATTCTTTGTCGAAAAAACGAAGAAGTGAGAAGGCGAAAATGTCCTGAGCGTCGCAGCTTCCTACCTCACTACCTCACTATTCCTATGCCGACAAAGTTTCCTCCGGAGCGCAGCGTGAACCTGCCCAGCTGCCTTACATCAGAATATCTTTCGTAGGCGAGCTCTTCGGCAAGCACAATGTCCGCGTAGGCAAAGCTCAGCGGATTCACGCCTTTTGATGCGACCCCCTTTCCCATCTTTACATCGAACACCTTATGCACGCTTATTTTTTTGCAGGCAACTTCCCTGCCGTTGAATCCCAAGGAAAGCCTGCCAGACATGTTGCCGGTAGCGAAGACGAGAGAGCTTATTTTTGTGCTTGTCAGCGGAGCGTCTCCCTTCTTGCACAGCACCGAACCCCTGAGGTTTGAGGGAATTTTCCTGTCGGTGCCGATGTACGCCTTGTCTCCCGCCTTGGCGATTTTCACCTTTCTTCCTCTGTCCACTATTTTCGTAACCTTGAAAGCAAATCCTTCCGGATATGCGACCAGCGTTTCCCCCTCATTCACCGCGCCGCTTATAACGTTTACCGCTATCAATCCGGAATCCTCCATTACTCCCTGCGCCACTACTCTGAGCTTTTCAACCTTGGGTTTCGGCAAGCGCGCGCGCGACAACGCGTCAATGAGCGTTGCACCATTGTACCAGCCCATTGCCGCGCTTCTCTTGATCACATTCTCCGCCCTGTAAGCGGATATTGGCACAAAATTCATGTTGAGTTTTGCGAAATCGACGCTGCTGACGAAATTTTCGAGCTCGTTCTTTATGCTGTCAAATGCGGCTTTGCTGTAGCGCACCAGGTCCATCTTGTTGACCGCAACTATTACGTTTCTTATTCCAAGCATGTTCGCGAGAAGCAGGTGCCTTTTTGTCTGCGTCTTCACCCTCTCGCCTTCCTTTGCCGACACGATGAGCAGCGCCACATCGCCGTACGAAGCGCCGCTCAGCATGTTGTTTATGAGCTCAGCGTGCCCCGGAACGTCAATGAATTCGTAGGCCTTGCCCTTGTACGTTATCTGCGCCCGGGTCGTGTCTATGGTCTTGCCCTCGCTCCGCTCTTCGGAAAAACTGTCAAGCAGGAATCCCGGCTCGAACTTCCTCTTCAGCTTTCTGCTTATCGCCTTAGCCTCTTCTATCCTGCTTTCGCTCACCGATCCCGTCTGTATGAGCAGCGTGCCTATAAGCGTGGACTTGCCGTGATCCTTCTCCCCGAGCATTGCGACTCTTTCGACGTGCATGTTATCGTGCCTTGTATGAAAAAGATTTACATATATTTTAATGTTGCAACATTAAAATATAAAAACATATGCCTATGGCGTGACCCTGTCCCTGTCCCTTGGAAACATGGAGCTTTCCCTTATGTTCTTTACCCCTGAAATGCGCATGGTGAGCCTTTCGAGGCCTATGCTCCAGCCAGCATGCGGCGGCGCGCCGCACCTGAATGCGTTTATATAGAATTCAAAGCCTTTCGGGTCAAGCCCTTTTCTCTTTAGTGCTTCAATAAGCATGTCTGGATCGTGTATTCTCTGCGCCCCGCTCGATATTTCGAGCCCCTTGTATATCATGTCGAAGCTGTTTGTAAGGTCGGTTCCCTCCTTCGGCATGGAGTAAAAAGCGCGCAGCTTTGCCGGAAACTCCTTGACAACTACCATGTCCCCATACACCTTCTCTATTCCAGATTCTATCTCGCGCGATATGTCGTCGCCGTATTCCATCTTGTACCCGTTTTTCGCCATGTCCTCAACCACCTGCTTGTAGGTGACCACTTTCGGCTCAGGAACCTCAAGCGTTGTCTTCAGCGTCGCAAGATCCTCGCTGTTCCTTTCCTTCACCCTTTTTATAATCTCCCTTACCACGCCTATGAGCAGTTCTATGACATCGTCAGCCTCGGCGAAACCCATCTCTATATCCATCTGCGTGGATTCGGTGAGGTGGTATACTGTGTTCGATTTCTCCGCCCTGAACACGGGCACGATCATGAATACCTTGTCGAGCCCGCCTATTATCGCGAGCTGCTTGTAAAGCTGCGGCGACTGCGCAAGATACGCGTCCTTTTCAAAGTATTTGACCTTGAAAAGCTCAGCCCCTCCTTCGCTAGCCTCAGCTATTATCGACGGGGTTCTTATGTTTCTGAAGCCCCTTGAAGAAAAGAATTCGGTGAACGTGTTGAGCACGGTTGACTGTATGTTGAACACGGCCCTGCTTTCCTGCCTCCTCAGGTCGATGTACCTGTAGTTCAGCCTTACATCCAAGTCGGCGGGCACCTTGCCCGTGACCTCGAACGGTATCTTGGTGCGCAGGGGATTGAGGTTGACGATCTCGCTAGGTATTATCTCGAATCCCTTCTTCGCCTCCTTGCTTTTTTTGACAATTCCCGTTACCTTTATCACGCTTTCCTTTGGAAGCGACATGCTCCTTATCGTCTCGTCGCTCACCACTCCCTTCTTTCCTGTCACCTGCACAACGCCCGTGCTGTCCCTGAGAAGCAGGAACGTCACGTTTGCCGTTTCCCGCAGTTCGTGGACCCATCCGGCAAGCACCACACGCTTGCCGTCCATTTCCTCATTAAGCTCGCCTATGAAATTGCCCCTTATCATTGTAACACCATTTGCGCGTTGCCGCAAACCAAAGCGCGCGGCAATGCGGCACCACATAATAAGTTAAAGATCAAGTATATATTTGTTCTCTATATGCTGCCCATTCGTTGCTTATTTGCTGCTTTACCGTTTCACAAGCCCGCTGCCTCTCCTACTATCTTTGTCCCGCTGCTTGCTCCTATCCTTATGTTGTTCACGTTCCAGCCCTCCTCGCCGCACACCCCGAGTATATCCTTTACCTGCCCCAAGCTTCTTATGCCTCCAGCCGCCTTTAGCCCATGCTGCTCCTTGTAGTCCTGCGACACGCCGCTGCTTATTACCCTTATCGCGTCAAGGTCCGCGCCTGTTATGTCCGGACTCCTTTCTGTGTTGTTCATTCCCTTTACCGCAAATCCGGTGCTGGTCTTTATGAAGTCTATCTCGGAGAGCTCGCATGTGTGCGCCATGTCCCTTATCTCCCTGTTCGAGAGATAATATGTTTCGAGAATTGCCTTGATTTTCATCCTGTTCATGTGCGCAGCGTTCGCGAGCCTTTTGACCTCTTCCTTGAATGCGTCCGCATCGGTCCTGAAAAGCCCTATGTTCGTGACAAAATCAACTTCGGCCGCGCCATAAGCTGCAGCATCCTCGACCTGCATCTCCTTCTCTCCGGTTGTCATTTCGTTTCCGTGAGGGAATCCTATCACGGTCACGATATCAATCTGCAACCCTTTCTCCTCTACTTCCCTCTTTGCCGATTCGACAAACGTTATCGGTATGCAGATGTGGCTTATACCGGCATCGGCCGTTTCGCCTACGAACTTTTTTATGTCCGCTGCGTTTATAGTGGGATAGAGCAGCGTATTTTCCACGTGGCCTGCAAGCCACGTCTTCAGCTCCTCTTTTGATCCGACGAGTGCGGCGGTTTTGTCATCCATAATCCATCGCCATTTTGATAGTGCGTGCGGTACCGCGCACCTCTACGCTTAGCCGCAGGCAAGGGCGTTGAGCGCGTCCCTGTCGTCTATTTCGGTTCCACAGTATTCACATTTCAATATTATCGGGTTCTTTGATATTACCGCAAACCTGCTCGCGGCCTCGACATCATTGTTCGTTATGCACAACGGGTTTGGGCATTTTATTATCCTTGCTATGCTCTCTGGCACCTTTATCTTCATCTTCTTTGCAACCTCATAGTTCCTTATTATGTTTATCGTTGCTTCCGGCGCGACGAGCGCAATCGTGTCCGCCTCCTCGCTCTTCAGCTCGCGGTTTTCTATCTTAACTATATCCTTTTTTCCCATGCTCTTGCTCTCCGCGTTGATAACCATGCTTATCCTGTTTTTGATTGTGTGGTCTATGCCCAAAATGCCCAGCACCACCGTTGCCCTTCCCGCAGGTATGTGGTCTATCACCGTTCCGTTCATTATCTTGCTTACTATCAGTTCTCCCTTTTTCATCGCTTCCCACCCAAAATCTTCGAAAGCACAGCCATTCTCACCGGCACTCCGAAAGACGCCTGCGCAAAATACTTGGCGTGCTTGGTCCTGTCTATCCCCCTGTCCGTTTCGTTTATCCTTGGCAGCGGGTGCATTATTATGGCACTGCTTTTCATCTTTTCAGCAAGCGCAAGATCCACGCGGTAGCTCGCCTCAACCTTCTTGTATTCGTACGGGTCGGTGAAGCGCTCCTTTTGTATCCTTGTTATGTACATGACATCTATCTCATCTATTACCTTGTTGGGATCTGCAAGCGCCTCGTACTTGTAGTTGAGCGTGCGCAATACTTCGCCCCTGACCGTCAGACTTTCCGGCGATATGAAATATACCTTCTTCGGCTTGAACATATTGAGCGCGAGCAGCAGGCTGTTGACAGCCCTCGCGTAATGCAAATCCCCAACGAAGCCGTATGTAAGCCCGTCTATCTTTCCGAACGAGTTTCGTATGGTGTAGAGGTCCTGCACCGATTGCGTCGGATGCTCGTTTTTCCCGTCGCCGGCGTTCACCACAGGCTTCTCTGCTATCTCGGCCGCGAATCGCGCGGCGCCATCGTTCGGATGCCGCATCACTATGCAGTCGGCGTAGTTGTCAAGCATCCTTATCGTGTCCGCAAGGTTTTCCCCTTTTGCAAGAGAAGTGCCCTCCCAGGATCTGAAACCTATATATTCCGCACCAAGCATCTTCGCCGCGGTTTCGAAGCTCAGCGCCGTGCGCGTGCTCGGCTCGAAGAATGCGCCCGCAACAACCTTGTCCTCAAAGCCGCCCGCATGCCTGTTTTTGTTGTATTTATCAGCAAGAAGGAAAAGCTCCTCTATAAGTTCCCGGTTCAGATCCTTTATTGAAATCAGGTCATGCATTTCGCATCTATTCTATTTATAAAGCAAGCTTTAAAACGTTTCGCTAAATCCGCGGCACGCATGTGGCAAATTTTTTTTATAAATTTTTTTCTAAAATAAAGCATGACATATATTAGTTGCGCAAGACTGCTTGAATAAAAAGTGCGCGCTATTTCGAAACGCTCCTTTTCAGCTGCTCTATGAGAGATATGTCGGTAGGATCAACTTTGCGCAGCAGGGAAAGGTGGTGGCTCACGTAGTCGCCGTAGTGTATCAGGTAGAACAGCCTCTCGAAAGTGCTTGTGCCCTTCGGCTTCACGAGCTCGAACCTCGATTTGGTGAGCCTTTGGGTCCAAAGTATCCTTTTCGCTATCCTGCTGTCGTTGGTGTTGGCGAATGCAATTACGAAAACCCCACCCTTCCTGTACGTTTCGGAAAGCGCCATGGTCTCGTTGTGGTTCAGCTCCGGAAAGCTGCTGGAATGCGCGAGTACCTTAGCATTTTCGTTGAACTGGGTCTTCCACCTATAAGCGACCGCGCCGAACGGGAAATAGCCGTATATTACCGGTATGCCTTTGCTTTTGTTGATTCTCTCCGCCATTGCGCGCATCTCCGTGTTGTCCTTGTCCATGCGGTCGAGCAGCATGTATGTTTTTTCTATCGTGCTTCTTTTCTGCGGTGCGAGCGTGTTTATAATGGGCATAAGCATGTACCCCAACCCAGACCTGGGCTGCAGGCCCTTAGGCACAATTGCCTTTTCGTCAACGATCTGCGCGAGCTCGCCGCCGGATGTTATCGCAACGACGCGCGCACGCTTCTTAATTGCGCTTCGCGTCGCAGAAAGAGTCTCCTCTGTGTTGCCTGAGTAGCTTACCGCTATGAAAAGCGTGTCCCTGCCTACAAAATTTGGTATGTTGTAATCGTTCACAAGATATACTGGCTTGTCGGAATATAACTCTTGAAATATCCTTCCCACGATTCCGGAGCCCCCCATGCCGGCAATTACCACTTTCTGGAAATCGTTGCCAACATCAAACTTCGCTTCGAACTTCACCTGCTCCTTCAGGCTCCTGAGCTCCTCTATGAATTCCATAATAGTATTTCAAATCAAACATTTATAGCATTTGTTGTTACCGCCGGTTTATTGTGACGCTGCGGTTTTGCCATCTTCCCTGTTTGCGTACATCTTCACAGCTAGCCTCATGCCGCGCCAGTAGGACGCTATGCCTATCACTCCGACAACGATTATGACAAGAAAGAATCCTATGCCAAGGTTGTGCAGGTTGTGCACTTTTATCGAAGTCTGTATTGCAACACCCATCAGCTGCGGGAACAACAGTATCAAAATTCCGCCGACAACGAAAGCGATGCCGCCGTAATAAAGCACGTTCTTGCTTATGTACTTCGCCACAAACGCGATGCCATCATTGGAAAGCTTCTTGTTTTTGGCAAGCCATGTGCCGAACAGCGCGCCGAATATTATCTGCATCACCATAGTGCCTATTCCGAAAAGGAAGCCCGGTACCCAGCCCAGCCACGGGCTTGGCATTGCGCTCACGACAACTGTGTAGAGAATCAGAGCGAACGCGCCGAAGCCGAAGCCCGCGATGAGCCCGTGAACGAAAGCGAGCTTCAGCGGCACCTCCCTGAGCTTCGGCGTAGCGTCGGTGCTTGCAATGGGATTGAGCTTGTGCTCGAACTCGAGCTCCTGCTGCTTGCTGTGCTTTTTGTGCACGCCGAAGAGCTGTCCAAGCCTTTCCTCCATCCAGTGCCAGTGCATGTACCTTCCGCTCTTTGCTATGTAAATTCCTGCAACTGCCATAGCCACCCCAACGGCGACGTACGTAAGACCGAAGGCTACGCTTGTCGTGAATATCGCGATCATGGCGAAGTAGGCTAGCTCAGATATTATTGCCCGCTGCAGCGTGAATCCGCTCGAGAAGAAGAAGCCCGCCTTCATGCCCTTCTTGGTGCTGTAGCTGCCGACCGCGTAGGAAAACGTTATCGGCCACGTGTGTTCGTCAGGAGTTATGCCGTGCACTATGCCCAGCAGGAAGGCAAGAAGCAGCGCCTCCGCGAATGTGACGTTTGCCGGGTTGAAAAGGTTTATGTCAAACATTGTTCATGCACCATCAAAACATAAGCAAACATCATGCAAATGCGCAAGCGTATTATACGAGCACGGGCTTGCCGTGCGGGCAGCGCTTTGGGTTTCCGATGTGTTTCAGCACTTTGCCTGTCATGCCAGGCTCTATCAAATAATCGAACTCCCTGACCTGCTTGCACGCTTCGTCAGGGCTTATGCCCGATTCGGTAAGAAGAATCTCGAAGCACCTGTGCGCTGCCATTATGCGCCTGTACACCTCCTTTCCTTTTTCCGTGGCAACTACCATTCCGCCGCTGTCCTTGACAAGCTTCTTTTTGGATAGCCTTTCAATGACATCGAGCGCAGTGGGCGCTTTGACCTTGAGCGTCTTTGCAATCTGCGCGAGCCTCACGGGGAACTCGGACTGAGTGCTGAGTATGACCACAAGGCAGTCCCGTTCCCTTCGCGTCAGGTTTATCATAATATTATAAGGGGCGCAAAGTATAAGAATATTACTAATTAAATTAGTATAATACTAAAACAATCTAATACTATGCTAATAAAAAAATTGCAATTGAAAAATTGCAATTGAAATTTAGATATTGGTGTCATCATGAAAGGAAATTCGAATTTTCACGGCTTCGGCGGCTTCCACTATTATCACGAGGTGGGCGAACAGTTTGCGAAGGCAATCGAGGAGAATAAGGAGTATTTCAAGGCGGGAGTGGCTGTGGACCTGGGTGCGGGAGGCGGCGCTTTTTCAAAACTGCTGAGCAGGTATGCGGACAAGCTTTACAGCGTCGACGTTTCAGATGCTGCGATCGAAGCGATGAAAAAGAATCTTGCAGGGCTTGATAATGTCGAAATAGTAAAGGCCGAGGAGACAAGGATGCCGTTTGCCACCGCAAGCATCGACCTTGTTTTTGCGGCAAACTCGTTTCACGACCTGCCAAAAGGTTACGAGAAGGAGATAAGCCGCGTGCTCAAGCACGGAGGCAGGTTCATAGACCTCGATTGGAAAAAACAGGCAACGGGGTTCGGACCTCCCATGGATATAAGGCTCTCGGAGGACGATGTAAAGGCGAGGCTCGAGCCTTACGTGCTGAAGGAGGTCAAAAGGGCAGACATAGGCACGCACTACATGCTTATATTTTCAAAATTGTGATTACGGCCTTGAAGCAGCGATCCTAAGCTCCTTCACCCTGTCGCCCTCGCCAAAGAGAAACGAAGCGTTAACGCGCATGCCGTCGAGGACAAGCGGCAGCCAATACTTGTCGTCGTCCCACATCTTTTCAAAGTCCAGTTTGCCGAGTTCATGCCATTCGGGCCTCATTTCCTCGCTCTCCGTAGGCGAGCCATTCCACTTGTATGCGAGGAACACGTGCACCCTCTGGTTCATGTTGCTGTTCTTGTCGCCTTCAAAATAGAAGCTTATGGTGGCAACTTTCGCGTAGTCGAGCAGTTCCACGCCTATCTCCTCCCTTGTCTCCCTTATCAGCGCAGCTTCGACGCTCTCTCCCGGCTCGCACTTGCCGCCGACTCCGTTCAGTTTGCCCGCGCCGAATCTTCTCTTCTTCATTGCAAGCAGTATCCTCCCATTTTCCTCGTCAACAAGGTAGCAGAGCGTCACGTCCCTGAGGTCAGGCATGCTTTTCTCGTAATACTCCAGACCAGCATTCTCCTGCATAGCAAACAATATGATTTTGCTCTTCGTTTTTATATATTTTTGCAGGCATATCCTCATATTGGCAATGCGCGGTGTTTTGGTGTTTGATTACGAATACTGGGGAAACAACACACTGCCCATAACGGACAACATGGCAGTGGAAGAGTACATGCTTGACAATTCCGCAAGGAAGAAAGTCGCTACTGTGCGCTTCTGGAACGTGGAGAAGGACGCGGTTGTGATAGGCTACGGCGAGTCGAAAAGCAACATAAAGAGGTTCGATTCAAGTTTCGATTTCACAAGGCGCATAACCGGCGGCTCGCACGTGCAGTTCGACAAAAACTGCCTGGCATACACGTTTACGGTGCCTAGGGACGGCAGCTTCAGGCATTTCGACGACATGCGCAAGTACTACGCGGAGAAGATTGTGGACGCGCTCGTAGAACTTGGCATGGACGACGTGTTTGCGGACAACAGGGCGTCTACGATAAACGTCGGCGGAAAGGTGATGGCGAGCCATGCGATGTTCTGGGGCGTGGACAGCGCGCTGATGCACGGACTCATGCTCATAGACCATTACGATGTAGACAAGCTTTACGAGAGGATGATACTCAGGGACAGGAAGATAGGAAGAAGCGTGTACAGGGAGTACGACGCGCTTAAGACCGCGCCGGTGGCAAAGGAGCTGCTTTTCACCGACAACGTGGAAATATCAAGAGACAGGAAGGCGGAATACGTAAAGGAGAAGATAGCTGAAAAGGTGCTTGAAGAAGTCACTGACGGGAAATACAAGAGTATGGCGGTAAGTGGCATCGTTGTCGAAGCGGCGAGGCGCATTGTCGCTTCGGCGCACACGGGCAAGCCTTGGGCGGACGAGCGCATGCCGCCGTACAGCAGCGACCAGGTAGAAGCTATTCCCGGGGAGGAGCTGGCGGGCGAGCTCAAGAAGGGCCTGGGCTACTGCATGTACATCGAGGTTCCGGACAAGGACTTCTCCAAGATGGTCGAGCCGGCAGGCGAAAATGCGAAGGAGTGAATGCTCGCGCAGTGCAAGCTCATGCCTCATTGGCAATTCTGGCAATTCTGCCAAGTGTCTTGAATTCCCTTATCCTTGTTGCAGCCGGTCCTCTGATCGGGAAGCTTGCAACGAAAACCCTAGATCCGCAGATGCGCCGCCTTTGCAGCCCCAGCGCGAAGCGCTTCGAGCCCGAGAACTTCTCGTAGGTTATCTTGCCTATGAAGCACACGATCCTGGGCCTCTTCCTCCTTATCGCATTGGTTACTCTCCTTATGCCTGCCTTCTCCTCCCCCTTCCTGAGCGCCGCGGTGTTTACCGTCGGCCTGTAAATGATGTTGATGAATCCGTACCCGTACGCTTTGCCGAATTTGCTAGTATAAAATTTCCTAAGCGTGACGTCGTTGCGCAGCGTTTCCATGTCCTCTTTTATAAGCCAGGATCTGTTGAGAAGATACCAGAAGGTTTTGTTGTTCGAGAATGGCACGCCTCTCCTGTACGAGCCGAAATGCGGGTTTATCCCGACGAAAAGTATTTTCGGATTCCGCGGTATTATGTATCTGAGCATGCTCTCATCCTACAGATGAGCTGTTGCCGTATATTTTCACGAAGGTGCTCCACGCCTCTGACGGTGTGCCGTTAGGATTTGTTGAGTTGAGCAGCCCGAAGTCGTTTCCGAGAGCTCCGTCGGACAGGCCCCAGAGGTCGTACCAGTACACTCCCTTGACATAGCTGAACCTGCTGAAGAAAGCAAAGCCCTGCTCCATGAACTCCTTCTGGAGCCCCTGGCTGAAGCCCGGCAGCACCGCCGAAGACGAAGGCATGCCAAATTCGGTTATGTATATGGGTCTGTGCGTCAGCTGCTCGTACTGATATAAGCCTGTCGCCCACGTGTAGTTCAGGCTTCCGTTCATCGGATAAGGCCCGGGCGGATAGGCGTGTATCGATATGGCGTCGCAGTAGCGCGAAGCGCCGTAGCTCCATACTTGTGCATACCACTGGTAGACGTTGTAGTTCGCTATCGGCGCGCCGCCGAAACAAATGACCGTTGCGTTTGGATCGTCAGCCTTTATTATCGTGTACGCGCTCTTAACAAGCATATAATAGCTGTATGCGCTGCCGTTCATGTATCCGGTCTGGAAGCTGCCCACCCATGGCCCGTTCCATATCTCCCAGTAGCGTATGTAAGGGTATTTGCTTACTGCCTTGGCAACGCTTTCGTTCCACACACTGAGGTTCCATGTTTTGGACTCGTTGCGCGGTATGGTTGCATAGTCGAGTATGCCTATGTATTGCGCGCCGTATTTGGTGTGCTCGTAGCCTATCCATTCCGCCTGGCTGCCGTTGAGCGTTATGTCAGTCCTGAAATACCTGACTCCATTGTCGAGCGCGAAAAGCTCCGAGCTTTCGTTGCCGTGCGTTCCGATGCCTACGGTGAAATTGAAATGCGCAGGCAATGGCACAGCTGCGTAGGCATTCGCATGCCGCGGAAGAAGCAGCGCGATGGCAATAGCGACGGCCACCACCGCAGCGGCAAGCAGTATCTTCCTCACTTAATCATCATATGCAATAATATGCAATATTAATATACAATATTGAAATGCGTGCAGTGTCGCACTTGAAATGCGTGCAGTGTCGCACCAGGCGCGCAGCGCAGATTACACTTTTATATAATCTCCGAGCACTGGCACCTTCACGTCCTTGCCCGTGTATGCCTCGTAGCCTATGTACATGCCGTAAAGCCATATGAGCAGGCCCACGAGTCCGGCCAGCGGAAAGAACACGAAGTCGAGTATCACCCCGAGCACCGCGGCTATTATGCCAAGCCCTATTGCCTGCATGCCGTGGAACTTCAGTCGCTTGTCCTCTCCAGCAATGAAGAACACTATCAGGCCGCTGAGCCATTCAAGCAGGTACGCAAACAAGAACATCAGGTTCTTGTTGTCCGGTTTGCTTTGACTAGTTCCTTTCATATCCATCCCGATATGAATAAGCACCTAAGGTTTTTAAGCCTAAGCATTGCCCGCAAAAGTGGCGTCGTGCGGCTTGCGCAGCACAGAGCAAAATTAAGTCAAAAAACAAAACGGCAAAAACATTTTTAAATGCGGGGGTGCAACGTTAAAATGGCAAAAACCGGCAAAAAGTGGGAACATGACCGAGTATGAGTCAAAGAAGCAAGGAGGCAAAATAATCGTGGGCGGGTACGAAGTGAAATCAAAGCTTATGACCAAGTTCTTCGACCTCTACGAGGAAAACTATTTCAAGCAGGAAATCATGGAAAGCATCAGGGACAGCATCGGGAGAAACATAATAGAAGAGCTTGATCAAACCCTTTTCAAGGCGGAGGAGGCGGTGGACAGGAAGGATAAGCATGGCGCCCTGAAGTTTTACAACGACGCATTCACCAAGTTGGATTCGTGCGTGCACATAGACCAAAAGCTGAAGAGCGAGCTGAAGAACTGGATCAGGTCTGAAATAATACTCGCGCATTATTAGCACGCGAACCATGCCACAGAATCCATACGGAAGCGCAGCAGTGAATCGTTTGCTTTCTCTTCATCACTTTCTTACAAATACTTATTCAAAGCAAGCGCCGCTTCGCCTACGCCTGCTGCGCAGCATGCACAATATTCATGCGTGCGGAACATTGGGCTTGCAGTGCCATGCCTGCAATATAAGCGCACAAACCTAATCCTGCAAAAACCTATATAAGATGTTAGCGCAAATATCTCCTGATGAAATGTTGTTTGGAGGGCATGCTGCGGAAGAGGTGCCAACGGGTTCGCTGGGAGGCTACATAATAGTTCTCTTCAACGCCAAGTCCGCAAAGACCAACGAGAGGTGCAGGCGCGCCCTTTCGCGCCTTGACGATGCGATCGCCAATTTCGAGAGCGCGAGCAGCAAGCTGGGAGAGGTGAACGCCGAGCCCGACCTGGAATTTCTCGGCCCGGTGAGCCCTTCGTCGCTCGCGGAGCAGAAGGCGCTGTACGTAAGGCTTCTGGCAGCTGAAACGGCCAAGCTCAGGCAGAGCCTTGCGGTTGCAAAGGGTGCCACCGAATACGAGGAAATACTGAAAATGAAGGAGCTTTATGACGGCTTCGTTGGCGACCTGCTGAAGCTCAACGCATCGTTCCGCGGCGTCTTCATAGGCTACAGCAACTATTTCGGCGGCATAAAGAAGGCTTTCAAGGCAATAGAGGACGGGCTTGCCGACCTGGGTGCGGAGTTAGGCAGGGGTGCAGCCGATTTTTCCGATTACGTGTCGCTCGCCAGATACGTGGCGGAGCTGAACTCGCTGGGCGACGAGATGGACATAATGTCAAGTGAGGCGAGCGCAATGGCACATGGCAGTGCAAGGCAAAGGCGCGAGGGCGAGGTCGCAGCCGTGAAGAAGCTGGAGGAGGAAATCGCCGCAACGGCAAGGGAGCTGTCGGCGTTGCGCGCCGAGGAGCAGTCGCTTGTCGCAAACATAAACGCGATGCTCAGACCGCTGGAGCGCGTGGCGCGCAAGTACGATCACGAATCCAAGGCAAAGTACAGGCTCGCGGATGCGCTTGCAGAGCCGCTGGTCGCGCTGAAGGACAGCGAATCGTATGTGCTGTTTGCAGCTGCGCTGGAGAGCATGAGGGCAAAGCTGGGAAGTATCGAGGCGAACGCCGGGGAGCTGGAGCTTGCAAGGCAGAGAATAGAAGCGATACTGCGCGCGGATCTTCCGGGCTCGGTGCTTGAGGTTGCGAGGCTGAAGCAGCAGGCCAGGGAGCTTGAATCAGAGCTTGCAAGGAAAAGGGCGCAGCTTGATGAGTTGGGCAGGGAGATGGTTGGAGAGGCCGAGGCGCAGCGGGAGGCGCGGAGGAGCGAGGAAAGGCGTGCAAGGATAGCTTCGGACATGAGGCAGCTCGCGGACAAGATAGAGCAGTCGACATTCAAGTACTACAAGCGGCGTATCAAGATCGGCGGCGTGCGGGAGCAGTGAGCGGGCGCGCGAACAGTACGTGCAAGCGAAGGAAAGGGTGCAAAGGAGCATGCATGTTTTTATTTATATTTTTGCGTATATTATTCTGTCAGGTCAAGCCCTGGTAGCTCAGTGGTAGAGCGCCTGTCTTGTAAACTTCTTGGAAAGAAGTTTAATCAAGAACAAGAAAACAGGAGGTCGAGGGTTCAATCCCCTCT
>ERZ1669250.512-NODE-512-length-17021-cov-5.944890_pt1 | contig 17021 bp, 15 predicted proteins | sample MGYA00579295_ERZ1669250 | MGnify/ENA primary metagenome ERZ1669250 (study PRJEB41166, sample SAMN08046056) | hot springs metagenome | biome: hot spring; feature: acid hot spring; material: thermophilic sediment; isolation source: thermophilic sediment from acid...
CGGAAGTCCCACCAGAAAACCACACCGGAAGCCTTGCCCCCTGAAAGGGCAGTTTGCTGATAACGTAAGTAGCTGCTAAAAATCGCGCCTCAGTCCACAGCGCTGGCATCGGCACGTTTTTAAGGGTTGAGCGAATGTTGGCCGTGATCCCCTCGGAGCGCTCGAATCGGGTAAAGGCAGAGCTTGAGCAGGGATTTTCCTTAAAGGGGGTGCTGTGAGCGTGCACTTTTACTCCTATTTGGCTGACGCCCTTGCGGTGATTTTCATCGCCTATACTTATGTCCAGGCCAAGAGGGGGAAGTTTGGCAGAGGAGAATCAGCGATTTGGGTTATGGTGTGGCTGCTGGTGGGGGTCTTCGCGACCTTCCCTTGGCTTTTCTCGGCCATCACGGTTTACTTTGGAATTGCGTTGCCGATTAACCTGTTTTACGGGCTGTTTTCGGTCTTTCTTCTGTTTATGATTTACAGGCTTGAAGAAAGAGTAAACGAGCTTCAAAAGGTCGTCTTGAAGGCTGTTCAAGATCGGGCCATTGAAGAAGCGAAAGACGAGCCGCACAACGCGTAACGTTTATAACCTCCCCATAGGGTGGGGACTTGGGAGTTCTTAATTGGAGAAAAAGGGGCTGCTATCTCTACTCGTATACGCTCACTTCACGAATGACATATACAACTTCGTGCTGCCGCCCCTGCTAGTCATTATGAGATACGACTTTAAGACGTCGTACTTCGAGGGCGGTGTGCTGGTTGCGCTCTACCTCTTGACATCGGGAGCCCTTCAAACCCCTATAGCGAGGTTTGCAGAGAAGCGCGGGCTGCAGCGTCACGCCATGGTCGCGGGGTTTCTGGGCATGGCGCTTTCCATGGCGCTTTTCGCCTTCTCGCGCACGTTTCCGGAGTTCCTGATCGACTCCTTCCTGCTTGGAGTGTCGCTCGCGCCCTATCATCCACAGGGAATAGGAGCGGTTTCAGTTGCGTTTGACGCAAAGGAAAGGGGAAGCGCTATCGGAATACACCAGCTGGGCGGCAACATCGGTATGTTCAGCGCACCGCTCATAGTGGCGGCCCTTTTCTCCGCACTTAGGCTAAGTTGGACAGCAGCCCTCATGGCCATGATAGCTCCGGCCATAGTTACGGCGGTGTTGCTGAGCGCTGTGTTCGAGGTCCCACTCGACCAAGCCGTCCAGACAAAACCCAAAGGAGATGATGGGAGGAGCCTAATGTCGCTTTTACTTTCTCCAATAATTCTTCTCGCTCTGGCTTACGCCTTCAATGCCATAAGCACGAGGGCCTTCTCGTCTTTCACGCCTTCGTACCTTGATAGCGTTACGTCGAATGTTGGCCTTTCGGAGGTTCTCACAAGCGCTGTCATAGCGTCCGGTATAGTTGCCTTTCCGCTTGGCGGCTTTCTTTCCGATAAGCTTGGCAGGAAGCTGGTGATTTGGGTATCTTACGGTCTTGCAGGTGCGCTCTTCATGATTTACAGCTTCGTTGGTGGTGTGGTCGGGTTGCCAGTGCTTTTTGCGGCCTTCTTCTTTGGCTATATAGGCTCCGCCCCTGCACTTGCCTTTGCGTCAGAGCTTGGAATCGGTGGCCGCACAAACTCAAGTGTGGCCATCGTTTTTGGGGCAGGAACCATAGGAAATGCCGTGGGTCCTTTCATGGTAGGTCCCCTGATTGACGCCTTGGGCTTCTTGACGTCGTTCAAGATAGCGTCCGTGTTTGCGTTGTTGGCTGCAGTTCCAGTACTTCTCATAACTACCAAAGGTATTAGGACCCGTCAACGAATTTGCCTTAAATCATGATTCCATGCGGGTCAAAGGCCTTCTTTATATTAACCGTCGCCGGAGATCTCGTCCGTCGGGACTGGAAGATAGAACGATGGTGTGAGTTGGCGTAAAGGCGCTTTGCGGATGTTATCCGACTGGACTCGGTCTGCGACCTAAGCGCGGCCAACATCTCAAGGAGGGGCACGGGTCAGTTGGGGTGCGCGCCAGCGAGATAGAGGCGCGCCACCGGAAGCATTCACTGGAAGCCACCTGCAAGGATCAGTGGCTTACGTTATGGCTAATTCATCACGTAAATACATTTTTTAATTGTGTGATACCTTATCTATGGATGTGGCTGATACGCTTATTAGAAGCGCACGATCGTTAATCGAATTGCGCGTAACCCTGGTCAACAGCTTCTACTACCCTTGGAGGGGAGGGGAGGAGGTCCACTGCAAGAACTTAGCGGAGGGCCTTGTATCTAGGGGACACGAGGTTGATGTGTATTGTTCGAGCCTTCCCCTGCCTCCTGGAGATCGCGTTACGAACGGGGTACGCGTGCACGGTCATCGTACCTTAGGGCTTTTCTTCGGGGTACCCATATGCCCATCGCTCTTTTTTTCACTTATTCGTTCAGGCGGAGACGTTATTCAAGTAGAGTTTCCGAATCCGGCCTTTGCCTTTGCTGCGGGTGTGGCAGGGAAACTTCTCCACAAGCCAGTCGTTCTGACGTACCACAACGATCTTCCAGCGGTAACGCCTTTGGCTGGCCTTTTGGCTGGCGCCCACGACCTCTTGGCCTTTGCGTACTTCAAGGCATTCTCTGCGTTGGTTGCCACGACGAGCGTGTACCCGAAAGGGTCAAGACTGCTAAGCCGCTTCAATTATTTTGTGATAAGGAACGGAGTTGACGTTAACAGGTTCAGGCCGGGCAAGCGCGGCGATTACTTCCTTTTTGTGGCGGCCATGGGTAGATGGCATCGTTACAAGGGTTTGGATATCCTCCTTGAGGCTTACAAGCTATACATCGAGGCTGGAGGCCGCAGGCCGCTTCATGTTGTTGGTGAAGGATCCCAAAGGCCGCTCTACGAGGCCAAGGCCGCATCTATGGGGCTTAAGTCCGTCGAGTTTCTAGGCGATGTCCCTGACGAGCTTCTTCCCCAAGTGTATGCCTCGGCATATGCATATGTTTCTGCCAGCATTGACCGGTCAGAGGGGTTTGGGCTTACCGTGCTGGAGGCTATGTCATCTGGGTTACCGGTCATAGCCACGAAAGTAGGAGGGCTTCCAGAGCTTGTAAAAGATGGTGTAAACGGCTTCTTGGTTAATCCCAGGGATCCGCGGTCGCTTGCCGATGCAATGATTAAGCTAGATGATGAAGCGGTTGCGGCCCAGATGGGGCTGAAAGGAAGGGAAATGGCTGAGGGCATGACGTGGGACGCGATGGTGAGCTCTTATGAGCAACTTTACTCGGCCCTTATTGCGGCCTTGAGAAAGGGGTAGTTGCCTTGGCAAAGCCAGTAGTCATGGCGGTCATACCCGCTAAGAACGAGCAGCAGACCATATCTTGGGTGGTTGAGGAGACCAAGAAGCGGGTTAACGCGGTCATAGTAGTTAACGACGGCAGCGAGGACATGACGAAGAAGCTTGCGGCCAAGGCCGGAGCCCACGTCATATCTCATCCAGTATCAATGGGGGCGGGAGCGGCTACCTCCACGGGGCTTAGATACGCGTTGATTAAGGGAGCTGACGTAATCGTGACTTTAGACGGAGATGGGCAGCACGATCCGGCATACCTTGACCCAATGTTGGAGACCTTCGAAGATGTCGACCTCCTCATAGGCTCAAGGGATATGCGGGAAGGGGGCTTCTGGAGACGGCTGGCAAACGGCATACTGGCCTGGGAGATCTCAACCCTGTCAGGGGTCAAGATAGCTGACAGCCAATCGGGCTTCAGGATATACTCGAGAAGGGCTGCCCGGGTGTTCGTCGACGAGGTCACCGAGTGGGGATATGGCTGGGCCTCCGAAAGCGTCTTGCTCATAGCTAGGAGAGGACTGCGCATATCTGAGTTTCCCATAAAGGCGAAACCTCACAGCGGGAAAAAGGGGACGAAGTGGTGGGATGGTTTCTTCATATTTTATCAGGCCCTAAGGGCCGGCCTGAGGCGATAACTTTCGGGAAAAGCGATTTTAACGCGAAACGCGTATCATCATGACAATGAAATCGGCAAGGGTACTTTTGCTCGTCTTGGTAGCCTTGAGCGTTTACCAGAATCCTGTCCTAGCGCAGCAGCCCATGCAACTCATCCCCTCAATGTCACCCATTTACGTAGGCTTATCTTCAATGCCCATAGCCTTTACCTATTACTTTTACTTGGTTAATCCCTCTCCGTATTCCGCGTACGCTTCACCGTCTTTTTACGCGTCCCCGGGGGTGAGGCTGCAGGCGCGGGTCGATGGCGTCGACGTTCCCGCGTTTTCCGCGGTTGAGGTTCCCCTCGTTGTTAACGTGACGGGTAGCGGAACCCTTTACGTAAACTACAGTCTCAATGGCCGCAAGGGGACCCTCTACATACAAAGGGTGCCTCTCCTGGTTGATGCTGAGCTTGTTTCGATTTCTTCGCGTACGGTCTTCCCCGCGCTGGCGGGCCAGCAGGTACCTTTGAACGTGGTGATCAGTTCGTTTGGCCCAACTTTAACTCTTGAGGAGAACAACGCATCTCTCTTGGAATCTGGAGATGAGCTTTCGGGCGATTTTTCGGTTCCGTCGGGTCTTCCGTCATCGGTTCTCGAGGAAGGGATTGAAGTTACGTGTTCCGTGCGTGGGAAGCTGCTCTCGATTTCTGTTCCCGTTATAGTGACCGTGGAAGGCTATAGCGGAGATGGGTTCCCAATGTCGATGGACTACCTCGGTAAGGTTACCTCGATGAAAGGTGCTGTGGAGTTCGCGCACAAGGGTCCTTTGGCGCTCACGCTCGCCGTTAGCTCTAACACCACTGACTATCTAGTCCTTAATTTCACGAGAGCTCCTTCGGAGTTCTGGGTTGCGCTAAACCGCAGCGACCCCGTAAACTTCACTTACGCGAACGGGAAGCTGTCAGGGCCCATGGGCAAGGTTGAGGGCTGGACATACGAGGGAACGGTCTTCTTCTTGGCTTTCAACGAGACGGCGGCCATGTCATGGGAAGTAGGGGCCAATGGCACATCGACCGGTTGGCTTCCACCTCCGAAGGAAAGCGCCAGCATATCCCTGAAAGGGGATGTGCTTTACGCCTTGGTCGGTGTTGTCGCGCTCGCCTGCGCAGTGGTTGTCTTTTGGGCTTTGAATAGGAGAAAGAAGGGGTGGCCTTACTCTTGGGACTGATTATGTGATTAATGCGAAATGTGTGCCATAAGTCTTATAGATTTTTCCCATTTGAATATAAATGTCCATAGAAGAGAAAACTGGTACGATAGGCTGGGCCCCCGGCGTCCAAGGCCGCGGTCGTGTCACTTTTCTTAGGTTGGACGATGGACCTTTATGACGTTTACTTGGTTGTGTTTCTGGGTCTCGTTATAGCTTGCGTTTACCTTGCACCTTACCTTGGCGCGGGGCTTACGTTCAGGCGGTTTACGCCGCGGGCGCTTTGACGGCAACGCTCGTGGCAAGGGCGGCGGGTGCCATGACTTTCGGGCCTTTGGCCGACAAGAGGGGAAGGAAGGGCCCCTGACCGCGACCCTTCTGGCCATCTACGTCCACAGGTCGCTTTCAGAGTCAAAGGTGCAAAGTAGCGCCAAGCAGAAAAAGGAGGAGTTCAAGGTAGATGCTAAGGCGCTCACACAAGCTTTCCTTCGTACGCGTGGACATGTTCATGAGTCATCTACGCTGCTCGCGTTTTATTAATGGTAACTGCGTAGTAATGCTTTACGGCAATTCATCGCTTGCCTACTATGGCAGCTTCTCCGTAAGTTCTTCGTTCCTGGTGCTCATATTTACGAATGCCACTGCCTCCTTGCGTTCCTTGTCTTTTGCCATGCGGGTGGCATGGCGGGAGGCATAGGCATTGCTCTTTTTGCTAAGATGGGCCTTTCGTTCCTATCGTTAGGGTTCTTCTGGGCTCAAGGCTCTCGGAAAGCAGCTTGAGGTGGCGATCGGAAAAAAGCGTATAGCCGTAGATCCCGTAATCTCGTGAAAGCCGCGTCTTCCGCGCTTTTTTTGGAGTTTTCATTGCTGTGCGAGAAGCTCTCCTCAACTTCTTCAAATAGCGAAAAGGTGAGGTTACTCGCCTCTTATTTGCGGAACCTCGAGTCTGAGGATCTGGGCATAGCCGTTGACTTCTTACTCGGAAGGGCATCGCGCGTCCGCAGTTCGGAAGGAAGGGCAAACGTCGCGTTTGCGACGGTTCGCGACGCCCTATGCCAGGTTGTTACGTTCAGCGACGATCAGCTCCTTCAGCTCTACAAAGAGCACGGAGATCTTGGGGAGGTGGCCATGGAGCTCCTCTCTTTGGGACACGCCGCACCCCTCGTGAGAGGGCAGCTCACCCTGAAAAGGATAAGGGATGGCATGGATGATATCGCGTCCGCGCAGGGATCTGGGTCGGAGAAGAGAAAAGTCATGACCTTGACGGGGCTCTTGCTAGATTCCAGTCCGCTCGAGGCAAAGTACCTGATCAAGATCTTGACATCTGACATGAGGATAGGGGTAAGCGAGGGCTTCATAGCTGAGGCGGCAGCTGAGGCCTTTTCTGTTGGTAAAGAAGCTGTCAGGAAAGCGTACCTTTTGGTTAACGATATGAGCAAGGTCGCGGTGATGGCGAAAGAGGGAAGGCTTTCCGACGCGGGATTTTCGCTCTTTACGCCGATCAGACCCATGCTGGCAGAGCCCGCTTCAAGTGCCCGCCAGATAATAGATGACATGGGCAGATGCTATGTGGAGGACAAGTACGATGGCATAAGGCTCCAAGTGCACAAGAAGGGAGGGGAGGTCAGGCTGTATTCAAGGGCTATGGATGACGTGACCCGCTTTTTTCCCGAGATCGTGGAGCAGATATCTCGCCTGAACGAGGATTTTGCGCTTGACGGAGAGCTCATTTACGAGGGAGGGGGAAGGCTCAGGTTCTTTTCATTGCAGAAGCTGCTAAGGAATGAAGGGCGCAGGGAGAAGTATCCTCTCAAGTTCGTAGCGTTCGACGCACTTTACGCAAGAGGCAGGTCACTTCTTGATCTTCCTCTTGTGGAAAGAAAACGTGAGCTTTTTGCCCTGGGTTACGATAACTGCGCACCGTTCAAGGAAGTAAGCGCTCCTGAAGATGTAGAAAGGGCCTTCAAGGATTCGATCGCTAGGGGAAACGAGGGCATCGTGGCGAAGGACCCGGAATCTACTTACCAGCCCGGTGCTCGCGGAAAGAGGTGGTTCAAGCTGAAGAAAGCGTTAGATACGCTTGACGTCGTGGTAATAGGTGCGCAGTACGGCAATGGAAAGAGGAAGGGGCTACTATCGGACTACGTGTTTGCGGTCAGGCGCTCGAGGGATGATGCGACGCTTGTGCCCATAGGGAAGGCGTACTCGGGATTAACCGACGAAGAGCTTCGCGACTACCATGACTTCTTCATGAGGAACAAGATAGGAGAGAAGGGAAACACCGTTTGGGTTTTGCCTAGGCTGGTGATCGAGGTGGGCTTCCAATCAATCCAGAGGAGCGCGCGCTACGAAAGCGGGTACGCGCTGAGGTTCCCGCGCATAATCTCCGTGAGGGCCGACAAAAAACTAGATGAGATCGACGACCTGCAAAGGGTGGAGGACCTATTTAAGGCTCAGGGATAATAGCTAAGCTTCAAAGAGGAAAGCGCGCGCTCGATGCTTTTGAGCTCCCCATCGGTAAGAGACCAGCCTGATGCTTCCGCGTTTTCTTGAGCCTGTATTTCGTTCTTAGCCCCAGGTATTGGTATAACGCCCCCGTTTCTCAGGAGCCAGTTGAGGGCCACCTGCCCTACGGTCTTACCTCTTCCCCTAGCTATTTCCTCTAGAACTGGGATGAGTTTCTCCACCACAGATATATTGGAATCTGAGAACAGCTTGTTGCCCCTTCTTACGTCGTCCGATGGCCTTCTATTGGGCCCGTACTTGCCCGTAAGCGCTCCCTGTGCCAAAGGGCTCCAGGCTAGCACCGTTATGTTTTCTCTCTTGCAGTATGGAAGCACTTCTTCCTCTATTTCCCTCTGCAGCATGTTGTAACGCACTTGATTCGAAGCTATGTCAACTATCGAAAGGTGCTCCCTGGCCTCTTTGAGATCCCTAACGGCGAAGTTGCTAACGCCTATCGCCCTTATGAGTCCTTTCTTGTACAACTCTTCCATGGCCTTCATGGTTTCCCTCAAGGGGACTTGCTCCCATGGATCAGGCCAGTGAACTTGGTAAAGATCGATTTCAGATACACCCAACCTTTTCGCACTGTTTTCCGCGGCCTTTAGGAGATCGTCGCGATGAAGGTGGCCCCCGTGAACCTTGGTGGCCACAATGACGTTATCCCTTCCTATCTGTTTTATGGCCTTGCCCACGACCTCTTCTGAGTGGCCGTCTCCGTAGGCCTCCGCCGTGTCTATCAGGTTCACGCCCAGCTCATGGGCTTTTACTAGTGCCCTTACGGCGCTTTCGTCGTTGACGTCGGAGCCCCAGAAGCTCCCGCCTGCCTGCCACGCGCCTATTCCTATGCTCGATACCTTAATTCCCGTGTTTCCTAGGTTAACGTAATCCATAATAAAAGAAAAAAATAGGTTATAAGCTTTCGAAGCTCAAGTGGAGTTGTCTGCGGCCATGGCGTAAAAGACCTGAGCATCCGCAAGAAGGTCGGAGATCTTGCAGTACTCGTTGGGTTGATGAGCAGTCTCCACGGCGGTTGACCAAGCAACCGCAGGGTATCCCTTCTTTCTGAGGACGGCCGCAACCGTTCCACCTCCGATTCCCACAAAGCGAGCGTCGGCGTTTCTCACCCTCTTTATGATAGACTTGAGCCTCTGAGCCACCTCGCTGTTTGGGTCGGTAGGCGGCGCGGGATCGTCGATGACCACGGGGTCAACGCTTATGTTGACCCCGTTCTCCTCGGAGGCCTCACGAGCCAACGCCATAACGTCGGCTAGAACGTCAGCCACGGGATATTTGGGAAGGATCCTGCAGTCGAAGTAACTTACGTCCTTGCCCGGAACTATGTTTATGCTCCCCACATTTGGCTCCCTCTTCGTTGGTTCAAAGGTGCAGGTGGGAGGAGCGAAGAGCGGGTCCTTCGCATCGTACTTCTTGTGAAGGACGTCATCTACCTGAAGCAAGAGCTTCATGGCTATCCTGTTAGCGTTCTTGGATGGCATGGAGCCATGCGACTGGACGCCCAGTACGGTGAACTTAAGCCACATCACGCCTTTTTCGGCTATCTCTATGTCAAGCCCATCGGGGCTGCCCGCATCCGGGACCAGGTAGAGATCGCCTGGAAGAAACGGGTACCTTTCGACCACGTACTTCAGCCCGTAAACGCTTCCTATTTCCTCATCAGCTACTAGGCCTATGGCGTAGTTGTACTTCGGATCTACGCGTTCGTCTACCAGCGCCTTCATGGCGACGAGCGATGCCACCAGGGCCTGGCCGTTATCCTCGGTTCCCCTACCATATATCTTATCGCCGTCAACAACGGCTTCGTAAGGGTTTGTTTTCCAAGCGGCCAGGTCGCCCTCCGAGACGGTATCCATGTGGGAAAAAACCCATACGGTCTTTTCTTTTTTCATGTCGAGTTTTGCTATTATGTTGGGCCTTCTGTAGCCGAACTCATCTTTCGTGTCAAGCTGTTTTATCTCGGCCTGCGGGGCTATCTGGTTTATGAGAGATAGCAGGTAATCTGCCCTCTTTCCCTCCCCCTCGCCTCCTGCGGCTGGGCTTACCGACTTGAGGGGTATCATGTGCTTCATTACGTCTATTGCAAACTCCTTGTATTCAGAAAAGTCAGGCATGCGCTATTAAAACAGCGGCAAATAAAGCTTAGCAATCGAAAAGGCTTGTAGAAAACTTGGGACGCGCCCCTTAAGTGCGTCTTGTTTTAACGGCTACCTCCTTTAAGCGCGTCGAAAAGAAATCCCAAAGACAGCCCGTAGAGGGGAGCGAAGAAGACCGCTGGGGTTGCCATGTAAAAGTAGTTCTCCTGCCCTCCCACGAACGCCAGAGCCGCAGACGAAATGTCCATGAGCCAAAGCGAGAGAAACACCCCCTTTTCCATGGAGCTATTTCCCGGTATCTTGTTGTTGTAAAAGGCAAAGAACATGCTGAGTAGCGCTCCTCCTGCAAAAGAAAGCAACGCGACCATGGGCACGTCAGGTTTTTGCGTTACGATGAAGGGCATAGCGGAGTACCACGTGGTCTGATAAGCGGGAAAAGACAGATAGGCAAACCACGCAAACGCGGATACCAAAATCGAGTAAATTGATCCAGATATTACACCTGCCATGATCCCTCTTTCTATCTCGTCACGCATCCATCTAACAATCTATTGCGCATTGAATTATAAAGTTAGCGCAGGGAAAAATGCTCTGCTAATTAAAATTGCTTAAGAACGGCCAAAAGAGCGAACTGCCCCGCCCTTTCGGATGAGGCTTCTGCCTCAATGGCCGCCGTCTACCTTTACGGGGTAAAGCCCGCACAGGCCCAAGGTAGCGATCTCCTTTTCTCGTGACGACGACCTGATGGACCTTGTCGGGCATTGCCCCGTGATCCCTGAACTTTCTGCCTTCCCGAAACTTTGGGATTATCAACTTCTTATCGTAAACGAAAAAAGTTCTGAGGTATCACGAAGTACTGGTCCTCCCTCTTGGACTTGAAGTTGGGGTAGTCGGCGTCGTGCTTGAAGAACGCCCTGAAAGCTATGTCCAACCTCCTGAGAGATTGCCGCAGGCTCTGAGAGTTGACCTCGTTCGGCCATGGCAGCTCCTTCTTCATCTCTGTCAGCGTCCTTAAGGTCTCGAAGGGGGTTAGGCCCTTCTTTTTGTCGCCTTTGTGCTCCGCGTAGCACTTCGTCCTTACCTCTAGGAAGTGGTTCCAGATAAACCTGCAGGCGCCGAAGCGCTTCTCCAGCAGTACCTTCTGCCTCTCACTTTGGATAGAGCTTTACCTTGGTAACCGTTATCATCGATTGTAAATAACAGGAACGACCTATAAATACATATGTGAGGGGGCTATTTATCCCATCCCTTAAGGACTTCCGCCTCCTAAATCCCGTCAGAGTTAAAAGCAGCCCTTGGGCTTACGTGATGATGCGTCCTCACGAAATGCTCGAGATGGCGAGAGCTAGCAACGTGAAGTTGGATCCCAAAAGCGCCATGATATTTCTCAAAGGCGCTTCAGCGCACCTCGTGCTAAACGGGGATGGGTCTTACCCTCAGCCTGACCCCGAGGGAAGGTCGAGAACAGGTCTTTGGATGGACTACGTCGAACTGCTTAAGTCGATAAAGGTGACGCTTAACGGGACTCCGTTGGAAGGCCTTTGCCAGTGGGTCTACTGGGATCCCTCCTTCGCTGTATGGCTCTACGGTAACAACGGGTCGTCAGCGATGTGGTTTGAAGGCGACACCTTGAACGTTTACTTTGAGCTTAAGGGGCAGGTAGGGATCGAGCTATCCCCTTCCATGAGGTTCATGTGGCCTGAAGGGAGTAAAAAAATGAGGGTAATAGGTCCGTCTCATGGAAGAGATGGCTTGAGGTTTTACGGTGCCCTGGAAGCTGGGCAAAGCGTTGAGGTGGTGGTGTCCTCAGATTCCATGAGATTTTCTGGGTGGTCAGCCACGGGAAGCGGGCAGGGATTGCTCAAGGTTAGTGCCTCTTGGGCCGGAAGGAGAAAGGAACAAGTGCGCCTCCAGCCCGTCGCCCTTAAGACCGGATTGGAGGACGTGGATGCTGCTCTTGGCCTTTGTTCCTCGCTTTTAGTGAGATCCCATACGGATTCCTCGATAGGAGGGAGCTGGCTTTCAAGCCTGCCCGTGTTCTCATGGGTGCTGGGTGCTGACGATTTATGGTGTTCCATGGCAGCTAACAGGCTTGGGCTTTATCGCTGGTCAAGAGAGGCCATTGGGCTCGTTGCAGCCTATCAAGTAAGGCAGGGGGACAGAAAGGGTCTCATGCCCAATGAGATAACGTTGGATCCTCAAATGACGCCAGATAAGCTCGAGACGGGATACGCATCTGCACTTACGACCCCTTTGTGGGTCAGTGCGTTAGAGGATTACGTGGCATGGAGCGGGGACTTCACGGTCTTAAAGGAGCATCGCGCAAACCTCGATATGGCTATGGAGTTCCTAACGAGCGAGAGGCGGTATGTCGGCGATCTATTCGCATGCGATCCCTCTTCGTTGCTGGTCGGATGGCCAGTTTCCATGTCGCTAGAAAGGGAAGGGGCATGTGTTGAGGTAAACGCTTTGGTGATAAAGGCACTAGACGATGCTGCCTCGCTTTACTCAGCGCTTGGAGACGAGCGTAGGGCTGACGAGCTTCACGTTAGGGCTAGCGAAATGGCATCTTCCCTCTTGTCTTTTTACTCTCAGGAGGATGGGCTGCTTTGCGATCGCGTAGATAGGGAAGGGAAAAAGCACATGATCCTTTCCGCAATGTCGGTTGTGCCCCTTTCCCTGGGTATGTTGCCTGAGGACGTGGGAGTGGCGGTTATCAAGAGGCTTTACGGGCAAGACTTCATGACGCCTTGGGGTCTTAGGTCCATGTCTTCCAAGGATCCCAGATACGACCCAAAGCACTACTACATGGGAGCGGTGTGGCCGGAGCTCACGGCCCTTTATGCGCTAGGTTGCTATAGGTACGGCTTTCATCAGCTTGGATGGGAATCGCTGAATAAAGTGTTCAAGCTTTTGCTTTCAGGTGGCCCAGCTTACATCAGTGCCGCTTACTCGGGAGAGTCGCCTGACCCCATTGGCCCCGCTTGGCACGCCGCCTCGTGCGCCATAGCGTTTATGGCTTTCTTCGATGGCGTGCTGGGAGCTTCCGGCAATGGGGCAGATGCACCAAGCTTTGAGCCTCATCTTCCTGAGGAAATAAAGGCAGTAAATTTGGAGTACGACGGCAGAAGAATAGAGGTAAGGTGATCTCGTTGATTTATGCCTACACCGATGGGGCATCTAGGGGAAATCCAGGACCTGGAGCTGCAGCCTATCTCTTAGTCAAGGACGGAAAGGTGATCGAGAAGCGGGGCTTTTATCTTGGGTACTGCACGAATAACGAGGCAGAGTACACGGCCGTGCTGAGGGCTTTAGAAGCCGCGCGCAGGTTGGGTGAAAGCGAAGTGGTTGTTGTGTCGGACAGCAAGCTAGTAATATCTCAGCTGAATGGGCTCTGGGCGATCAGGAACCCGAGGATGGCGAAGCTCAACGAACAGGTCAGGTCACTTGTGTCCTCGTTTTCCTCGGTCACGTTTGAGCATGTCAGGAGGGATGACCCCTTTGTGACAGCGGCGGACAGCATATGCAACGAGGTTCTGGATATGGAGCAAGCCTGATTAGCCCCACCGCTTATGATTTCATGCCATCCAACGAAAGGGAGCTTGTTGCGAAGTGCATGGGCATGCTTTACGAGAGGGGACTTGTAACTGCTACGGGAGGAAATGTTAGCGCGAGGAACGACGACAGGAGTTTCTACGTGACCCCCACGTCACTGCTTAAAGGGGAAATAACGGCTGAAACCGTTTCTCTGGTAGACTTTGACGGCAACGTCTTGGAGGGGCTTCATAAGCCCTCGTCTGAATGGAGGATGCACGCCTCCATATATCGCGCCTTTCCGGACGTGAGCTACGTGGTTCACGCGCACCCCACGTACGCCCTTGCCTTGGTTCGCAGGGGTCTCAAGTTCTCTCCGATCACGGAAGAAGCGAGCATACTTTTACCGGAGGGAGTCAGCGTGGTGGGAAAGATGGTGCCCGGAACGTGGGAGTTCGCGGAGGCGGTCGCCTCTTCCCTGAAGGGACATAAAGCTGTGCTCATAGAAGACCATGGAGCAGTTACAGTAGGTAAGGACTGCGTGGAGGCCTTTGCTCGCATGGACGTTCTGGAACAGAACTGCAAGATAGCGGTCCTCTGGCACCTGCTGCAAAAGCGATGACAACCTATGGATTTTTCCTCAAAGGCACCACACCAAAAGCCTTACAAACGTCGGCCGTAATACTTTATGTATTATAAGCTCTTGAACCGGACGGGAGAAAAAGTTCCCGAGATCGGCCTTGGAACGTGGGGAATTGGCGGGGCGACCTCCGCCGGCCTCTCGGCTGACGAGGCCTTTGTTGCTGCCATGAGGGATGCCATAGAGGCGGGAATGAAGCTTATAGACACCGCCGAGATGTATGGAGCTGGGCATACCGAAGAGCTGGTCGGGAGGGCCATAAAAGGCTACAAGAGGGATGAGGTTTTCGTCATAAGTAAGGTGTGGCACAACCACCTTAGAAGGGATGACCTGCTGGATTCCGCAAAGAAGAGCGTCCAAAGGCTTGGCACCTACATGGACCTTTTCTTGGTTCACTGGCCAAACCCCTCCGTTCCGCTTCAGGAGACCATAAGGGCCATGGAAGAGGTCGCGGAACAAGGGCTTACGCGCTACATAGGGGTGAGTAACTTCTCGGCGGAGTTGCTGGACGAGGCCCGGTCTTCCACTTCGAAGTACGAGATAGTGGCCGATGAGGTGAAGTACAGCATAACCGATAGAGCTGCGGAGAAGGACGTCCTACCCTATTGCGAGAAGAACAGCATAGCGCTGATCGCCTATACCCCAATCGAGCATGGGAAGATAAGTGAGGGGCCCATAGGGGATGCCCTTCAAAAGGTGGCAAAGAAGTACTCAAAGACGCCCGTCCAAGTCGCGCTCAACTGGCTTACGTATCACGAGCCCGTTATCGCCATACCGAAGGCTTCCAAAAAAGAACACATAATCGAAGATGCCGGTGCGTCAGATTGGCGTCTTTCTTCTGAGGACTTTGAGTTCCTCACCAGGGCGTGACGGATTTTTGCAAAACGCGTAAATCTGCCTTAGTTCATAGGGCATCTTGTTCGAGGCGTTCATGGTCATAGCGATCCTCGTGGCCGCCATGATACTGATGGCGGCGAAGGTAAGGTATGACGTGGTTGGTCTCGGAGTTATGGCCGCGTTGGTCATACTTGGCGTGATAACGCCCGCGCAGGCCTTTAGCGGTTTTTCCAGTTCAGCCGTCATAGTTATAGCGGCGGCCTTCGTGATGGGAAACGCTCTCATACAGTCAGGGGCGCTTTCAAGGTTTGAGGACGTTCTCTCGAAGCTCGAGAGCCCCTTCGCGGCGATGGTTGTCATCATACTGATAACCACGCTCGTTTCCGCTTTCGTGAGCGACGTGGCGACGGTTGCCATAATGATGCCCCTTTCCGTGAGGATTTCAAAGAGGTTTGGCGTGTCGCCCTCGAAGTTTCTAATGCCCCTAGCCTTTGCCGCCATACTGGCGGGACGGCTTACCATCATAGGATCCTCCGTTAACCTGGTGATTTTACAGTTCGTTTACCAGCAGACCGGTCGCTACCTATCGTTCTTCTCCATAACCCCTCTGGGCATAGTGGTGGTTTCCGCCGGCCTGGCCTTTCTGGCGATATCGTGGTTTTTCCTTCCGTCGAAGGCCTTGCCCGGGGCCGTGGAAGCTGAGGGCTACCTCACGGAGCTCAGGGTAACCTCCGACTTTCCCTACCTTCATCGCAATTTAATGGAAGTGGAAAAGAGCTTGCCTGGAAGGATACTGGGAACTTACAAGGGAGGGCGGCTCAAGCGCGGCTTCATGGCCCTTTGGGAAAGCGTGGACGTTGATGACGTCCTCATAGTTAGGGCAACGCCAGAGGAAATATCATCTTTGATGAGGACGTCGGGGATCGAGCTCGTTCCAAAGGGCGGCCAAGTTGAGGCTGGTGTGATGCAGGAGGCGGTCGTTATGCCTTCTTCTCCCCTCGCGGGGCATACCGCCGAGTCGCTTGACTTCAAGAGCGTTTATGGCATAACCATATTGGGAATAGCCAGAAGCGGCCTGCCCATATGCGAGAGGCTGTCAAAGGTCGTGGTCAAGCCCGGAGACATCTTGCTCATTCAGGGGCAAATAAACAGGCCTCTCTCGGAGGTGGGCCTAATGCCCACGGCAGGAGGAAACATAAGCCTCATGGGCAGGAGAGACGTTGCCATGGTGCTCGTTGGCTTCTTAACGGCCATAGCGCTTGCGGCCTTCACTTCAGTACCCATAGGCGTGGACTTCGTGGTGGGCTTGCTCATAATGATCGCATCGGGGGCAGTGCCCATAAGGACGGCTTACGGATCTGTTGAGTGGCCGGTCATAGTGATGATCGGGTCGTTCTTCTCTCTGGCCCAGGCCATGCAGGCAAGCGGCGCGTCAACGCTTATCTCCAGCGTGCTCTTCATGGGACCTTTGAGGCAGCCCATAATAGCGCTGCTTGCGCTTTACCTGATAAGCATGCTTCTTGCCAACGGCGTGAACTACGTCGCGGCTGCCATGGTCATGGCACCCATAGCCATAAACCTCTCGGCCGCGCTTGGTGCATCCCCGGTTCCCTTTCTAATAGACGTTATGATGGCCACTACCACGGTGTTCTTAACGCCCATAAGTCACGGTGCCAACTTGATGGTTCTGGAGCCAGGAGCTTATGACTTCAAGGACTTCTTCAGGATAGGGTTACCCCTTGCGCTCCTGCTCATGGTCGTAACGGTACTTGTCCTTCCTCTTTTCTTCCCCCTCGGTTAACCGAGCGAGCGCCTTATCACAGCCGCCTCCATTACGTGACTTGCTGCCTCGTCACTTCTTCCCTGGTTTAGGCTCATGAGGCTCATGAAAGAGAAGAGCCCGTGCTTCATTCCCGCGTAGTCCCTGGGGCCTAGGTCTATGCCCATTTGCTCCGCTTGCCTCACGTCTGCTTCGAGGTAGTCCTTAATGGAGCTACCGATCTTTACGCCGCGTATTCCATCCTCTTTTACGACGTTAAAGGAATCCCAGGAGAAGAAGTTGGCGGCGGCCTTCAGCTCCTCATCCATGGACTTGAAGTTTGCCCTTACGACCTCTAGCTCGCTGCCGCTGAGCTTTGCAAGGGCTGATAGGCCCAACAATTCCGGAGGAAAGCCTATGGTGTAAAAAGCGGCTGTAAACACTATGGCCCTTGGTAGCGTCGCCCGCCCGCTTTTCCTGCCATATCCGAAGATGCCCCTGTGCGATCTTCTGGCCCTCCTTGA
>ERZ1669250.514-NODE-514-length-17010-cov-3.279269_pt1 | contig 17010 bp, 18 predicted proteins | sample MGYA00579295_ERZ1669250 | MGnify/ENA primary metagenome ERZ1669250 (study PRJEB41166, sample SAMN08046056) | hot springs metagenome | biome: hot spring; feature: acid hot spring; material: thermophilic sediment; isolation source: thermophilic sediment from acid...
TTCGTAGTTTGCTAGGGTTCTTATGCGTAAGAGTAATTCTTTAAGTCTGCATGTCATAGTTATTGCCTAATGCCGGACATTGTTGCTTTGGGTGAGCCTTTGGTTCAGTTTAACGCAGTTACTGATGGACCGCTTAGACATGTGACTTACTTTGAGAAGCACGCCACTGGTTCTGAGGCTAATGTCTGCGTCGCTGCGGTTAGGCTCGGGGTTAGTTGCGGCTTGATCACTAGGCTTGGGACTGACGAGTTTGGACTCTTCATCTATAATTGGTTGAGAGGTGAGGGCGTTGATGTAAGCCATATTAGGTTTGACCCTGAGAGACCTACGGGCATATACTTCGTTCAGAGGAATTACCCAATACCAGGTGTTAGCGATGTTCTTTATTACAGGAGAGGCTCCGCGGCCTCTGCATTAAATCCCAATGATGTGGATCCGGAGTACGTGGGTAGCGCTAGGGTTTTTCATACCACAGGGATAACAATGGCTATTAGTGATACTGCTAGATCAGCTGCATTTAGGGGTTTGGAGGTCGCCCGTAGTAGAGGTGTTACCATATCGTTTGATGTTAATTATAGGAAAAAGCTATGGCCACATATAGAGGATGCCGTTAGCGTACTGTCTAAGGCGCTTAGTTTTGTGGATATCGTGTTCCTTGATGAGGATGAGGCCGGTCTATTACTTGGTGTTTCCGCAGTTGATGAGGTGTTTAAGGAGTTACGTTCGAGGTTCAGCATTAATAGGATCGTGCTTAAGCTCGGACTCAAGGGGTCAATAGCGTATTGGGATGGTAGGATCGTTAAGGTCGATGCCTTTAGAGTTCCTGTTAAGGACCCAATCGGTGCTGGCGATGCGTATGCCGGGGTTTTCCTTGCGTCAATACTTAAGGGTTATGATGTGGAGAGGGCTATGAGGAGGGCTTCTGCAGCGGCTGCGTTAGTTGTCATGGTTAGGGGTGACGAGGAGAACTTACCTAGGGAGGAGGACCTGGCTAGGTTCCTTGAGGGTTATGGCAGACAGGTTGATCTTAGGTAATTCGGTTTTTAAAGACCTAAGAGCGCCTTGTTTATGTGCGTAGGGCATTAATAATTGGTGTTAACGATATTGGGATTGCTGTGGCTAGGTTACTTGTTGGTAATGGTTATGAGGTAGCCATGATAGCTAGGAGTGAGGATGAGGGCAAGTTGGGTAAGAAGGTTCCTGCCTATGTCTATGTTGGTGAACCCACTAAGGAGGATTTTCTAAGCGAGGTTGGTATTGATAGGGCTGAGCTCGTCCTGTCCCTGATCGATGATGACACCAATATTAGGGTAGCCGAAATAGCCAGGGCTAGAGGCGTGCCGTTAGTAATACTGCTCATTCATGATAAGGATAAGTACCTGGACAGAGCTATTGAGTTGGGCGCGATGGCCGTATCAATTAGCGATGCCGTACTATCTAAGATAGCCAATTACATAAGGCCCCAGTTTAAGCAGTTACTGTATTCCGACGAAAATGTGCAGATGTATTACGTTATAATAAGCTCCGAGTCACCATACATAGGACAGAGTATTAAGGACATTGGCGATAAATGCGGTGTCTCTATACCCGTCGTGGTGAGGAACAACGAGGTGATAATTACGGAACCAGAATTGAAGCTTGAGCCCGGCGATAAGATACTCGTGGTTGGCAATGCCGATTCCGTAGTTAAGTGCGTGGAGAGACTTTATTAACCTGGTAAATAACAATCCCTACCACGAGCCAAAGTAATACTATTACTAGGTATAAGGGCTTAAGCATCGCTATGAGTATTATGGCCGTTCCATAAACTATAAAGCCGATTAATGAAATCAATGGTATTTCTAGACCTCTTATGATAATGCTGGGTGTATGGAAATACCTTACTAATTTCCTTTCATAATTCCTAAACCTAATTAGGGATGCCATAGTCATCAAGTACACAATTGTGGATGCAATACCGTAGGAGCTGGCTATGATGTCCACGCTGCCAGGTGCTATGAAGGCAATCGCTATTAATGAGGAAATAATAATTGAAATATATGGGGTCCTATACCTACCATGAACCCTACTAAAGACTCTAGGTAATAATTTATCCTCGCTCATTACGTACATACTCCTGGAGAAATCAATTAGGCCTGCATTAACGGCTATTAGGAGGACTATTGCTATTGACACTGATATGTAAGTAATCATATAGATGCTGTGTATTACATACCGAGCCAATGAGCCTATTGGGTCCTCTATTGAGATTGATGATATGGCACCAGTTAAAAGCGCTAATAGGGATAGCGATAGGGCTATGATTACGGACAATGACGAAACCCCAATAATTGCCCTGGGTACGGATATAGCCGGAACAAGGGCCTCACCGGTTGATTGTGCAATAACGTCAATACCCGTATAACCCCTAAGTGAATAAGCCAACCCATTAATTATATTGCCCATTTTTACCTGGAACTTAAAACCGGTCAACACCTTACTTAATATTACGTGGGTATAACCTACCCATAATAGTAATAATATGCCTAATAGGTCTATCGTTAGGAGAAATAGGTTGAACCTGGCTGATAGTTTGATGCCGAGAATGTTTATAATCATTAGCATCAATATGATGATTATTGAAAATAGGGAGTTAATTGGCCATGCTCTTAACGTGCTTAAAACGCCACTTAGATAATTGGTAGTCCCCAGAGCCCCGTACGCTATCATAAGTATTTGGTCAAAGCTCAGTAACCAACCGGCTATGAAACCCATGAAATTACCTAATTCACGTTTTATGTAGTAATAAGCGCCGCCTGTCCTCGGTATCGCACTACCAAATTCTGCATATGCAAGGCCTATTAGCCACATTGATAAGGAGCCGACTAGCATGATTATTGGTAACGCCGAGCCCGAGTATAGGGCTATGATACCTAGCGTGAAGTAATATGTTGATGACACATCGCTATAGCCAAGCGCTAGTAGGTCTATCGTGTTTAAGTCCCTCCTTAACCAATCAACCTTAATACCCATTGTACACCATTATTCATGAGGTTTCTTTATTTTTAAGGGGGGTGTTCACGGTGTTTCCACGGTGGTTTCATTCATATGCCTTATAAGGATTCATGTGAGCAACACCGTGATCGGTATGAAGCCGTGGATAATAGGTATAGTAATAGTGGTAATAGTAATAGGAATAGTGGCATACTTAATTGTTGGGCATGGAGTTGGTGGTATATCGATAATGCCAAGCTCATCATCGACAAGTCAAGTCTATGTGTATTTAAGCGATAAGCCCGTGAAGGTTGATCACCTATACGTTACAATCAGTGAGGTTGCATTACACAGGGAGGGTGGTGGTAATGGGACATGGATAACCTGCAGCCTAACAAGTACTACCTTTGATCTGGCGCAGTTGGTCAATACCAGTCAATTAATGGCTCAGTGTTCCTTGACCAACGGTACATACAACATAATTCGCTTAATCGTTACGAATATACAGGCTGTGGCTAATGGGCAGACATATAACTGTACATTACCGAGTGGCAGGTTCGAAATACCTCTTGAGCCAAACCCAATTGTCGTTAATGGCACGAGTTATGACGTGAATGTTGACTTTGGTGCAGTCAGTAACGTGATTATTACAGGTAGTGGTAAGTGTCTCGTAATGCCAGTAATACATGTGGCGGTAAAGAAGCATTCATAGGCTCTATACTTAGTCCTAAAAGGTCCTTAAAAAATCCATTATTATATTGATAAGTTGCAATAAGGTTGCCATTTAGTTGCCTGTGCGCTTTTACGATATGGTTAAAGGCTGTTGCAGAGATTTAGGCTTGATGATGCCTAGGAAAAAACCAAGGACTAGGATGGAGATATATGCAGATATATTATTGGCTGTTGATAAGATGGGGAGTTGCGATAAACTAAGTAGGTTGGCTATGATGGTCGGTGTTCCATACGATAGATTAATACGTTACTTAAGCGAACTTAAGAACCTAGGCCTAATCAGGTGGGAGCCATACTCAGGTGTTTACCTTACATCCACTGGGTTGGAGGTCATAATCAATGCCCAGAGTAACAGAAATAACTTAGTTCTTATCCTTACCAAGTTTGCCCAGAGTAGAGCCAGGGTTGCCACGTAAAATCAAAATATTAGTTACACCAGCCCTTCTCCTCTCAATAATACCCTTAGCCTCCAATCTCTTAACGAGCCTAGAAACCTGGTACTTACTGAGCCCTAATTCACGACCAAGCTCTGCCTGCGTTATTACACCACCTCTACCACGTATTACTGACACAGCCTTCCTCTCTAGATTTGTTAGTACTAAATTGTTAATTATCCTATTAGCATCACCATCATTAATTGCGGCAAGAGAACCGACGCCATTATTACTCGTGTTTCTACCCCTCAGTGCTATCGCGGAGTATATCATTATCGAGGCTAAGGAAGATAGAATTGCAGTTAATACTATGCTTATTATGATATCGTAGGCAAGGACAGGGCTTGTGAATGGCTGTATTGAACCAATGACCTTAAGTACACCATCAGGTCCCACCGCAACTACGGGCACCCTGAGATTTAAGAATAATGTGTCGTATAACTTAACGACTAGATATATCGACAATGCCATGAGCGAGATACCAACCCATAACCTATAATTCCTTATTGATGACAAGTCATTCACCATAACTATCTACTGAGATTTCTACGAAATGCCTTATTAAACTTCTCCCGCTTATTCCCTGTAGTCTTAACTATACATAATGAAAAGCTTAATTTTTGCAGGTAAGACTATGGTTGTAATTTAATGAATATATACTTAGTATCCACAATGAGTGACTCGGGAAAAACGGTAATAGTAAGCGCATTACTTAGGATACTTAGGGCTAGGGGTTTTAAGGTATCGCCATTCAAGGCACAAAACATGTCATTAAATAGCTATCCAGCAATTGAGGGTGGTGAAATAGCCCTAGCCCAGGCAATGCAGGCCTATGTTGCCGATCTAGCACCCAGTATTTATCATAATCCGATCCTAATTAAACCCATGACCAGTCATTTAGCAGAGTATGTGATACTTGGCAAACCAAGGAGCCAACTAGCCTTTAATGATTATCTAACAAAGCCCTCGATTAGGCGACTTGCAATTAATGCCGTTAAGAGGAGTATAGAGGTTCTTAAGAATAATTATGATATCGTTATTGGGGAGGGCGCCGGCTCTGCATATGAACCGAACCTCGCCAGCAAGGACATTGCGAATTTTAGACCAGCCGAGTGGCTTAACGCCAATGTTTACGTTATACTCGACATAGATAGGGGTGGCTCATTCATACAGGGGTTAGGCTTGATGAACGCACTAACGCCTAGATGGAGGAGGATGGTTAAGGGCTTCATAATAAATAAGTTTAGGGGTGATGAGAAATTGCTGGATTATGCGGTAAAGTGGCTTGAGGAAAGGACTGGTAAGCCTGTTCTTGGCATTCTGCCCTATGTTGATGACCTATGGCTATGGCCTGAGGACTCCATGGACCTTAGACCCATTGGTAATGGACCTCTTGATGTAGCCCTAATAGCCTATCCGTACATATCGAATTTCAACGATATCTACCCATTAGTACTTGAGGAGGATGTTACCGTGAGAATCGTTAGAAGTCCGCAGGAACTTGGTGAACCTCATCTAATCATTTTGCCTGGCTCTAAGAATGTTATCGCTAGCCTTGAGTGGATGAGAAGGGTGGGTATGGATAGGGCCTTGGCTAGAGTTAAGGGTTCGTCAGTTATATTAGGCATTTGTGGTGGCTTCCAAGCCCTAAGTAGAAGGCTTAGCGACCCGTATGGTTTAGAGGCGGGTAGTCCTGGGGATTATCACGGGCTTGGTTTTGTTAATATTGATACTGTGTATGGTATTGATAAGGTTGTGGCACTATCAAGGGCTATTGGACTAAGGGGTAGTATTGAGGGTATTGAGGTTAGGGGCTATGAAATACATAGAGGTCTACCTCGTTATATTGATGATGAGCCATTAATAATGATTAGGGAGAGGAATGGCAAGATTGTGGAGCAACCTGATGGTGTTTTTAGGGAGAGGGATTTGATAATTGGTGTAACGCTTCACGACTCACTTGGTGACCCTCACTTTAGAGAGTTCGTGCTCAATATAGCCAGGGAGAATGCGGGACTTCCTAAGCGTAAGGCATCGAATATTTCGAGTATTGATCTGCTACTGAGACAGATTGATAGGTTTTCTTCGATAATTAAGGATAAGATTGATGTGGATTACATGATTAATAATGATTAATATGTCTTATTTGCTGCGATAATTATTGGCAAATTTTAAGGCATACTTAAAAGGCGTAATTAATTGCGATATGGCATATGGATAAATGGCCTGAGAGGAAGGAGCCCTACTTTCACCCGGCTGTTTTAGAGTTTGAGAAGATGGCTTCGGATCAAGGTAAATACCTCGAATTCGTCAAAGAGTGGCTTAGTTATTCATGGAGGTGGGCTAAGGAGGATAAGTATAAGCTGGTCTTTAGGGTTCAGGCGGCGATAATTGATGCGTTGAGGGAGTTCTTGAATTCCAGGGGGTTCACTGAGGTTCTGGCGCCAATAATAGGCCCGGTGACTGATCCAGGCATTAGGGGTGCTAAGCAGGCTACGGTTGATTTCTATGGAATGGAGTATAAGGTAATGTCAAGCGCCATACTCTACAAGCAGTACATGGCCGCGTCACTTGGCAAGATCTACTTCCTAAGTCCAAACATTAGATTTGAACCAAACGACAGTGTTTTCACGGGAAGGCATTTGGTCGAGTTTTACCAGCTGGATCTCGAGGTTTATGGCGCGACATATAACGATGTTATTGACCTAGCTGAGGACATGATTATTTATGTAATTAAACGTGTCAGGGAGGAATACGGTAAGGAACTTGAGACAAAGCTTAACAGGCAACTGCCTGACTTCAGGAAGCCATTCAGAAGATATACGCATAAGGAGGCCGTGGAACTCGTTAATGAATTAGGCTGCAAGAATCCACCAAATACTGAAATAAGGTGGGAATGTGAGAAATTACTGTCAGCTTATCATGAGAATCCATTCTTCATAATTGATTATCCCAAGGGAGCCAGGGGATTCTACGACCGTGAAGACCCGCAAAGACCTGGCATACTTAGGGACTTCGACATGCTATACCCAGAGGGCTTCGGCGAGGCTATTAGCGGTGCTGAGCGTGAGTATGAACCTGTTAAGGTAATTGCTAGGATGAGGGAGGGTGGTGAAGACCCGAATAAGTATAGGTGGTACTTAATGATGCTCAGGGAGTTTTACCCACTGCAAACCGCTGGTTTTGGTATTGGTGTTGAGCGATTAACGAGATATGTGTGTGGGTTAAGAGCTGTTTGGGAGTCTAGACCATATCCAAAACTGGCTGGCATTGGTCCAACACCCTAAATCCATTGCAAGAAATAATTTATAAATAAACTCTAGAGCCAACCGATAATGCCTGGGGAAACCTTCACAACATCAGTGGTTGGTAGTTTTCCAAGGCCTAAATGGTTAATAGAGGCCTTCGATAAATTCAATAAGGGTGAGATAAGCAAGGAGGAGCTTGACGAATACCTTGATGATGCTGTTAAGCTGACCGTTAAGGAGGAGGAGCTGGCTGGTCTGGATGTTATAACCGATGGTGAGCAGAGGAGGACGAGCTTCGTGGCATTTGTTGGCCAGAAGATACCTGGCTTTAAGTTGATCTACGTTACCGATATAAATCCAAGAGCAATAGAAATAATGAAACAATACAAGGCACAACTAACCTACTGGAGAGCCGTGGCTGTTGAACAAATAAGGGACTCCATAATAGCCCTTGACGAGTTCAGGTTCACCAGGTCAGTCACTAACAAGAGGATTAAGGTCACGTTACCAAGCCCATACCTAATCATGTGGGAGACCTGGGACGCAAAGTACTCGAGGCAGGTATACCCACAGCCCGAGGATCTTGCCCAGGACTACATAAAGGTGCTTAGGCAGGAAATAATTAGGCTCAGAGATGCCGGCGTGGATTTCATACAACTCGATGAGCCAATGCTTGGCGACTTAGTCGAGGCCAAGGAAAATGAGCCGGATAGATATAGGAAGGTCATTGAGGCAATACACGGGCAGAAGTACAGGGGGTTCAAGAACGAACTTTACCTAGCCAGGGACCTAATAAACGAGACCATTAAGGGAATCGATGGCGTGAGGATAGGGATGCACATGGATAGGTGGCCAAACCCAGACTCCCCATTCTACGGTATGGGCTTCGAGAGGCTCGCACCTGAGGTATACGACATAAAGGTCAAGCAGTACGTGCTAGAGTATGCAAGCCCAGGTAGTGGAGATCCAGCAGTCTTTGCGAAGGATTTACCTAGCGACAAGGAGCTCGGGCTCGGCGTGATTGATGTGAGAAACCCACAGGTTGAGGATCCACAGGTTGTCGTGCAGAGAGTCGAGAGGGTCCTAAAGGTTCTCGACCCAAGTAGGGTGTGGCTAAACCCAGACTGTGGTTTTGCGCCAGGCATGTACAGGAAGTTCGAGAGGAAGATAGCCTTCTCCAAAATACGCTCCATGACCGAGGCCGCAAAGATTTTAAGGAAGAAGTACGGTGAAAAGTAAGGACTTTGCTTATGATGAGTACGGACCGGCTTGATCAAAATGAAGAATGCTATCCTTACTGAGCAACCATTAATCCTACTTTCCAGCTTCACCTCTGTTTCCTTAATCCTATTACTTAACCCGCTGTCTCTATCGAGGCTTCCTTGTTCGCTGGGTCCAGGCTCAAACAGTGAGTTATGCAAATGACATCATTCAGATTGAAGACCTTGTTAATATGTTTGCCTACGGTGATTTATTGGGGGTAGCGGCGAATGTTCAGTATCAATACAATGGGCAGACCTTCTACCCAATACTCAGTGGTTTCTATGTCGAACCGCCAGGCAGTTACTCAGCCTCAACCAATATTCTTGCTCAAGGGCCCAGCACAGTCTCGGCGCCGGATTGCCTACCTCCGCCAACCATTACCTACAGCATCAACGTCTTTATTGATAATTCACCATATATAGTGCCGGGAGGTACAATAACGTACTACGTGTATAACGAGGTCAATGGACAATTGGTGGCTTCGGGAACGATCAACGTACCTTTCCACGAGACAGCTCAATTAAGTATATCACTACCACCTGGTCAGTACAAAATCGAATTCTACTATAACGGTTATACTACGCAGAGTGGTACGATTAAGTTCTATTCCTAGGGACCAACAATTGTAAATGCCAACGTCCAGGCGACACCCTGTTAATGAATAAGTGGGCAATTGAATTTTAAAGGGTTAAAATCACGCCATATGCAGTGATTCTATGTAGTTTGTAACGCCGGTTAGTATCATCCCTATGGCCAGTGCGGCTATTATCAGGCTCATGAACCTGCCAAGGACCTTAAGCGTGCTACTGCCCAACCTCTTAAGTAGTGGCTGTGAGAACCTAATTACGGCATACGTAAATGCCGAACTCAATAATGATGCTATTATCACCTCATAGATTGGGTATATTGCGGAGAACAGTATTAATTCCGTAATCGTACCTGGTCCCACGAGTAGCGGTGTCACGATGGGTACCAGGACGAATTCCTCAGGCTCCCTGGCGGTTGTGACCCTAGGACCTCCCGCCGATAGAGTTTCCATCGCAACGCCCATCAGTAGGACGCCGCCGGCGATCCTGAAGGCATCTATGTTTACACCAAAGGCCTGTAGTATGTATCTGCCTGCTACGGCAAATATTATCATTAGTGATGGTACGCTAATGCCTACGAGCCTGTAGACCCAGTCATGTTTAAGATATCGATTATTGCTGAAGCCACGATAAATCACTAGGTATTCATACCTTGACTTTATTAATAAACCAAAGTCTCAATTGAGGATAGTATTATCATCACCTGGTCAGTGGGGGGCAAGGGAATCATTTAATCAACCATTTAGTTAATGTGTAAGTTCTTAATAAGGGCTTCCTTACATACTTCTCTAACATAGTGCCTATCTAATGATGATGAACAGGGAACTGAGGAGTGAGGAGGAGCATCCAAACTGATGCTTATAATAATCCGTGTAGATCCAGCAAATTTATCAGTATATTCATAACTTATGGTGAGTCTAACCATGATATGGCTATGAAGATTAGTGGCTCATCAGCAAGGATGACCCAACTCACCTGATCGGCAGTCCCCTACTCATCATCACTAAGGCTGGTGATTCCAGCTTTAATAAAGATCTGCCTATAGTAATTATTCAATGAGTTCCGAGCCAGTACCAATACATGCCGAGGGCGTGTTTACAATGGGTATCGACGGCGGGGTTTGGGAGGTCTTGATCTTCGAGTACCTGGATAAGAAACACTATTATAGGGACTTAATGAAGAATAGGGAGGGGTTATTCAATGAGTTGAGGATTGTTATGAGGAATATGCAAGATTTCCTTGATGAGGAGACTATTAAGATTAATGGTGAGGTTGTCAGGGCTAGGGTCGTCGATGTAGGTCTCGGCTTTAGGGGTTCCTTCGATAGACCTTACCTGGAGTTTTACATTTACTTCAAGGGTAATTTAAGGCATGGCGTTAATAGGTATGAGGATTATTATGAGGAGGAGGTTGCTGAGTATGATTATGAAATTATTTGGCTCTTCCCACCCGGCTTTAGGATCATTGAGTATGAATTCGCTGGAGAAAGCTCAGTGATGGGCAGTGGAAATATCCTGAGGTTAACCGTTAAGAAGGGCCTTAGGGTTGGTAATTACGAGAGCATTACATTCGAAATGCCCTAAACCCTAATAAACGAGAAGGAGTTATGATCTTGAAGGAGCCTTAAAGATTACCTTATTCCAATAATGGTTTTTCAGGTATTGTCCACCAACCATCGACCCTCCTTATAATGCCTTTACTGAGCGCGTCTTTGAATATAGTTCTCAACTCCTCAAAGGTGCCATCATCATGAATCACTATGCCGTGGTCTAAGGCGTCGTATATCGTTATCGGCACTCTATTCATGAGTCTCTTAACCTCGTTAATTGTGTACGGAAAGACCTCCAGCGGTAATCCTTTGTTCCAACACTTTAGGAATTCACTAATTTTATCCAGGAAGTCTCGGCGCGCAAGTTCGAGCTCTTTAGTAGCCTCCCTAAGCCACTGATTTACCTCTTCACGCATTCACTTAACCCTTAGCTACTTAATCTTAATAATACCTTATATCCTTAATTTACTCCTTACATGCGTGACTACCTCATGCTTCCTCATAATGTTAGGTACTTACTTACATCGTCACTAACTATGCTCCTTAACTGTTCATAACTCCTTATTGGTCTCGATGCAATTATCTTATTGAGGATCTCCTTACTCATGTTTGGAACGTACTTAAGTAAACGTTTTGGCGCATCATTAACATTTACCGGATATGGCACGCCGACCACGGATCTAAATCCATGATCCGAAATAACTACGTCCATCCACTTACCCAATTCTATCCTGGCTGGTATATAGACTAGTATTGGGTATGAACCGACTTGTCTCGCGTATGTGCCATTTCCATAATGAGCCTCTGTGAATACTCTCCTAAGTATTGTGCCCTTTGGTAATATCCTTCTCAGCATTTCATGATCGAAGTTCCTCCTAACCCAGTACTTGAAGGCTAGGAAGTACTTCCTATGGTTCCTAAGCAATTGCTTAATATCATCTGCCATTCCCCACAATGGCGTTGGTGGTAATACAAGCACCTGCCTAATGTTGACCCTCCTAACCCAAACATCATCATTGAGCAATCTCCTTAGAAACTCTATGTTTAATCTAAAGGTCTCCTTAGTCTCACCAGGTAAACCAATGACAAAGTTTATGCCAGGCAATAACTCCGGAAGCCCATTCCAACCCCTAACCCTGCCCAACTCACTTATCGTCTTTACTGCGAAATACGCCTCCTCCGGCATTACCTTGAGATTATTCAACTTAACAACCCTGGGATCGGCAGTCTCTATACCCATTGCAGCCACATCACCAGGTGTGTGATACTTCATAAGTACCTTCGTAACCTCAATACTCTCCCTCGGCCAGTGATATATCGTGCCAGGATTGACATTATCTATATGCAAAGTCTCCAGCTCTGGAGCAACATTCCTAATACCAAGCAATAACTCCTCAATGGCCTCGGGATTGGGTCTTGGGAAGTCGAGTTTACCCGTATCGTGAGCCATGTATGTGTAGAAATCAGCCTGTCTACCAAGCCTGAAATGCCTAACCCCGAGTCCATATAGTGCCTCAACCTCCTTAACTATAGCCCTGACCTCCCTATACTTGACCGGTCCGTACCTGACCGTGGCACAAAACGAGCATCCGCCTGTTATATACCTTGGGCAGGACTTATATGTCTCGAGCTCTATTATTAGGTTCTTACCATAGTTTGGATGCTGCGTAACTATGCGTGCGCCAAGCACGGCAAACTCGTTAATTAATTTATAATCGTTATGCACCATCGCTGGCGAAACTCTTGAGACCTGGTAATTATTCCTGACCAACTCATGAATTACTAGGTCGAGGTCCCCCGTAACCACTAGGTCGTAGTACCTCTGAAACCTACTTCTCGGTATTGCTATCGTACCACCAGCAGAACCATAGCCAAACCTAGCCACCGGACCTCCAAGAACCTTAATCGGTCTATTTACTACGTTTGCTATCTTCTCAATTTCGTCCAGTTTAATTGGTTCACCACCGAGGTACTTACCCGGCGTTACTATACCTGCTATAACTATTAGGACCTTAGACTCATTGGATACCTTCATAAACTCAGCCCAATTAGCCCTGACCTGGTCAATGGTGAAATACCTAATATCGATCGAATTATCGACACTCCATACGGCGCCAGCCACATACCTAGGATACACGTCTAAGTAAGGTGGTACACCGAGACCTGCAGGCTCGTCCGTATAACCATCGAGTATTACAATCCTATCCACCGGGAATGCATTGCTATATGGGGTTTTATGCCTTTATCAACTTATCAAAAATCTCAACATACTCACTATCAGAGAATATCTCACTCTGCTCCTTAACAACCTGGCTCATGTGCTCGTCAAATACACGACTCATGTAATTATACACCTTATCAACCTTCTCCCTAAACCTCTCATTACTAATTGGATACACCCTAAGACCAACCCTGCCCAGTGCGCTCCTTATAATCATCCAATGCGCAATAACCTCCTTACTATATAGCTTAGACACCTCACCCCAACTAACGAACCTATTATGCAGCCAGTAAATCTCCCTGGCAAAATTCCTCGTAATAACCGCCAGGAACCTCTCCTCCCTCCTCGTTATCGCATCCCTACATGCATCCACATTGCTTAGGTACTTACGCAGCATTTCGTATGTCTCATCACGATTACTGAACACGGATAAATTCGTTATTGCCATAACAAAATCCCTATCCCTAAGGAAGGCATCGCAATCCTCATTAACAAATAACCAGAGCGCAGTGGCTACACTATCAAGGACACCCTTAAAGAACCTCTCCTCGAGCTCCGTTAAATCACCCTCGAACCTATTACCTGAGTACTCACCATCAAGCAACGCCTTAAGTCTCTTAAAATCAACAATACCAGCGAATACCAGCTCACCATTGATGAAAATGCTCGGTACAGACCTAACGCCCCTCTCAACAGCTATGTATGGATCCCTGGACGTATCAACTATCCTAACCCTATCCAAATAACCCCACTGCTTCAGTAATCTAATTAGTGTGTGGCATGTCGAACATGTCGGATGCACGAATATCTCCACGTTTGTTGAACTCACGGTAATGCGGTAAATTATCAATGATTTAAAAAGGTAATTGCTGGTGTTCGTAAATTCTTCATCCTGTTGCATTAACGCCTAGCTTATTAAGTAGCAACGTAGCGTTATTACTTAAGTATACACCATCCTTAACGCTGGTTGCAATTAGTGTCTGTGTTATATTCAATGGCGCCGAATAACCACTAATACTTACGGTTGTGAAAACACTCAATTTTATTAGTAATGGTACTCCATCAGAGGTCATACATACCTCACTCGTAACATTGACAGGCATTGCGCCAAGCCCGGCCTGCGCCGCGCCTGGTATGACATTGCCCAGCGCAGTTACGTTCCTCGAAATATAGCAGTACGCGCTATAGTTTAATATTTTCTGGGTACCTACGTATGTAAATTGTGATGCGTTAACCAGGGGTAACGCTAGGTAAATAAGGTTGAACGTCTGATTTACTGGGTAACACCCAGCATACATTGGTTGTGCAATACACTGTATCAAAGTTCCATTACTTAATTGTGTAGTTACTATGTAAAGACTCATTTGTGGGGCGGTGGTGGTTGTGACCATGATGTACCTATCCGTAGACCCCCTCTGGCTATAAGTGAATATGTAATTCTCAGTGGTGACCTGACCAACTATGTTTGAGTAGATGCTGTATTCATAATTTGCTGTGTAGGTACTACTATTGGAGGTTGTGAATAACTGGGTAAAGCTTGGTCCTGCAGGCTTATGGATCATGGGCCATACAAGGACTATCCCTATTACTGCTATGATTATTACTACCACGATCGCGATTACGTACTTCATATTCATAATCGAAGACCGGTGATTGTGAATAATCTTATTAATAAATGTTTACCTACACTAAACTAAAACTTACCCCCAACTCAGTAGTAATCCTGTACGCAAAAAGCATTATAATCATGGATTGGTTATGGATTGAGTGGCCGACATATTTTATGATATTTATTATAGGCGATTAATGGATCTCGAGAGAAGCCATAGTTTAAGGAGGTTGGATGGTATGCACGAAACCCTAGGTAAAATCCTAGATATAAGTGATGTTAAGGATTTATGGAGACCTCTTCCCGTGATTAGGAGGCACTATGGTGATGAGAAGGTTGTGGCTATTGATGGTGGTGTTAGGGAGCTTGAGCTTAGGGATGGTAGTGCCTTAATAATTGCCAGGGCTATTGCGGTTAATAATGTTGGGGAGCAACCTGTCAGGGATGTAGCGGTTAGGTGGGTTCCTGTATTTGCCCCGGTTACTAAGTGGGTCTTAATGTCGCTTGTGGAGAGTGAGGTTGCCCTGAGGGCTATTGAGGGTGGTAATTACGGCTTTCTACTTCTTGATGGCAGCCTTTATGCCAAAATTACCGCCTTAATTCACGAGCTTATCCTTACGAAAGGTTTCCTGGACCTTTACTACATACCCGAGGTTATTAGGGCTCTGGAGAGCCTATACAATTTGCTTGAGAGGGCTAGGGAGCTTGGCGTTAATGTTGTTTTCATATCAAAGGATTCCAAGCTTAAGATTTACAAGGATTACATATTGTTTAAGGCTATTAAGGAGATTGTGCTTAGTGATGCTCCATTTGTCAATGTTGATAAGGAGCTTATTGATATACTTAATAGGGGTATTGATTGGTATAGCGTTGTTTGGATTAGGAATTATAGGAATAAGTTAATTTCGCTTGCTAAGAATTATAATGGTGCTCACAGGGATTTAATAAGGATAGGAATTAGGATGTCCCTGAGTCAGTCGATTTCTGATATCATGCTTCTTGAGGAATTAGCAAAAATGCAGGGTGTTAGGAAAGGATTAACTAGGAAGTTGTTGATAGGTGCTATGGATGCTTATCTAAATCATAAGTCGCTGGTCAATATAGAGAACCTACTGAAGTTCATTAGGGATAGGATAGAGGATAGCGCTGGGTTAAGGGCCGTGGATAGTTATGGTGAATTGAACATAAATGATGAGCTTGAACGCGTTAGGAAGGTATTGATCAACTTCCCAAGAATATTAATGACGTACATAAGGCTTAATGAGAGTGATACGCCCATGGCTGTGGAAATACCTTACTATGATTGGCCCATGTTCCATCACGGTGTTCCCTGGAAGCTATTCTATGATAAGATTGATATCGAGGAAACACTCAACCTACTAATGAGTATGTATAGGGACCCAATTCATTACAATAAACTGCTTTGGCTTGCTCATGAGTATGCTAATTTTAGTGAAGATCAATTTCTTGAATACGCAATGATGGCTGTAAATAGGCTTAAGATACCAACAAAGAGAAGGTTTGGTATGGCTTTTAGTGTTGATCTTAATCCAAGCGAATATGAACAATATCAATAATTAGAAATGAACTAAGTACCTAACTATACCCCTATATCCCGCTAACCTCAGTATGTCTATTTCGATGTGACCTACGTATTTGAAGGCCACGATCTTTAGGAAATTCTTAATGCCATTGACGTGTATGTAGACCGAAAATACCGTGTTTCCCTTACCCTCTATTGGCGTTCCATCTATCTCATTGTTAAGGAGGTCTGGCAGTTCAATTTCATAATACTGCCAGGGCTCTGCATCCAGCCTAATTGCATATAGTTTCTCTATGGTCTTTCTCCCAAGTTTAAGCTCATTTATCTTATTAATTATGACCTTTTCATCCACATTTAGAGGCAATGCTAAGTATGTTAACTCCTCATTAACAAAGAACTTATGCGGAGGTACCTTGAATGAATTAACCTCCACATCATCAACTACCTCCTTAATTCTAACTGATGACCTCAGATACTCAGGTATTGAGGATGACATCCTAACTTCCCAAAAATAATAGGTTAAAAAACTATCTTATTATGAACCCTCCTCCCTAAACAATGGCCTTATAAGAACGACCTCAACCTCGTCACCTTCATCAAAACCCTCCCTATTCTCAGGAACAATAAGAATACCATTACCCCTAACCAACGTACTTAAGATACCACTCCCAGTCAGTGCCAATGGCTCTACATAAACCCTACCATCTTTACCTAAGTAAACCCTAACTCTAACGAAGGACCTGGTATTAACGGGCGTCGAGACCCTCCTGGTGAGTATGCCCTTAATTATCGGTTTAGGATCATCATCACCACCCATCATATGAAGCAATATAGGTCTTACGAGCACGTCG
>ERZ1669250.515-NODE-515-length-17007-cov-4.351935_pt1 | contig 17007 bp, 19 predicted proteins | sample MGYA00579295_ERZ1669250 | MGnify/ENA primary metagenome ERZ1669250 (study PRJEB41166, sample SAMN08046056) | hot springs metagenome | biome: hot spring; feature: acid hot spring; material: thermophilic sediment; isolation source: thermophilic sediment from acid...
AAAATAGAAACATTTAGATTTTTGTTAACTTGGAAGTTAACAATGAGAGATATTAAATAAAATAATGAATTCATTTTAGATAATTATTAAGTATATACCCTTATAACTTTTTACATTCAAAACTAACATGGTGAAACTGGTGATAATTGATATACTTTCAACAATAACTATAACTAATGCCTCGCTATCTCAAATGTTTATAAATGCGTTGCACAATCCTTACGAGCTAGCCACTATATTAATTGAATTTGTATTAGGTTTAGGGCTAGGATATGTTTCAGTAAAAATTTTAAAATATATAATAGCATTTATTATTATAGTAATAATAGGCGTTATATTAAATGCATGGAGCTTTGGAGGTAGCCTAAGTAATACTTTATCTACTTTACAAACAGAAGCTGTTAATTTAGAGCCTGTAGTTAGAAACCTCATGTTAACTCTAGGATTATTTACTGTTGGACCAATTCTCTTAGGATTTATAATAGGTATTTTAATAGGTTTGTATAAGCATTAAATTTTTATAAAACATTTTATTTTTATTATTAAGGTGCAAAACCATAAAGCAAAGTTTTATATCCTAATATTTTTAAGGCTTTATGTTTTTTTATCTTGCTAATCTTTACTTTAACTTGGTAATTTGCTAAACCAAGAAACTTATTAATTCTTGGCTTCATAATATTTATATGGTGAATCAGATGAGCAATTTAGAAACAAATCAAACCATAACATTTAATGATTTAATAAATAACATAAATACTTTAATAAGCAAAATAACACAAGTTGTGTTAGATTTAACTAATTCTTTGTTGATACCTAGCATGAATACGCTTAGGGCTATAACTAACTCTATACCATCGTTAGATTTCTTATCTCAAGATCCAGCTATGCAAGAAAAAATGAAAAGCCTCATTACAATGCAAAAAAATGTTTTAAATTCACTTATAGATTTCTCAAATTATCTATCAGACATTGTAAGCAACTTACTAAACAGTATAATGAACTCTTTTAAAGTAAGCGATTTAATAAATTATTTTAATAAAATTTTAAATTATATTAAAGAATTAGGATTAAAAATTCTCAATATATTAAAGCAAGTATTTAATTTAAATTTTCTAGACGCAGTTTCAAAGTTTTTTGAAAATTTTATGAAAAGTTTATCAGCAAATTTAGAAAAGATATCAAAAAGTAATGGTAGTATTTCTGATATTTTAAAATTATTAGTTGATCAAGACTTTTTGGCATTTATGAACATAATCTCTCCTATAGTAAAGGCTTTTGGCCAGGCTATAAGATCATATACTGTTGAATCACAAAAAACACAACAAAGTGGAACTATAGGTTCCCAACAATTATAATAAATATAACATGAGGTTTATTAAGAGAGAAAGGTGTATTGTCTTTAGAAAACTATGGTATACATTTATAAAGCATAATAGATACAAAAATCAGGGAAGACTTAATGATAAGGGATATAAAAAGGGCTTTAATGTTAACCTTAACTTCGCCTATAAAGCCTGGTTCGATTCATAGGTTTATGCCTGAAATAGAGTTTGAAGAAAGGGTCATAGAAGCGATTGAGATATTTGATATTATAGATGAATCACACAAAAGAGGCAAGGAGCTTGCTTTAGGAAATATTGACCTGAGCTCATTAGGTTTAGGGCATCTAATATCAACAGCATATAAAAAAGCCTTTGAGGCTATAAATGAGAGACCGATACCAGGTATTGTAGCGGCTGCTGTTGTTTTATCATCAATAGACGGTTATTCAGAAGCTTTAAGACAGAATGTAATTAATAACGTAGGACCATATTTATCAAAATTGTTATATAAAGGAAAACCAAGCGATACTGTGGAGTTTGTTGAGGCTTTAGAAGATTTAGGTCTATCAAATTACATAAATTTGTTGGAAAAGGCTAATATTAATAAAGAATACATTGAATATGAAAACATGACCTTAGGAGATATATTTGAGATCTTATCAAAGATAGATGCCGGTTTTATGATAAATATAAAGGACTATAGTAATTTGCTAAAGCTATCTAAATTGATGCTTAACTCTAAAAATGCAGTACAAGCATCTGTAAAATCGTATATTTACATAGGAAAAGATTTGTATAAAATAAGCGATTTTTTAGATTTAGACATTAATGATCCAAATATATTAAATAAGCTATTATCTAAAGACAAAGTATTAAAAAGGAATAGAGAAGATTTAAATGCAATATTAGGAGGAGTTTTAATTACTTTATATTTCGCATTAAACTATGAAAATCCGTTAAGGTTGTTTTAAATAATAGTTCTTATTTGTATTTTTCACGTTTAATCAAAATATAAATTCAATATATTAGTATATAAGACCCTGCTCTATTTTATAAAACGGAGGATTAAAGATGGCAGGGCTAGACAAAATAAAAGAATACTTGTCGTCATGGAAAAGGATATTGCTGCTATCAAGAAAGCCCGACGAAGAAGAGTTTAATTTATTGACAAGGTTGAGTTTATTAGGTTTTGTTATAGTAGGAGCTATAGGATATATAATACATTTGATATATGTATTATTGGTGGCTTAAGGTGATATTATTTGTCTTCTTCAGAAAAGAAAGAATCCAAGATTTATGCAATATCAGTAGTAGGGGGATATGAAGAAAAAATAGCCCTAATTTTCGCAGAAAGAGCGCAAACATTAAAATTAGATGTAAGAAGTATAGTTTATTCCGAAGATTTAAAGGGTACTGTGATAGTTGAAATAGGGGATATAAAAGATCTATTTTATTTAATAAGAGGAATAAAGAATGTAAAAAGAAAAAGGCCTATAGCAATAAATCTTCAAGAAGTTGTTAAGCTCTTAAAGCCATTAACTGTTTTACCATCATTAACTAAAGGTCAGCTAGTAGAAATTATAGGAGGTCCATTTAAAGGGATGAAAGGTCGTGTTGTAGAAATTTATTCAACAAGAGGAGAAGCTGATATAACCTTATTAGAAGGTGACTCAAAGATAGTCGTAACAATACCAACAGAACATATAAAAGTTTCTGAAGAAAAGTAAAATTGTTAATTAAAAATGGTTTTTAACATTAAAAGAAAAAGTTATAGAATGTAGCAAGTATATGCAAAACGCCTTTAAAGGTTTCCGAACAGAAATAAATTGAGGTTGGTAAAAAATGGCAATATCATACGAACAAGGCACTGCTGTAGGGATAAGGGCAAAAGATGGAATTGTTTTAGCAACTGATAAAAGGATGTCTTATGGTAGTTTTATAATGAGCAGAAATGCAAAGAAAGTTTATTTATTTAACAACAAAGCTGGTATAGCTCTAACAGGACTTTATGCTGATGTTAGCGGGTTGATAAGGATAATGAATGCAGAGATAAACTATTATGAGACAACAAACGAAGTTTCTATGAGCTTATATGCCATATCTAAGCTCTTTTCAAACATATTATACTCATATAAAATGCTTCCTTTCCTAATAGAAGCATTAATTGGAGGAATTGATAGAGATGGAAAGCCTAAGATTTATACATTAGATACTCTAGGTTCTATAACAGAAGACAAATATATGGCTGTAGGCAGTGGTGGAACCACAGCGCTTGGCGTATTAGAATCAACTTATAATGAAAATTTATCGGTTGAAGAAGCTGAAAAAATTGCTGTAAATGCATTAAAGACAACTATGGAAAGAGATTCCTCATCTGGAGACGGGATAGATCTGCTTATAATAAAAACAGATGAAAAACCAGTAGAAAAATCGTATAAATTAAAAGTGGTTGAAGAAAAACAATAATTTTTATAAAATGAATTCAATGCTTTATAGTGATTGTGAGCAAATTAAAGCTAGCTTTAATAAGGAAATAGCAATTAAGGTTCAAAATATTATAAGCAAAAAAGTCGATTTACGGGATTATGTAGACATAAATGAAATAGAAGGTAAAGTTTTAGTAGGTTTAGACGCTTCGTATCTTAACAATGGTTTAGGTATAGGAGTTGCAGTTGCTATAAAATATCCTCAATATGATATTATAGATTGCGATATAACTATAAGGAAGGTTTGTATTCCTTATATTCCAGGACTTTTAGCTTTTAGAGAGATGTATTTGTTAGTTCCATCATTACTAAACATATTAAAAAAAGTAAAACCCTATGTATTATTTGTAGATGGACATGGATATGCACATCCAAGGTTTGCTGGTATTGCTACTCATATAGGGGTTGTATTTAATACACCTACTATAGGTATAGCTAAGAAAAGGCTTGTAGGAGAAGAGACAATAAAGAATGGTGATATTTACCTAAAAATAGGAGAAAAACTTGTTTCGAAAATTTTACTAATTAAAAATAAGAAAATTTATATAAGTCCAGGTAATAAGATATCTTTGGAAACAAGTTTTAATATAGCAAAAATAATGTCAGGGAATTCTAAACTACCAATACCTATTTACATAGCAGATAGGATCTCAAAAATAGCAAAGAATCATATTGATCCCAATCTGGATTGTAAAAAATTTATTGATAAAATAAAATAAAAAATTTATTTTGTTAAAGGTACTCTTTGTTTTTCCAATAATTTTCTTGCTCCATTAGTGTGTGATTCTATGATTGTATTAGTCCCATCATCCCTTATTATTAAGGTTTCATCTATTATTCTCCTCCCGCATACTGGGCATTTGTAATATCTCGTTATTTTTATTGATTTCCCATTACTGTTTGATGCTTTTTCTGTTTCAGATAGATAATCCATAGGAACTTTACATCTAGGGCACAGTATTTCCAATTTGCTTTCTCTTATCATTTTTTCCACCTTTGGCAATATTTAATAGGTTATATACTCTTATCAGATATTAGCTATTTTCTTTTTCTCCGCTTTCTAATTTACGTCCAGCCCTTATAAAATATAAAGGATTTGCTAATATAGAGAAAAACTAATATACAGCCAGCTTAAGTTTCTATATCATGAATTCCTACTTCTTTAGCACCAAGGCTTGTTATTTTTGCAAGTCCAGCATTCCATGCCTCAACAATATTTTTTGCGCCAGCATAGCCTAAAGAGGCTTGGAGTCCCAAGGCCATTTCACTTAGTGCATTGACTACGCTTCCACAATATTCTATAATTCCTTCAACACCTTCTTCTATTGCTTTGCTTGGCTTAGAATATCTATCCTCCGCGTATCTTTTTTCCATGGCTCCTCTACTTGCCATGCCACGGTATTGTTTATATAGCTTATCACCAATCCTTATTTTAATTCCAGGTGATTCTTCTGTGCATGCCAAATATCTGCCAACCATTATGCTGCTTGCACCAGCTATGATAGCCTTAGCGGCATCTCCGGCATTTTTAATGCCCCCATCAGCAATTATTGGAATTTTTCCGAACAAACCTAATTCCTCTAAGGCCTTTCTCGCGTTAATAGTTGCTGTTAAAGTTGGCACTGATGCTCCTGTAACTTCTCCAGTTAAACAAATGCTACCGCTTGATATCCCCATTCTAAGGCCCGATACGTTTTCAACTTTTGATAAAGTATCTTTAACCCCAACCGAAGTTCCCAAGTTTCCTGCAACTATTTCAGCGCTAACGTTTTTTGAGATCTTTGCTAAGCTGTTTAAAGCGTTTTCATTATGCAAATGAGCTACATCTACTACCAGCACATCAGCTCCTGCTTTATCCAGTATCTTTGCTCTCTCTAAGTCAAAAGGAGAAATACCTGCTCCAACTCTAAGCTTATGGTTTTCATCTAGTGTTGGAGAAACGTTTATCATTGACAATAGCTTAGCTAAATAATCTATTTTCTTTGATTGGAGAGAATAATTTGCTCCTATCTTTAATATAATACCTTCAATACCGTTATTACTTACTATAGCAAAAGAATCTTCACTTCTGGATAAAATATTTTCTATTTTAGAGTCTGGATCTACTTTTGGTATTTCTTCCCATATATCAGGCTTTTGTTCCTTTACTTTTGATACTTGAATTGCTTGTTCTTCTCTTGACATATTTCTATGTATTATTCCAATAGCACCTAGCCTTGCTAGTGTTGTTGCCATTTTCCAATCCGTTACAGTATCCATTGGGCTAGAAATTACAGGAATCGTTAAAGCAATATTTTTTGTAATTTTTCCTAAAATATTTACCTTTGAAGGTTCAATTGGTGATCTTCCTGGAACTATTACTACATCATTAAACGTTATGAATTCTTCTATGTTCATGTTTACTCCCCTTATTAATTTGGTTTAAAAAATGATAAAAAGCATTTAATATGTATATTGTTGTTTATTAATCGCATAACCTTTTGCTAAATAGCAATTTAATAAAATAGATCAATTTTTTCACGTTTTCCTTTTTAATTATCTAGAAGTTTTTAAATTTTAAAAATAATTAATATAATATGTATATTTGGTTTTTAAGATGTCTATCTGCTTAGATTTCTATGTTATATATTTTTCATGAACAATATTTATTATCGTTACCTATTACATTCCAAGACGGTGTTAATATAAATGCATAGCAATTCTGTTGCAAAAATTCCTAAGTTTTTAAGAGAAAGCATAGATAATTCAAAACCATGCGCTACTGACAGTGATTGCGCTACCTGTTGTTGCAATTATTGCCCTGTATGTTAGTAACAGACATAATTAAATTTGGTGATTCTGGATGAGAATCTCTATTAGAATTGCTATTATAATTGGAGTCGTTTTATTAATAATATTTATCTTTGTTGCTTACTACGAGTTTAATAAACCCATTAAAGAAGTAAACGTAACTGGTGTAGTCGAACTATGTAATAATCCATTTGAAATAATATTTTATAACAATAATAGTACATATATTGCACAGGTTAAAAATTATACATTTAAATTAATTTTACCTAATAATAAGTATTATAATATATCAGTTATTTGCAGAACAGCTACTTTAACAGTTACTTTTAACGATTTTAACAATCCGGTTCACATAGTATCTAATAAGAAAACGTATTTTTTAAATTTGACAAAACCGTAATAGTTTAAATTAATAAATATCATAAAATATAGGGAATTATTTTATCTGAGATAAAAGGAAATGCATGATGTGAAAGCAGATATATGCGATAATGTCTATAGTATTTGGGTTAACAATACAGATTTCTTACCTTTAAAGTATCCGCAAGAAAGTGAATACAAAACATATAATATTACATTTGAAGAAATAGGTTTGCCTAAAGATACTACATGGTATGTTACATTGGATAACGTGACAAATTTTTCTAATTCTTCTCGAATAGTATTAAAAGTCTCAAAAGGAAGTCACCTATATATTATAAATCAGGTTAATGATTATTTTTCTGTACCTTCAACAGGAATAATAGTAGTAACAGGAAATACAACCAGAATTATTACTTTCATACCATTAGCACATGCCAAGTTATCATTATCAACCTTACTACAGTCCATAAAAATAATAAATTATTTGCCTTTTATAACAATCGGTTTAGTAATAATTGTATTAGTTGTAGCATTAGTTAAAAAGAAGAAAATATAAACGTCTAAAGGGCAAAAATTATTAGTCAAACACTCTATTGACAAACATTATAAATTATGGTCGTCTATGCTTATTGCTATACATTCAATAAATATTATTTATTTTAAAAATGTAATTAGTTTTTATTAAGTTCCCTATTAGACCTTACTTTGGTTTTATTGGTAGAGAAAATTATATATTGTCTGAAAAATTTTAATTTAGATAAGCTCAGAAGAGATGGTTTCAAATGGATTATATAGCAATAGTCGACTTAGGGTCACAATATACTCATTTGATTCATAAGAGATTAACATATATGAGTGTAAATTCCATCTTAACTCCTGAATTCGATCAAAATGTTTATAACGCTAAAGCCGTTATAGTTTCTGGAAGTCCTCTAAGCGCTTTAAGAGATGATATAAAAGAAATAGAAGAAAATGTTTATAATATAATAAATATGGGAAAACCATTATTGGGCATTTGTTTCGGTCACCAATTGCTTTCATTAATGTTTGGTGGAAAAATCATTAATAATCCTGAATATGGCAGAACAAAAATATATTTAAAGAAAAGAAATGAGTTGCTTTATAATCTTGATAATATAGAAGAAGTTTGGATGAGTCACGGAGATTGTGTTAATGAAGCAGGCGATGCAGAGGTAAATGCTGTATCTGAAAGAGGTTGCATTTCTGCAATTAAAATACCAAATGTGAATGTATTTGGTGTTCAATTCCACCCAGAGGTTAGTCATACAAGAAAAGGAGAATTAATTTTGAAAAACTTTGCTCGATTATCAGGATTTGCTATTAATGAAATTTCTATAAATGAAAAAGTATCAAATTACTATGCTAACGAATTATATGATATAAAATCTATGTATAAAGGTGGAAAGGTTGTTTCTGCTGTAAGTGGAGGTATAGATTCTACAGTCGCAACCTATATTGTTATGAAGGCCATAGGTTCTAAAAATGTTATTTCTGTTTTAATAGATCATGGATTGTTTAGAGAAAATGAAGTTGATGAGGCAATCAAAAATTTAAATAAGATCGGTATAAATCCGATTTATATAAATGCATCAAATGATTTTATAACAAGGCTTGAAGGAGTAGAGAGCTGTGAAGAAAGGAGGAAAATAATAGGAGAATTGTTTGCAGAAAAACTTAACAAAATAATAACAGAAGAAGCAGCATCTTATCTAATACAAGGTACTACCTATCCAGATGTAATAGAAAGTGGGAAAACTAAACACTCACAAAAAATTAAATCGCATCATAATGTAGGCGGCATCCCTAAATGGTTTGATGTTCAACTAATAGAACCCCTAAAGGGATTATATAAGGATGAGATTAGAGAATTGGGAAGCATATTAGGGATTCCTAAAGAAATACTTAGTAGACATCCATTTCCAGGTCCAGGATTGGCAGTGAGGATTATAGGTAAGTTCACAAACGAAAAGTTAGACTTGTTAAGAAAAGCTGACAAGATAGTATCTGATGAATTAAAGTCAAGAGGAATATACAATAGCTTATGGCAATCAGTTGTGTCTATATCGGAATCTTGGGTTGGGGTAAAAGGAGATGAAAGGGAAGAAGGATATATAATTAATGTAAGGCTTGTAACAAGTAACGATGGCATGACAGCCGATTATTATTTACCTAGTAATGATGTTGTTGATGATATATCTCATAGAATAACAAATGAAGTTAAAAAAATTACAGCAGTTTCCTTCATAACATCAACAAAGCCTCCAGCTACTATTGAGCCCTGCTAATTGGATCAATTATTTTTCCTTTCATAACATCAACAAGGCCTTTATCTGTTATTCTTAATTCAGGTATAACGGGTAATGATATAAGGCCTAATGTCATGAAAATGCTATTAAGTGAACCCCCTGCTACGCTTAAAGATTCTTCTAATTGTTTTACTTCTCTATAAACCTCTCCATAACTTGAGTTATTTATTAATCCCGCAATAGGAAGCTTAACAATTGAAATGAGTTTTCCTTTATCAACATATGCAATACCGCCATTAGATTCTATAACGTATTTCGATGCTGTTATCATATCTTTTACATCGTAGCCTGCTATAATTAAATTATGCGTATCATGGGCTATTGTTTGAGCTATTGCTCCTCTCTCAATTCCTAAATTTTTAACAAAACCTTTCCCTATATTGCCTGATGCATGATGTCTATCTATGACTGCTATGTGCATTATGTTTCTTTCTTCATCAGAATCTATAAACCCTTTTTTAACTGGTAGTTCTTCAACTGTTTTTTCAGTTAAAGCGCTTCCTGGGATAGCTTTTATTATATTCGCGTTTACTTCTTTTAAATTATCATTTATCTTAATTAAAAGGTCTTCCTCGTTAAATTTGTTTAAATTAATTGTATTACTTGCATATTTTGGATAAATGAAGTTATCATCAATATTTTTAACTATTTTACCATATCTATATACAACTTCTCCTTCAATAATTGTAGTGTTTATATTTATTTTATTTAAATTTTCAGAGAAAACTAAATCAGCGTATCTACCAGGAGCTATTATACCTATTTTATCATCAATTCGAAGGTGCTCTGCAGGATTTATCGTAACCATCTGAATTGCTTTAATAGGATCTATTCCCAATTCTATGGCTTTGTTTATCAAATAATCTAAATGTCCATATTCTACCAGATCAACAACATTTATATCGTCTGCAACAAGAATAAGCCTTCTGCTATCAATTTTATAGCTAGTTATAAGTTTTGAAAGTTCACTCAAATTTTTCCAGGCACTGCCTTCTCTCATAAATATGTACATACCTTTTCTTACTTTCTCTAAGGCCTCTTCTAATATAGAAGATTCATGATCGCTGCTAATGCCTGCTATAAGATAGCTATCTAATTTTTCTTTATTAAGAAGTGGGGCATGTCCTTCGATGACCTTGTTGTTATTTTTTGCTATTTCTATTCTTTCTAGCATTTCTTTTTCTCCTTGTAAAACGCTTTCAAAGTCCATTACTTCTCCTAGTCCGATAATTTTTTCTGATTTCATCAATTCTCTTATATCATTATTATTAATTATTTTTGCTCCACTATCTAAACCCTTATTAATATCTATAGCGGGTACGCAACTTGGAACCTCAAAATAAATTCTTGGGAGAGCATGTTTGCTTTCTTCAATAAACAGATTAACTCCTTCATTTCCCAAAACGTTACCTATTTCATGAGGATCAGCAATTACAGTTGTTACTCCGTGCATAACCTCAAGTTTTCCAAATTCTCTAACATTTAATAAGCTAGATTCGATATGTATATGACTTTCTATAAATCCAGGCATTACATAATTATTTTTTGCATCTATAATTTTTGTTCTATAACCTATATAATTGTTTATGTCCTCTTCCTTGTTTAGAATCCTTGTTATTATTCCTTTGTACGTTGTTATTGATGCATTTTCAATTATTTCACTAGTTGTCACGCTAATTAAATTAGCATTAGTAATGATAGCATCTGCTTTAATAATACCTTGGGCAGCCATCATTAGTTCTTTTATATTAGGCAATATTTATCATCCTCTAATTATTATTTACTATTAAAGAATCTTGCAGGGTAAATATACTTTTCTATAAAAAAGATTAATTAGAAAACCTTAATTAGATAGGTTTTTCTCCCAAATTTCTCATAAGAAGTCTTGAGGCTATTATTAATGGATCCCAGGCAGGACTCAAGGTAGGTTGATAGCCGATATCGCTATTAAATAGATCCCATATAGTTCCTTTAACTGTTAAAAGAGACGCAACTACATTAATACGCCAGAAAACAGATTCTCCTGGACCAATCGCTTGTGCACCTAATAACTTGCCTGTCTTATCGTCAGAAACTACTTTAAGATACATTTTATTTTCTCCGCCAGGAATATAATGGGCTCTAATCCCGGCGTTTAGAGAGGCTTCAATAACTTTATAACCAAGCTTTTCTGCTTCCGATTTAGATAATCCAGTTCTAGCTGCTACCATGTCAAAAGTCTTTAATGCAGAACTACCAACACTTCCTCTAAATATTGCGTCCAAACCTCCTATATTGCTTCCGGCTATATAACCCATCTTGTTTGCTATTTGTGCGAATGGTCTCCAAACGAACTTTCCAGTAATTAAGTCTAGATGTTCAGTTACGTCTCCAACTGCATAGATATCGGGGTTGCTTGTTAATAGCTTCTCATTAACAATTATACCTCCACTGCTTCCTAGGTTTAATTTAAGTTGCTTTGCTATATCATTATTAGGCTCTATCCCAACACCTATAATAAACATATCGCCATCAAAAGAACCACTGCTTGTTCTAACTTTAACAGCTTCACCATCATTATTTATTTCAAAAGATTCTACAGGGGAGCTCTTCACTATTTCAATTCCTTTAGATTTCAAATAGTCTTCAACAATACTTGCTAAATCAGGATCTAACATTTTAGGAAGTATTTGATTAAGAGCTTCTATAACAGTTACTTTTAGGCCGAGATTAGTTAAATTTTCTATTAATTCCAATCCAACATAGCCTGATCCTATTATTACAGCCTTTTTGCCTCTTCCTAATTTTAAAGCGTAATTTCTTATAATTTCTCCTGAGTCTAAATGGGTTATGTAAAAAACGTTTTTTGCGTTTTTTATTTCTGGCCATATTTTATCTGCTTTAGATCTTGCTCCAGTTGCTATAACTAATTTATCCCATTCTAATGTTTCTTCTTTTCCTGACTTTAAATCTCTGAATTTTAGAGTCTTATTTCCAGCATCAACTTCTGTAACTTCTTTGTTAAACCTAAGATCTATACCTCTTTTAGTAAATTCTTCTGGTGGGTAAAACAGAAGATCGTCAAGTTCTTTAACTATATTTCCAATGTAATATGGGATACCACATAAAGCAAAGCTTGCATAATTTGTTTTCTCCAAAACGGTTACACTTAGCTTATTGTTTAGTCTTTTAGCTCTAGAAGCTACTGCCATGCCTCCTGCTCCAGCACCAATAATAACTATTTTTTGCACTTAACATTCACCAATTAAATCATAAATTAGAAGAAATTAAAGTTTTGCTATTAATAATTAAGATTTTAGCATAATTCCTCCTCCAGAATCTTTTACTATTTTTGTTAGATCAGAAACGATTCTTACCATACCATTAGAGTCACCTTCTAATTTTATACTTATTGAAGCTTTAGCTATTGTTTGTAAGTTTAAGTTTTCTTCTATATCAATTTTGGCTTTAATGAATAGGTTATCACAAGAGGCAATAGCCCATGCAGGAGAGGCTGTTGTAATACATTTTAGCCCATCAATATAATTTTTTATTGCTTCAAAACCTCTAAGTAATAAGCTTGGGTCCTCATATACAACTTCTAGTTCTGCTGAGGATATCATTTTCTCCCCTATTTTTAAGTTAATTTAAGGAATTATAATTTTCTATTAAATTTACTAAATCAAATTTATTAAATAATTTATGTACAATTCAATGGGAGTTAAATATGTTAAGATACGCAATTGCTTATTCAATAAACGATCCGGTAGGAAAAAACGTTGCTGAAAAGCTTGTAGAAAGAGGAGGCGGCATTAGTTATTGTGAAAAGGCTATATCATGCTATAATATAAACGGCATAATGTTAGGGGGATTTAATGAAGATACAATAAATTTTGATTTCTTAGATCAAACACCAGATGAGAATGCTGATTTTATTATAGTCGTTTCAAAGCATCAATCAACTAGCAACACAAAAACACTTAGCGTGCATCACACAGGCAACCTAAGTGATGCCTTATATGGAGGAAAACCTAAACAGTTATCTTACGTTAATCCAGCTATAACTAAGCAAATATTTAGAAATTATTATAAAAACTCTCTTGAATTAAAAGAGTATTCTTTCACTTTAGAGGCTACCCATCATGGTCCAACATCATTAATCAAACCTCTTTTATTTATAGAAATAGGTAGTACAGAAAAAGAATGGAATGACATAAAGGCAATTAATTCTTTAGCTCAAACAATAATAGATACTATAAGTAATGTGGATATAGATTATGACTGTATACCTTCAATAGGAATAGGATCAACTCATTATCCTAAAAAGTTTACTGAAATGGAATTAAATGATAAATATTGTTTTGGCCACATAATTTCTAAGCATTATGTGGATTATTTAGATTTTGATCTATTGAAACAATGTGTTGAGAAAAGTAACCCTAGGATTAAAGCTGCAATAATTGAAAAGAAAGGAATAAAGTCTGAAATTAGAAAGAGAATAGATTCTATTATAAGAGAACTAGGGTTAGAAATAATATACGTTTAAAATGGTAGCCGGGCGGGGATTCGAACCCCGGTCACGGGGGTTCCTTTGGCTACCTGAAAGCCATCCAAGGCCCCGCATCCTGGGCCGCTAGACGACCCGGCTTCAATATTATTAAGATTAGAAAAAGGATTAAAAATTTATTTACATTAATTCTGGCAATAAAATTTATTTACCTTTGAATGAAGGTTTCTTCTTTTCTAAGAATGCAGTAACTCCTTCAGCAACGTCTTCAGTACTAAATAATAAACCAAATAGGTTTGCCTCTAAGTTTAATCCAGCCCATATGTTGCTTTCGAGTCCTTGTTCTATGGCAAGCTTTGCAGCCATTAATGCTAATGGTGGCTTTTCTGAAATTTTTAGAGCTAAATCTCTTGCTTCTTGTTCTAATCTTTCAGGAGGAACTACTTTATCAATGAGCTTTAATGCGTATGCATCTTTTGCTGATATGTTGTCTCCAGTGAAAATTAATAGTTTTGATTGGCCTCTTCCAACTAACCTAGGAAGCCTTTGCGTTCCACCAGCTCCAGGTATAAATCCTAAGTTTATCTCCGGCTGGCCAAGTAATGCATTTTCTGACGCTATTCTTATATCTCCGCTCATCGATAGCTCAAGACCTCCGCCCAATGCATATCCATTAATTGCTATGATAATGGGCTTGGCGTAAAATTCCATCTTTAATGTTAATTCCTGGAATTTCTTAGAAAATATGGCGGCTTGCATTGGTGTTATACCCGCAAATGCCGTTACGTCAGCACCTGCACTAAAAGCCCTTCCAGCACCTGTTATTATTAAAACTCTTATATCGTCGTTTAATTCCAATTCATCCAGGGCTTCTCCAAGCTCCTTTATCATGTCAGGAGATATGGCATTTAGTCTATTTGGTCTGTTTAAAACTATCCAAGCAATTGGTTTTTCATATTTTATTAATATTGTTTTTTTACTTACCTCTTCTATTTTTTTATATTCATAAAATCCTTTTCCGGTTTTTCTTCCTAGCTCGTTTTTTGATTCCATATCTTTTAGCATTTTTGTAGGTTCAAAATCTTGATCTCCAAGCAGGTCTTTTAGTTGCTTTAATGCTGTATTTATTTTATCTATACCAAAATCATCTGCAAATTCAAATAATCCCTTAGGCCATCCTAAGCCTAACATAACAGCTTTATCTATATCTTCTTTTGTTGCAACATCATTTTCTAATAGCCATGCGCCTTCATTAACAGCTGGGGCCAAAAGTAAAACAGGGTCTACTTTGTTTGCTAGTTCTTTTGGTATTTGAGGTCTAACATAAGCTCCGGGTTTTGGATATTCATAAAATCCTTTTCCGGTTTTCATTCCTAGTTCTTTTGCATTAAACTTTTGTTCGAATAAAGGACAGTGTTTCATCTTAAAGCCTCTTTCTATCATCGCTTTGTTAACAAAATAGAAGACATCTATGCCGCTATAGTCTGCTAGCTCAAAAGCACCCATAGGGAAGTTTAGACCGTATCTTACAGCAGAATCTATTTCTAATGTTGAATAAAAGCCTTTATATGCTAGCCAACAAGCTGTGTTCAAAAATCTTGCTAATACCCTGTTAGCAATGAACCCTGGCACATCTTTCTTAACTATAACAGGCTGCTTTCCAAAATTCTTAGCTATTTGGTATGTAACAGAAACCGTTTCATCAGATGTCTTTTCTCCCTTTATTATTTCGACTAAAGGCATTAATGGTGGTGGATTAAAGAAATGCATTCCTACAACAAGCTCAGGTGCAGATGTTGCTGCAGCTATCTCTGTAATAGGAAGACTGCTCGTATTTGTTGCCATTATTGTATCGGCTTTCCTATTTTTATCTATAAATTTAAATAAATTTTGCTTTAGATCTAGCCTTTCTGGAATGGCCTCAATAAACATGTCTGAATCTTTTATCGCATTTTCAAAATCTTTTGTGAAGTTTCCTTGAGAGTCCGTATTAACAACAGGTATAATTCTTGACATAACAGAATCAACGCTTTCTTTTAGGCTACCCTTTTCATGTAATTTTGATAGGCTCCATTTGATTTTTTCTAAACCACTTTTAATAATTTCGTTATTTATATCAGCAATGTAAACTTTATATCCTGCAATAGCTGCTAATTCAGTTATTCCATGACCCATAGTACCTGCTCCTATTACCAAAATTGTCTTTATTTTATCTATAGAGGGCAACTTATTCCACCCACTTATATATATTGTTAAGTGAAAATAAAGATTTATTGGTAAAAGAATATTAATAAATCCTATTTATATGCATTTATATTTTTTGAATTTATTCACTAAATATTAATTATTTTGTTTCAATCACTAAATGCCCACCGTTAAGGAAAAATATTGTTACCATTAATAAATTTATTTAAAGGGTACCTTTTAAACTTTAGAAGTAGGTGATAGAGGTATGAGCGACTATTTGGATCAAGTAAAAGATGCTATAAGGAGTGAGGTAACAAAAAACGGCTTTAAAATAGAGTCGAGAGGCAAAAATTCGTTTGCATTAACTAAGGAAGGTGCTGACTTCATGATTGTTAGGGATTCCGATGAACAGGTAGAAATTTCATATAAAGGTCAAAGATATCAATACGATAAATATTATACAAAGCCTCAACATCTAGCTCAAGTTATAACTAACGTTATGAATGCCGTATTAGGAAAAGGTCCTCAAGCAGCCGAAAAGTAAATTTTTAATTTTTATCTATAACATTATTAAGTGATTTTAATTTCTTAATTTAAATACATAAAAATAATTATAAAAAAATTTAAAATCTTTTTGCTTTAGATTTACGGGTAGTTTTCAGGTACCTTTGCCCTGAAGAACTTACCTGTTTCAGGGCTCTTGAAAAGCCCTATTTTAACTCCCTTTCTGCTTTTTGGAGCTAGTGTCCAAACCTTTACGGGAGATAACTCAACTTCCTTACCAGACGATGGATCCTTTACCTTAACAGGTGGGAATTTTTCAGGCATACATCTTCACCTCATATTTTCTATGACTGATATTTTAATTCTAAGCTATTAAATGTTATTGGTATAAATGAGAAATTTTTATGGTTAATGATTAAACACCTTTAAACGTATTATTAAAGGATTTCTATAAAATTGGTGGGAACAATATCACTTTGATTGCTGTAATAACGTTTTTCTATAGGATGCAAGAAAATTGTGGAGCCCTTAATGGGTGTGGC
>ERZ1669250.516-NODE-516-length-16976-cov-4.406714_pt1 | contig 16976 bp, 17 predicted proteins | sample MGYA00579295_ERZ1669250 | MGnify/ENA primary metagenome ERZ1669250 (study PRJEB41166, sample SAMN08046056) | hot springs metagenome | biome: hot spring; feature: acid hot spring; material: thermophilic sediment; isolation source: thermophilic sediment from acid...
TAGGGATGGATGTAATAATAACAGTAGAAAAACCTGGATATAGAATAGAAAAGAGAAAGATTAAAACATCTAAAATGCCAATAAGGCATAGAGTGAAACCAGAGGAAACAATAGTGCTGCTCAGTAAAGAACTTGGAGTCACATTTATATGAGGTGAATGTAATGGGAAAATATAAGCCACCAAAAGTAAAAAGTATTGGACGTGGAGCTCAGAAGTGTCAAAGGTGTGGAACAAGAGATGCTGTTATTCAAAAATATGGAATTTATTTATGCAGACAATGTTTTAGGGAGGTAGCTCCCTCATTAGGGTTTAAGAAATATAAGTAAGGTGATAGATAATGGTAGATGTTTTGGCTTATCATTTATCTTCAATAATGAATTCTGAGCTTAGGGGAGAAAGAGAAGTCGTATTGTTACCCGCTTCAAAGCTCTCAGCATCTGTTCTAAGAGTTCTTCAAAAAGAGGGATATATAGGAGAATTCGAATATGTTGATGATGGTAGATTTGGAAAGTTTAAAGTACAGCTATTAGGAAGAATTAATAAAATAGGTCCAGTTAGGCCAAGGGTTTCCATAAAGTATAATGAATTATTAAGGCTTCCGGAGAACTTAAGAAGATTCCTAGCAAGTAGAGATCTTGGTCATCTAATTTTGTCTACAAATCAAGGCGTTATGACTCATAAAGACGCTCTAGTCAAAAAAACTGGAGGAATTATAATAGCATATGTTTATTAAAGCAGATTTATTTTATGTATAAATTATTTTTGTTTTATTAATTAATAAAAATTAGGTTGGAGGTCAAATAATTGGAGAAAAGCTTAATATTTAAAGAGTGGTTTGATTTTTTTGAAAATTTTAAAAAAGACGATATATTTAAAGAAGAGATTTTGAATATACCAAGTTTCCCTGCAATTGCTAACAATAATGGTATCTATGATGTTAAAATTGGCGCCAATATAAAGTTAACATGGCTATGCTGCAATACTTACCAACTGAAAATTAATGGTGGAGGCTTGTTGTCGAGTATTCCTGATAAACCAATAAAAAACTTGGTTTTTAATTATAAAAGCTATAGTCCAAATACAGTAATTCAAGATAGTTACATAATTAATCCATTAGGTTTTATTCCTCATGCACCAATTCTTAACGAGCTAAATTATGGAAATTGTTTTAGCTACAATAATAAGAAAATTTATGTAAGAGATTCAGATCCATTTTCAAAAGTAAAGACTCAGGAATGTTTAGAAGTAAAAAAAGTAGAAGGGAAAAGTAATTATAACATAGGTTCTTTACAATTTAATGTTATTGATAGGTATTCACTAGGCAGGATAAATATATATGAAACTAACATAGGGACCCTTTTTACTAACAACGATATAACACTTTTATTTAATCATGAAAACGAAATAATTTTTAAAATACCATATCACGACATTTCATTTTTTATCCTTTATCCTTTTAAGTTTTTTAGATTTCATACAAGAAAATCTAGTTTTAGAACAAATGTTTTTGTTTTGAATTCAGAAATTGGTTTTGTATCTAACTATGGCTTTGAATTAGAATTTGAATCAGGCCAACTAAAAATAAATTCTTCAAAACCATTTTATATAGTTAAGGGTGGAATTTTAAAATCTTTTAATACTTTAATAGATATTAATACTAATTTTTCATATGGATATGAAATTATAAATCATATAAGAAGCGGTTATTCTTCTGTTATATTAAGTGAAATTAATAATAAAACAATAGAATTTGATATATTTAATGTATCTGGATATAATTCAATAATTGAAATTTTACCTAAAATAAGAACTGAAAAAATGGAAATATGTTCACATCTTGGATGCTACGATATATTAGATAGTGCAGGAATCTATAGAATACCATCGCCTTCAGGTTGCTATTGTAAAGCTAAAATCTATTTAAGCCACGAATCTTCAATTAAAAATAAATTATTGAATAGTTTGAAAAGTTAGATTCCAGTTGCTTCTCCTTCTTCTTTAGGAACCATTTGTTTTAGTTTATTTTCTGCAGCTGCTTTTATATACGTTATGAAATCTTCTTCATAGGGAACTCCCACAAAAGATACTACGCCATTTAATGCTATTGCTGGTACGCTCATTACTCCGTATTTTTCTGCTATATCCATATTTTCATAAGCTTCTACTGTTTCAGATAGTATTTTCGGATTATTTTGTTTGTATGCTTCATATGCAAACATGTTTGATAATAGCACTGCGTAAGGACAATATGGGCATGAGGGAGTTATAACCGTCTCTATATGTACATTACCTTTTAGTTTTGCAAGCTCTTCTCTCGTTTCTTTTTCTAATCCTGAGTCATTCTCGCTTATCCTCATTATTGTCTCAATAAATCCTCTTATTTCTTCTCCTGCAGGTATTCCACTATACTTTATTAACCCGCCTATGAGAGTTACTGCTGGAACTCTTTCAACTCCTTGTTTTTGAAATTCCTTTAGATCTTCTTGATTTGATTTATTATATATTTTAACTTCAATCATTTTTTTACCATTTTTTACAGGTGAAGCATCTGCTATAGTATTTATTAGTTTTATTGTATCTTCGCATGTTTCACATTCTTCATCAACAAATACGCTAATTGTTACCGGATTTACCATATATGCAAGAGTTTCTCTTAGTTCATTTATAAATGATTCGTCAAGATCTAAATCATAATACTTTCCCGACACTTTTTTCACCCTATCAGCATACTATTAGCTAAAAACCAGAGATTATAAACTCGCGTTAAATAAAATAGCTTTAATAATAAATCTTAAAATTATGAAAGAAAATATTATTATTTTAGAATTCATATAGATATTTTGGGCAAAGGATAGTGGAAGAAAAAACTAAAAAACCAATAATATTAATAATAGATATTGATGATGATATAGGTAACGTTACTGGTAGGTCTCTGATATTTGGTAAAGATGAAGTTATGAAGGCTGCTATAGATTTTGCAGAAAAGAGGCCAGAAGATTCTGACACAAATGCTATATTTGCAGGTCTTAATTTATATGAGAATTTAAAAACAACGAGCAATGATCCTGAGATAGCTATAGTAGGGGGTCATGCAACAAACAACATGTTAGCTCAAATCCTTATCAAAGATAGGGTTAAACAATTGCTAGAAAAAATTGGCAATAAAGATGTGGAATTTTATTTGGTAAGTGATGGTACTGATGAGCTTTTGGTAGCGGAGGTATTAAGGGAGCTTGCACCAATAGCAGGTCTGAGAAGGGTTATAGTTGAACAGCATCTAGGTGTAGAAGGAAGCTATTTCTTACTAGCAAGATATATAAGAAAGGCTATAGATGATCCTAAATATTCAAAATATTTCTTAGGTATACCAGGCATATTAATTGCTTTATTTGGTATATTATCTGTATTTGGGTACATATTTTTGGCATTAAAAATTATACTAGCTGTTTTAGGAGTATTTTTAATATTAAAAGGATTTAATGTAGAGGATAGAGCTTATAGTCTATTAACGAGGTTTGCCAAATATTTAAGAGAAACTAGTCATTTTCAGATAGCAGGTATAGGTATATTAGGGGTAACTATTTTGGCTAGTGTTCTTGCCGGATATTATTCAGCAATAAGTAAAGAAAATCTCATAATATTTTCAGGTAGCATAATAGCTAATTCAATACCAATTTTGCTTGCTGGATTTACATTGTATATAGTTGTTTCTAGAATATTTTACAAGGTAACAAAAAGTAACTTAAATATATTGAAAGAAACTGCATCAATAGCAATAATTATTTCTTTAGCCTTCGCATTTGCTCAGTTGGGAGTAACATTAGAAAATTATGGATTAAAAGTAGGAATAATTACCGGTTCGGAAATAATTAATTTGTTTATAGGGAGTGGATTTCTTTTATATAGTGTTGCCGGTGCTGGAGTTGCAGCTTTAATTGAGTTGGCTGACTATTTATATTTTAGGCGTTCGAAGAGGGAAGAGGAATAAAATGTCAAAAGAAAACTACTTAGAGTTAGCAATAGAAAAAGGAAAAATATCAGTAAAAGCTTGTAATAACAAAGATTTTTGTGAGCAATTAGAAAAAAATGGTTTAATGGTAAATAATTATATAAGCAGTTTAGAAGGTTCATATTTAGTTGCTATTGAGAGGGCAAATATGAATGGCCAAACAAGTTGGAAAAAAGCACTAGAAATCATAAAATATTATAAAATACCTTTAAATATATTTTTAGTTTATTTTGATTTAAGGAGAAGAGGAAGAAGGGTTTGGGAAGGTTCAAGAGATAATACTCTTATCTCTGAAACAGCCAACCTTAAGAAATTTGAGGTTTTAGTATTAGGGGAAGGTAATTCGATAACTACTTCTCAGATTGCAGAGTGGAGTAATTTAGCTGTTGCAGATTCTCATATACCAGTTATAGCCATAGTTGATAAAAATGGAGAAATAACATACTATGAGTCAAGGTTATTTTATTTTAATTTATTATCTGAGTAATAATATAACTAACAATGTAGATAGTAAGCTTGGTATAAGTGTTGGAATTTTACCTCTATATAATATTGAAATAGGTAAAACGGTTAATGGAGAAAGGGATGCTATTATAATTTTTGAAAAAGAAAACATGTTATAGTTAATTGGTATGAATTGGTATGAATTGAGAAAAGTACTAGAAATAATATTAATGGCAAATATTGATATTAGTGGAGAAATAATAGCAATCGACATCATAAAGATTGACTGTGCTTTTATAGAGTTTGATAGTCTTCTAGATTCTTCAATTATTAGTCTAATTCCTTCTATGGCATTGCTAACTCCTATTTTTCCAGCTATTTTTTCTGATTCCAAAATAGCTTGAATTATATTGTTTGCTAATATTTTAGCCCTGTTTAACTCTACATCAAACCTTTTTCCAATCTTTGCTTTTTCCGAGGCTGTTCTTAAATTTGATAAAGCTATATCAATTTTTTTCTCTGTTTCTCTATAATAAACTTCTAATATTATAGAGCCTATTATAAGCGGTATTAATGAAAAGTAAACCATGCTTTTTAATATGAGAAAAGAAGAGATTAATGGGAATACTATGGATAAAATTTCAACGAAATAGTTATCTTGAGGCTCACCTATTTTTGGTCTCAATAAGAGCAGCAGGATTGAAATTAAAGGAATGAAAAATAATCCGAAGACTAATACAATAAATAATAAGTTTGATCCATTAAATAATATTAATATTGCCAATACGCCTATTGATAAAATAATCCCTATGCTGATTTCCACAAATTCCTTACCCAGCTCTATATAATTTTTCCATTCATCCCTTATTCCATAAATTGCATACTTATATAATAGCATTGCAATTTTATTTTTCGAAGTTCCCATATATTCTGATTGAACATAATCTACAATAAGCCTCTTAAATCTTAAATTAGGTGTCGTTTCACCCAGTTTGGATAATGCCTTTCTACTATCTTGGGTAAAATTCAAAATAATTTTAAGTCTTTCAATTTCTTTCTTTATATACTTTAATTTTAAGGAATCTGGCATAGTTAGCAATAAATCTATAAGGTTTCTTGTTGTAGAGGCATATGGTATTAGAAATGCTAAAAGAGATGGTAACTCATATTCGATCCCATTATTTAAAATCTTAAGCCAAATCTCTGGAATCCAAAAATCAGAAAAGAAAAATAATATTGAAATTAAACTTAGCAAAGAAACAATAAAAAATTTATGGACTATTATTAGGTAAATTAAAATAATAAACATTAATAAAGAGATCATTTTAAGTAGTCTACTTACTTTTTTAATTAGAATTATGGTTTTTATATCTAGTTTTAAGTAATCAAACTTTTTAATATACATGCTTATCATAATACATCTCCATATTTTTCTACATAGTATCTTGATAAAGAAACATAGAAATCTTCAGGGCTTTTCCCTATTGTATTTTCTAAAAATTCTATTCTAGATTTCATTTCTTCAGAGATTTCATTATAATTGAACCCAAGTCTATTGCTTGCAATCTCTAGTTTCTTGCTTTTTCTTACAATATTATCTATATCATTCGTTTGATATCCTAGCTTGTATATATTTAATAATTCCTCATCATCAACTTCGTCTATTTCATATAACCTTCTTATTGCTTTTCCTCCTAAGGAAGGTAATGTTCTTATTTGGATTATTGCTGTAATTGACTTTATGAAAAGGGAAGGCAACTTTATTGGTTCTAAGGTAAGCCTTGATATTACTCCTTCAGGAGAATCTGAGTGAATTGTAGTCATAGCTCCATAACCACTTGTAGCAGCCTGCGCAAGCACCTTTGCTTCTCTTCCTCTAACTTCTCCTACTATAACATAATCTGCTCTTCTTCTTAATGCATATTTTAATAAGTCTTCCATATTGATTTCTTCGACTTCGCTACCAGGAAGTTTTGGCCTTGTTATAAAAGAATCCCAATTTGGTGAGATTAACTTTAGTTCAGGGGTATCTTCTATTGTAATTATTTTGCTATAAGGTGGTAAAAGACTTGCTATTGATTGTAATAAAGTCGTCTTTCCGCTTCCCATGCTTCCAGATATTATCAAAAATCCCTGCGCCTCAGCCAAAAGCCATATATATGCCGCTATAATGGGGCTTAACACTTTGGATGCAAGTAAATCAGACATGGTTAATGGCTTTTCTGGATATTTTCTTAGAACAAAGTTACTGCCAAAATGGGAGATTTCATTAAGGAACGAAACAGATATCCTATTGCCATCATCTGTTATACCTTCTATATATGGGGTAGTAAGACTAACCACTTTATTTGCTTTTCTAGCAAGTTCAATAACTAAGGAATCAGATTCTTCTTTTTCTAATTTTATATCAACCATGATCCATCTTGATGGAACTAATTTGTGTATAGCGCTTATATTATTAGTATATCCATTATATGATATTTCATCTATATGAGGGTCAATAATTAATGGATAGATTTTTCCATAACCGCTTTTATATTTGTTAATTAGATATCTTTCTTCTTCGTTTGTATCCTTTTTCAATCCTGTCAGTAAATCTATATTCATTTCTATTTTTGGTTCATTTATGTAAAGGTGAACTAGATTATCTTCCCCTCTATATACATAATAATTAACTGGGCCTATTTTATATTGTGCAATAACTGACCATTTTGGTGGATTTTTAAAAAGATTATCTTCCTGCTCATAAAAATTTTCTTTTGTATCTTTTTCCTCGGTTTTATTATTTTTAATTATTTTGAAGGCTTTTTCTAAGCCTAGTCTCAATTTAATCACTTTAGATTAACTGGTTGAGTTGACATAATTGTGTTTGATTGTGTATCGTTATATTGTAGAAATATTGATTGCAAACTAGACGACGTATAAACAACAAATGATATTGACTCACCAGGATTAATATATTTATTTATTACATCAGGAACTATATTGTTTGACGATAGTGTTATGTTTTCTTGCGTTCCATTTTGATAAATTCCATATATTCCGGTTATTTTAATTTGACTCTGCATATCGTTTGTAATTTTTATATATATAATTTGGCTATTGCTGCTAATTGTCTGTGAGTTTGCCATTATATTTACACCTTGTCCCATATTTTCCATTGTAGTTAAAGATTTTTGGAAATAATTGTAAACAAGAACACCTCCAATTAATGTTGCGCTAATTAAAATAACAGTGCCAATTAAATTAGACAGACTTCTCTTTCTCAAGTTCATTCACCAAATAGATCTTTTATGCTAAAAATTATTTTCATTTCAATATAGAAATGCTTATATAGTACTTAATCCCATAATAAGATTTTTGTGTTAAGCTTTTATTTATGTATACTATTTAGTAAAAATGTGATGGAAATGGAAATTAAACCAGTTAAAGATGTTAGAATAGATCCAAACATGCCAGTTGAAAAATTGATAGAGATTTATGGAGACATCTATGGGTTTATGGCTGGCCATATTTACGAATCTGCAAATATATTAGCTGAAGGTCTAAAGGAATCAAATGTAAGGATTTTGACTTTTACTGGTAATTTAATATCAACAGGTCTAAGGGGTATTATAACTCAACTGATAGAAAAGAAAGCATTTAACGTAATCATAACTACGTGTGGCGCATTAGATCACGATATAGCAAGATCTAATGGAGGCATATACTTTAAAGGATATTTTGAATCTGATGATGAAAATCTTTATAAAAACAATATACATAGGCTAGGAAATGTCTTTATACGAATTGATGATTATGGTCTTAGAGTAGAAGAGTTTGTTAAAAAACTAGTTAAAGAAGCAGTTAAAATAAAAAATGAGTGGGGGGTTTACGAGCTTTTGAATTTGGCAGGAAGCATGATAAGCGATGAAAATAGTTTCTTAAGGGCCTCGAGAAACTCAGGCGTAGATGTCTTTGTACCTGGCTGGCCTGATGGAGCTTTCGGTACTGATTTGTTTATGGAATCGCAAAAATACAAAGATTTTAAGGTAAACTATTTCATAGATATGAAAAAACTTTCTGATATATTTTTTGATGAGAAAGAAAAAGCTACAGCACTTATTATTGGAGGAGGAATTAGCAAGCATCATGCTATTTGGTGGAGTCAATTTAGGAATGGATTAGACTATGTTGTTTATTTAACTACAGCGTCAGAATGGGATGGAAGCCTAAGCGGAGCTATGCCAAGAGAAGCAATAACCTGGGGAAAAATTAAACCTAAGGCCAAAAAATCTATAGTTTATGGAGATGCGACCATAACATTACCTATATTGGCTGCATCTATCCTTAAAGTATTTTAAAAATTATAATATAAATTTTTTATTAAATTATTAAAACCTTAGTCATATACCTTATACTGGTATTAAGTCCGGTAAGTTAAAAGAATTTAAGAGGTGGAAAAAATGAGCGCCGAGGCCGAATCGGAAGAAAGAATTAAAGCACAAGAAAAATATAGAGAGATGAGTATAGCTGAGTTTTTTGCCAAAAATAAAGAATTAGCGGGCTTTTCAAATCCAACAAGAGCTATATATCAAACTGTTAGAGAACTTGTAGAAAATTCTTTAGATGCAACGGACAGTCATAATGTATTGCCTGAGGTTAAGATATCAATAAAAGAAGTAGAGGCAGCTACAGATGATAAGCCTGCTAAATACGAGGTCGCAGTTGAAGATAATGGTATTGGAGTGCCTCCAAATGAGATAGCAAATGCTTTTGGTAAAGTTTTGTATAGTAGTAAGTATGTAATTAGACAAACAAGGGGTATGTACGGCCTCGGTGTTAAAGCAGCAATATTGTATTCTCAGATGACAACAGGTCAACCCGTTTTTATTGTATCTTCTACAGATTCAAGTGATAATATTTATTATAAAAAATTACTAATAGACATTAAGAAAAATGAGCCAGTTATAATTGAAGAAGGTCAACTTCTTAAAAGAAGTAATTGGCATGGTACAAAAGTTTATCTAACATTAGAAGGTGATTGGGTAAGAGCAAAACAAAAAATTATTGAATACATAAAAAGAACAGCACTTATAGCTCCTTATGCTGAGATAATTTTTGAAACCCCAGAAAATGAAATATACTATTTTCCAAGGGTTACCAAAAAAATGCCAAAACCTCCAAGTGAAGCAAAGCCACACCCTCATGGCATTGATATAGAGCAACTTAAAGCCATGGTTTCTTTTACAAAAACAAAAACAATGCTAGAATTTATGGTAGAAGAATTTCAGAGTATAGGTGAAATAACTGCAAGAAAGTTTCTTGAAAGCATAGGTATTGATCCAAACATGAATCCTAAAATGCTTATTGAAAAAGGAAACTCAAAACTTTTGCAAGTAGTGGCTACTGGATTAAGGACGTACAAAAACTTTAGACCTCCAAGAAGTGATTATCTAAGTCCAATAGGTGAAGAATTAATTGAAGTAGGTTTGAAGAGATTATTTACTGCTGACTGGGTAAAGGCTATAACAAGACAGGCTAGGGCATATGAAGGTCACCCATTTATAGTTGAGGCAGGAATTGCTTATGGAGGTAACATAATTCCTACAGAGGAGCCCGTGCTGTTAAGATATGCTAACAAAATTCCATTATTATATGAAGAGAGAGAAGATGTTTCATATAAGGTAGTAAGCTCAATAAACTGGAAGCTATATAATATTGAAGAGCCTATGCCATTAGTTGTTTTAGTTCACGTTGCCAGTACAAAGGTACCTTATAAAGGTGTTGGTAAAGAAAGTCTTAGTGAAGTTCAAGAGTTGGAAAGTGAAATTAAAAATGCTGTTCAAGAAATTGCAAGGAGTTTAAGGTTATATATTTCAAAAAAGAACAGCGAACGTACATTAAGAGAAAAAATAGTAACTATATCAAAATATATTCCAGAAATTGCAAGAAGCTTATCCATATTATCAATTCCCCCGGATAAATGGGGTACTGACGGGAAAAATAATAATGAGAAAATTATTGAAAAACTTGTAAAAATAGTGTCAAAATCTATAGAATTGCCTAAAATTGATGGAAAAGAAGAAGATCCAGAAAAGATAGTTAGATCTGTTATAGCAAATGTTAAATTAGAACAATGAGGTGTAAAAAAGAATGTCTCATATAGACAAAATTGATATAGCAGCTAGAAAAAAAGTAGCTGAAATATTTCACAAGAAATTCAGTGAATTATCTGAAAGTATAGAAAAAGGTAGTCCACCTAAATTAGAAATACCAATGAGAACTTTAGCTAACACCGTTTTTGACCCTAGTAAAGGCATTTTGAAGCTTGGTATAAGGAAAATAGAGAGGAACTTCTTAAATATGAATGAAACAAAGAAATTTATGCAAACGTTATTAATGGCTTCAATTATTTATCAAGCATTGGTTGAAAACGAATACCCAACAATAAGAGATCTATACTATAGAGGCAAGCACACAATATTGTTTAAGGATTTGAATGGAAAGATCAAAGAAGAAAATACATGGGAAGAACAATCAGAAAGCGATGCATCTATAAGAGACGTAGAGGTTATGACAGGATTATTGAGGGAAGATATGCTAATATTAAGTAAAGAAAAAGGAAAAGTTGTAGGAAATATGAGAATAAGGAGCGGTAATGATATTATAGATTTATCTAAATTAGGTCATGGGGCTTATGCTATAGAATCAACACCAGATTTAATAGAGTTTTTAGATTATGATGCTGAATTAGTTTTAGTTGTAGAGAAAGATGCAGTATTTCAACAACTTCATAGGGCAGGTTTCTGGCAAAAGTATAAGGCTCTCTTAGTTACAGGTGCAGGTCAGCCTGATAGAGCCACTAGAAGGTTTGTTAGAAGGCTTCACGATGAGCTAAAATTACCTGTATATATATTAACTGATTCAGATCCTTATGGGTGGTATATTTATAGCGTGTTTAAGGTAGGTAGTATACAGTTAAGTTATGAAAGTGAAAGATTAGCTACACCGAAAGCAAAATTTTTGGGAGTATCAATGAGCGACATATTTGGTTATGGGACAAAAAAGGCATATTTGAACGACGAAGAAAGAAGGAATTTTATAATAAAGGCTAAAGATGTTGACATAAAAAGGGCTAAAGAGTTAATGAAGTATTCATGGTTCCATTCAAAGCTTTGGAAAAGAGAAATAGATATGTTTATGGATAAAAAAGCAAAACTAGAAATAGAAGCTATGGCAAGCAAAGGATTAAAGTTTTTAGCATTTCAATATATTCCTGAAAAAATTCAGACTCAGGATTGGATTGAATAAAATCATATAGATATCCTTTTCATAAGTCCATGTATTAATAGAATAATTTATATTTAGTTTAATAGAACTATATAAATTAGGTGCTAAGTTTGGTCTCAATTAAAGCAGTTTATACTTCCGGTAGCAAATTTAAAAAAATTGTACAAGCTTTAGCTAGGATTAACGATGAAGGATTATTTCATTTTAGCAGCGATGGGCTGACGTCTTGGCTTTTCAGCCCAGACAAAACAATTTTAGGAATTTTTAAAGTTTCATCAACTGCCTTTGAAGAACTTTCTGTAGATTCTGATATTACTCTAACTGTTAACATGAGTGAATTGAGCAAGGTGCTTAGAAGATCCACAAGAAATGATAAGATAATTCTCCAATATTCAACTGGAGATAGTTATATGAGAGTAACTTTGGTTGATGAAAAAACAGGTGTAGAGAGATCATTTGATGTGTCGAGTGGGGAATCTGAAGAAAATGAAGTAAAAGAAATTAAGATGAATCCAACAGTTCGTTTTATAGTATCAGCAAATGACATAGATACTCTTGTAAAAGATGCAAAGTTAGTTGGTGATGTTATTAAAATAACCGGAAAAGATAATCAGATAACAGCTGAAGTTAGTGGAGAAGAAAAATATTATCAATGGATTATGAAAAAAGATTCACCACTTCAAGAAGTCTCTATTGATGAGGAATCAACGTCATCTTATAGCTTGAGTTCATTGAGATCTACAATTGAACCAATAACAACTATAGCAGAAAGTGTGAATCTAGAATTTACTACAGATTACCCTCTAAAGATAGAGTTTAGTATATCAGGTCCAGAAGAATTTGTTATGTATATAGCGCCAGTTAGTTCATAATTCTATTGCCATTCTTCTTTTCTAATAATATTATAAAAATTAAATATAATCCTAACGTAAATGAAAATATTGAAGAAAATACAATACTATTTTTTGGTGCTTTTAAAATCCAACTAATACCATATCCTACAACCCATCCAAGCAATTGCATAGTATTTATTAATGATATTCCTTCCGGGGATTTAGGGCTGCTCCAATAATCTAAGCTTAATGGTATAATTGCTTCTCTCATTCCGAATACTAAGGAAAAGGGCCAATAGAAATAAAAAAATGAAATTAATGAAAAAATTAGAAGAGATATTGGAAGTCCTAATTTGTTAACCCTAGGTAGAAAGAAACCTGAAATCATGCCTAGTGTTTCTAATAACGAATCTATTAGGCCTATCAAAAAATAATTCATATGATAGACTCTTACTAATTCTGGCATTAGAAACGGTGTAACCAATGCTATAGGGATTATAGATAAAAAAGGGGTCGGATCATTTTTAATAGATATTCTAAATGATCCTCTTTCAACTTTATCGTTAATAGGAAAAATAACAAATCCCGATGCGCATGTTAATAATCCTCCCAAAATAAATGGAATCTTTAAGCTAATCACTTGTGCAGATGATCCTCCTAGAATAGGGAATATTACAGCAGGCAAAACAGATATAGCCCATATTTTAGTAAGTGTTCCAGATTCTTTATTTTTCATTAAAGAATAATAGTTAGGCAATGATATATAAAACAAGTAAGATATTATCGATGCAAACAACAAATCAAAATAGCTTTTTGCATATGGTATGATAAATATTCCTAAGCCGGATAAAAACATACCTAAAATAATGGTATTTTTTTCTCCAATTTTTCTGAAAAGAAGCGCACCTAATATTGGGAAAGGCAAACTAATTATTTCTAAATAAGTAAAAAACTGGCCTAAATTATTTTCTCCAATATATTTGGCTACCAATATAGAATAAAATGGATAATAAACGTAGAATCCTGCGCCCCAAATAAGCCAGCTTATTGTTATCAGTATTGAATTTCTGTCCAATATTTCACCTTTTTGCGGCATTGCTTTTAATTTATAAATCAAGTAGATGGGCCCGGCCGGGCTCGAACCGGCGACCTCCGCCGTGTAAGGGCGGCGTCCTAACCACCTAGACTACGGGCCCTAATATAGGTCTCGGCGACCACACCCGGCTCAGGTCCCATTTTCCAATGCAAATTACCCTTTATAATTTTTATCTCTAAGCTTTTTTCAAAATTTAAATTTCTTTAATTTAAATACCTATAAAATTTAAACCTATAGTTTTTTATAAATTATGGGGAATAAATTATGGGCGAGCAAAATGAAGGATTTAATAGTACAAAGCAAATATTAAAGTTAAATGAAGGAGAGAAAACCAAGGTCAGAGGATGGATTTACAGAAAAAGAGATCTAGCAGATAATATATTTATAGTTGTAAGAGATTCTGAAGGTATAATTCAAACAGTTTTACCTAGGAAAAATGCTCCACAAGACTTAGTTTCTTTAGCAGAAAAATCTACCATAGAATCTTCAGTTGTTATAGAAGGTATAGTTAAAAATGATGAAAGAGCTCCAGGCGGTAAAGAATTGCAAATAGAAAATTTATCAATAATAGGGCTTTCGGATGACTTTCCAATAAAGGGAGGAGAAAGCATAGACTACTTATTAGATATAAGACACTTATGGTTGAGATCTAGAAAATTAACATCGATAATGAAAATAAGACAATCAGTTTTGGAAGGATTAAGGGAATACTTTAAGAAAAACAACTGGTGGGAAGTTAATCCTCCAATATTAACGCAAAGTGCTGTTGAAGGTGGAGCTACTCTGTTTGAGGTCAATTTCTTTAACAAAAAAGCATATTTAAGCCAAAGTGCACAATTTTATTTAGAGGTCATGATATTCAGCTTAGAAAAAGTTTGGGCAATAACTCCAAGTTTTAGGGCAGAAAAAAGTAGGACTAGGAGACATCTTTATGAATACTATCATTTAGAAGGAGAAGCTGCATGGATGGGTATGAAAGATATGATGAATCATGTAGAAGGATTAATTAAGAGTGCCATTAAGAAGGTTTTAGAAGATAGGCTGGAGGATTTAGAGATAGTTAAAAGAGACACAAATATACTCGAAAACTCATTAAAAACAAATTTCCCAGAAATTACGTATGACGAGGCGATATTGAAATTAAAAAATAAAGGAATTAACATAAAGTGGGGAGATGATATAGGGGCCGATGAAGAGAAAGTACTAACAGAATACTTCGATACGCCATTTTTCCTAACTATGTTTCCAAAGCATCTGAAAAGTTTCTATATGAAGATAGATGATAGCAGACCAGATGTTGTATTGGGCTTTGATTTAGAAGCCCCAGAAGGATATGGAGAAGTAGTAGGAGGTAGCCAAAGAGAAGATAGTTATGAAAAACTATATAAAAGAATAGTTGAAGAAGGTTATAACCCAAGCGATTATCAATGGTATTTAGATTTAAGAAAATATGGCACAGTACCTCATAGCGGTTATGGGCTTGGTGTAGATAGATTGGTAACATGGATAGCTGGACTAGATCATATAAGAGATTCCATACCCTTCCCAAGATTTAGAGAGAGAATATATCCATAAAGCGACAAATAAAACAAGAGGATAAAATTCATGTCTAAGAAAGTTTGTTCTTTACTATCAGGAGGTAAAGACAGTACTTATGCTTTGCACAAAGCAGTAGAGTTCGGTTACGAAATATCATGTATAGTTAGCATAAAACCTATTAGAAAAGATAGTTATATGTTTCATTTTCCTATGGTCGAACTTACTTCTCTTCAAACTGAGTCAATGGGATTAAGAAAAGTACATCATATATTAAGTTTAAGTGGTGAAAAGGAAAAGGAGGTTGAAGAACTTTATTATGAATTATCAAGAATAAAAAAAGAAAACGATTTTAATACATTAGTTATAGGAGGTATAGCAAGCCAATACCAATTAAATAGATTTAAGATATTAGCAGAGAAACTAAGTATAGATCTTTTTGATCCTCAGTGGGGTACAAATCCTGAAAAATATATGTATGACTTACTCGATTATAATATACATTTTATTATAACTCAGATAACTACATATGGCATACCAATAGAATATTTAGGAATAGAAATAAATAAAGAAATAATAGATAGAATTATAGAATTTTCGAAAAAATATGGATTCCATGCAGCATTTGAAGGAGGGGAAGCAGAAACTTTTGTAATAAATGCTCCGCTTTTTAGAAAAGGAATTTGTATCGAATCTTATAAGAAAAAGATAAGCGATTTTGAGTATTCTTTACTTCTTAAAAATGCATATTTATGTGATAACGCAAAATCAACAATTTTAAATTCTTAAATCATTTTAGTTAGAAAGACAAACTTAGCAATTTCATAGCATTTTTAGAAGTTGTTGAAATTATGGTATTCCTTTCTACTTTTTTAATGCCTGATATAAAGTCAATGAATTTATAAAGCATCAGAGGAGAAAGTCTTACTCCATGATAATTGTATGGTCCATCGCTTTCTAATACTGCGCTACTGAGCGGGGTATTTTCTATAATTTTTTGATGCTTTTTTTGTATCATTAGCGCTGCGTTTAATGATATCACATAATCTTCTCTAATTATTTGATCAATTAAAGTTAAAGGGCCAGTATACCAATGGAACATGGCTTTCTTTACTTCTTTATTTTTCAGAATATTTAGAACTTCATTCCATGCGTTCGGGGAATGTATGTTAATCATCGCATTTAATTCTTTTGCTAGGTTTACGAATAAAAGAAAAATTTCTTCTTGCATTTTATAGGTATCTTCGCTAAGAAATCTTTTATCTATTCCAACTTCTCCAATACATTTAAGTCCATTCTTTTCAATTATTTTTAGAATTATTTTTACTTCTTCCGTTTTGCCTTCTTTGATCATCCATGGGTGGAAACCTCCGCATGGTATCACATTTTTAGGATAACTATAGCTTAGCTCGATTATTTTATTTAAACTTTTTATGTCTTCAGATACAGCGACTACTTTTATGTTACTTTTGAATATTTCTTCTAATTCATTTTCCTGAAATTCGTTTAAGTGACAGTGCATATCATAGATCTCCATTTTTGCATCATCTATCTTTTCCTATCCTTTTATATAAAAGTTTTGCTAACATACCCATTCAAAAAATTTTAAAATTGCGAAATGCTTAAAATTAATCATTATTAATATATATTGTTTCAAAATAAACGGCCTTTCTTTCAATAGCTTTTTTTATAGATTCTTCTTTATTAGTTAAGTTAGATTTTCCACTTTTTATTTCAACAAAATATATAGACTTCACTTCATTATTCTCTAATCCGTCAAATACC
>ERZ1669250.517-NODE-517-length-16967-cov-5.331599_pt1 | contig 16967 bp, 18 predicted proteins | sample MGYA00579295_ERZ1669250 | MGnify/ENA primary metagenome ERZ1669250 (study PRJEB41166, sample SAMN08046056) | hot springs metagenome | biome: hot spring; feature: acid hot spring; material: thermophilic sediment; isolation source: thermophilic sediment from acid...
CCGGGGTGTAAGAGCAGAGCCATTTGGCGAGGTGTTCAGCCCGCGGTTACTAACGGTCAAATTAACATGGGAATGTTTATCCAGACTTAAGGAAAACCTGTAACGGCATTACAATAATTAAGGGATATATATGGATGACAGAACACTATCGGGAATGTTTCCTTTTTTAAAATCTGTATCATACCTATACAGGGGTTTATCGTTAAAGGATCTTTTTTCCTCGACTGCATATTCTGATGCAAGGACGTTTGCGTATTCCGTCATAATGAAAAATCTGGGGGAAGGGGATGTTATATATCCCCCCTCATATGAGATGAAATATCTGGGGTATCACATGGTCAGGATGATACTCGCATATTTAAATGACAAGATCCTGACCGGAAGGGTTGCGATATTTTTCAGGGATTATTTTGAAACAAATTTCATTTCCATTGATGACAGGGAGGTTATGAAAAGGGTATCTGCGGAACTTGATGTGGAAATCATGATACAGGGAAATGAATTTTCTATAAATGTATTTGATTATATTTCAAACATTGAAAGGCTGGGTGATGATTACAGATTATTTTATCAGAGGCTGAAAAACGGTTACGTCATATTTTCGGGGAAGGGTTCAAGGGAAAAGGTTACCAAAATTTTAAGAGAATCATTTTACAGGAAATTCATTGAAAGTGTAGAAAGCATTGAAAGCATTCCTGAAGAAATGATATTGTATTACAGGGAAGAACTGGCCAGGATAAAGGAGGCGAGGGATGAAAACATTTCAAAATATTCAACTGTTGAATATGGAGATATAGATGAAGATTCATTTCCCCCATGCATCAAGGAAATAATCAAGAGGATAATGAATGGCGAAAACGTTTCACACAATGCAAGGTTCACCCTTGTCACATTCCTCAAACAGATCGGTTTTTCGGGTGAAAGGATTCTGGAGATATTCAGAAACGTTCCTGATTTTGATATGAGGATGACAGAATATCAGGTCAAACACATAACGGGTGAAAAGGGGAAAACGGTATATTCCGTTCCGAAATGTTCAACGATTGAACTTTATGGTCTATGCGTCAGGGACAAATATAATGACAGTCTATGCAGGAAGGAATGGATGACGCATCCCCTCATATATTACCGTTTCAAAAAGAGGTCAAAGGGTTCCCCAGGTCCTCAGGATTCTCTGGATGGCAGTGACATGGCCAAGAAATCCAATAACAATCATGAATAAATCTGAAATTGACAATGAAAAGATTGAAAATTTCATGAAAAGGAACTGCATTATTGCCAGTATCATGAACAGAACAAGCCTGTCTGCCCTTCCGAGAATTCCCCCGTAATCCCTCTTACCCGTTACTGCCTGTGCCTGCGTTCCTGAATAGCTTGTAAAGAAAATACCCGTCAGAGCAAAGAACGCGGTATACCAGTGTGTGTAATAGGAAAATGCAATACCCGTAACGATTATTGCATCGGAATACCTGTCCATGATATGATCCAGAAAATCTCCCCTTTTTGATGCAATACCCCTTAACCTAGCCACCTTTCCATCCACGGCATCAAGGAGGCTTGAAATAAACAGAAAGAAAAATGCGTAAAGGAGTAAATTATCACCAAGATAAAAGAAAAATCCAGTAAGAACGGAAAAAAGAAACGAAATCATGGTAATCGTGTTCGGATGCATGAATATAAATGGTCTGGAAATACTGTTCAGAACGGGATCCACAGATTTCCTGAACCTGTCTAATACCATTCTAGGATCTCCTCCATGTAATCTATTTTTCCAGCCCTGTATTTTTCCCCCTTCCCTTCAATTATCTCTCTTATTATTTTGACGGTCTCATCAATACCATATATACCTGTATCTATTTCATATACATTTTTGCATATTTCCATGGACTCTTCCGTTATCAGACCAATTGCTTCGGCTTCAAGATTTTCCATGATCTTTTCATCATCATAATTTCTGCTCTTTAACCTTTCTTTAAGTATTTTTGGGGATGTTCTCAAAACTATAATAATGTCACATCCGACGAGATGGGAATAATGCGATTCAAAAACAATGTTATCATAATCCTTCAACCTTTTCTTCAGACAGTTTATGTTAACAATATATGATTTCATCGATTCATCGTAACCTTCCATGCAACCTTCATTCCTTGCAAAATCATTTAGGTTAATGAAATTCATACCAAGCATTCCTGATACTGTGGTTTTTCCTGTACCGGGTGTTCCAGTTATGCACAATCTCATCGTTAACATGTAAATTCAATGGCTTAAAAAATTTGCCTCACAAAAAATTCAGATTACCATAATAGATTAATAATAATATATCAAATATAAAAAATGTGAATGAAAGGTTTTTATAACTGAAAAATTAATATACTGTAAAATGGAAGAGAATCTGTCAAGGCTGAGGGAAAAGGTAAAATCGGTTTTTATATATTCAGGGTACAGCATATCCGATGATCTGGGAGGAAATATAGATTTTGTTTCTTCAAACAGTGAACGCATTTACATAATCAAAATGGCCATAAATGTGGATACCGTTAAGGAAGATGTTGCAAGGGAAATAAAATTATTTTCAAATGCGATTCACGGTTTCCCGCTGATAATAGGTGAGAGAACGACAGTTGAGGTGCTGCAGGATTCGATATTATATACGAGATACAGAATACCCGTTATGAATTTTAAAACATTTGTTGATTTTATTATAAGGGAAATAAAACCCCTTGGTTTTTCAGCCCCAGGCGGGTTCTATGTAAAAATTGACGGTAAAAAGCTTAGGAGCCTCAGGGAAATATACGGAATATCCCTGGGGGAAATGGCAAACATTGCAAAAGTTTCAAGAAAATCAATTCAGCTATATGAGGATGAAAAATCCGCGGTTTCAATTGATGTTATAATGAGAATTGAGGAAAGGTTCAACATATCATTAATCCTGCCGGTAGAACCATGGGAGGAAAGGAATGAAGAAGAGCCAGTGAAAACATTCCCGAAAAACGAAGTTGAATTTAAAGTTTACAACATATTTTCAAAGTGCGGATTCGGTGTAACATTTCTCAGAAAAACTCCTTTTGAAGGTTTATTGAATGCGGAAGAAATATTTATAATGAATCTGACAAGGAACAGAAAGGAGGCGATGAAAAGGCTCAGCATGGCAAGGGAAATATCGAGCATAACCGGAAAAAAGAATATAATAATAACGGAAGGAAAATATGAGGAAAATCTTCCCGTCATTCCCCTTGAAAAGATAGAGAAAAAAGAAAGAGAAGAAAAGATGCAGATAATAAAGATGAATTTAATCTGACCTGTATTTTTTCAATAGTTCTCTGGCCCTGTCAAGCCTTACCCTGTTTTCCCTTACCATTTCCTCAGCAATTCTGTCAATGAGATCCCCCGTTGCACCTGCCATCACGGCAATGTTCCTTGCATGAAGGCTCATATGCCCTTTCTGTATTCCCTCTTCAGAAAGGGCCCTTATGGCGGCAAAGTTCTGTGCCAGGCCCACGGATGCAAGGACCCCTGCAAATTCCATGTAATTTTTCACACCCAGAATCTTTCTCGCGATTTTTGCCTTTGGGTGTGTGGATGATGCCCCGCCTACAGTCCCGACGGCCATAGGCAGTTCGATCGTCCCTATGAGATTTCCCTCTTTGTCCATTTCCCACCTTGTCAGGCTCGTGTATCCGTTCATTGCAGCATACGCATGTGCACCGGCTTCAACGGCCCTCCAGTCGTTTGCCGTTGCAACAAGAACAGCATCTATACCGTTCATTATCCCTTTATTATGTGTTGTTGCCCTGTAAGGATCTATCCTGGCAAATTCATAGGCATATATTATTCCATTGACGGCATTTTCACCTATGACATTCCTTGGAAATCGTGCCCATGCCCTCGCAATCCTGTAGGTCGCCAAGTTACTCAATATTCTGAGGTAAACCTTTCCTCCGGTTATCTCCTCAAGTTTGGGGGCGACGGCCTCTGCCATTGTGTTCACGGCATTTGCACCCATTGCATCCCTGACATCAACGATCAGATGTACTATGACCATTGGGCCAAGGGATGAATCAAGGACCCTTGCCTGGACATCCTTACATCCTCCTCCCAGGCTTACAAGAACGGGGTCCTGTTCATTTGCGATCTTAATTAATTCCCCCTTATTTTCAAGAACCCTGAATTTTGCAGAATAGGGGTCGGAAAGATTAACGATCTGTACCTGTCCAATCATGAGAGGTTCGGTCGCTATGGCCCTGAAACCTCCACCCGCACGTGCTATCCTTGCGGCATTCGATGCAGCTGCCACAACACTTGGCTCCTCTATTGCCATAGGGATAAGATATTCCTTTCCATTTATCAGAAAGTTGGTTGCTATTCCAACCGGAACATCATTCAGATATACCACATTTTCAATCATCCTGTTGGCAATTTCCATATCCATCTGCGATTTCAATAAAGATATTTCTTCATCTGTCAGGTCAGAAAACGATTTCACAATTTCCATTCTTTCATTTAGAGTTTTATTATAGAAACCTGAAATCCTTGATGTTTTCACACGTATCACCTTAAATGAACATGATATTCAAAATAATTATATATTTTGTCATTATGAAAAATTTATAATCCCAAAAAAATTAATAATTACATGGAAGACAGAAGGGTAATAATTCTGCACAATTTTAAAAGGGAAGATGTTGCAAAAATATATTCCATGCTGAAAAATGAGGAGTTTGGTGACCCCATAATAGCCGTTACAACGGAAATATCACTGACATGGGTTTTAAGGGATCTGATAAATGAACTTATCATGGAAGACAATGAAATGAGGAAAAATGAAGATGATTTATAGATCTCCGGGGAGCATAACGCTATTCTTTTACCCTTCAGGAATTAAAGAAAATCCATTATCATACGGTTCAGTTGGGATCGGTATGGTAGTAAACAGGTTCGTTTTTTCCCAAGTGGAAGATTCTACAGATACAGAGATTAAAATCAATGACAGGGAATACAGAGATACTGTACAGGAAAGGATACTTGGAATGATTCAGAGAAAGGCAAGAATAGATGTAAGGACAGAGATTGACATATCCCAGGGTTTTGGGACAAGTGCCGCCGGCTCACTATCCACTGCATTCGCACTCAATGATCTTTTCAACCTCAACATGACATATTATGAATTATCGGGCATGGCACACATGGCCGAGATAGAAAAAAGGTCAGGTCTTGGAGATGTTGCAAGCATCATAACGGGTGGTTTTACGGCCAGGATAAAGCCCGGAATTCCACCATACGGGTTCATAGATTCCCTGAATGTTTATGATAAAGAATTCGTATACATGATTTCTGAAAGGCCAATTGAAACAAGGGAAATTCTCATGAATGAGGAAAAGAGAAAATTGATTCTTAAATATGGAAGGGAATCCATGAAGATGTTTTTAAATGACAAGAGCGTTGAAAATGCATTTGATTTGGCGTTACACTTTTCCAGAAAGATAGGCATCATGGATCCCGAATTGAATGAAGTCATAGAAAAAACAAGGGATTATGGCAGAGTCACGCAGATAATGATAGGCAATTCCCTCATAGCATTCGGGGAAAACGACAGGATTGAGAAGATATTTGAAAAATACGGCAAGGCAGGGAAATTAAAACTTATAAAATGTGGAATATCAAGGGTTTATTAACCACCTTAATATATGGGATAACATGAAAGGGTCTATGATGCTCATAAATTTCAAGAATTACAGAGAATCCACGGGAAAAAATGCATTAACCATTGCAAGGATAGCTGAAAAGGTATCGGATGAACTTGGCGTGGTTATATCGGTTGCACCAACGTTCATAGATGCCGTAAAAGTAAAGGAATCGGTTTCAATACCGGTATATGCACAGCACGTTGATCCGGTGGGGTATGGAAGCTATACCGGACATGTCACGATGGAAAATCTAAAGGAATATTCAATAGACGGTGTAATAATAAACCATTCGGAAAGGAATGTTATGGTTAAAGATATAGAATTTGCCGTAAAGAAGGCAAGGGATCTTGGCATGAAGAGCATGGTATGTTCATCCACGCCTTCAATTTCCGGGTCTGTTGCGGTTTTCAATCCTGATTACATTGCAATTGAACCTCCGGAATTGATAGGCGGTGATGTTTCCGTTTCCGGGGCAAGGCCAGAAATAATTACCGAATCTGTAAACATCGTCAAAAAAATATCCCCCGAAACCCAGGTTCTCTGTGGTGCAGGAGTAAAAACGGGATCGGATGTAAGAAAGGCCATTGAACTCGGGTCATCGGGCATACTTGTCGCATCAGGGGTTATAAAGGCCCGGGATGTGGAAAAAGCTATATCTGACCTTGCAAATGCATTAAGGTGAAAAAATGCCCGATGAAATAACGGTATCTGAACTTTCAGAAAGGGATTTCCTTGTTTCGGAAATTAAAAAAGGAAAGGCTGTTGTACTTACCTACCTGGCAGGCATACTTACGGGATTCATGTCGGGATACCTTGAAATTCTGGGCATGACAATAATATCCATCCTCTCAGGATTTGCAGTTCTTTTCATATTGATATATTTCATAACAAACAGGTTTCATGGTCTGGCAAAATCAACAATTGCCTTGATAATCCTCCTCTATATTTTTTCATGGGTAACATTCTGGATAGTTTCCATGAACCATCCATTCTCCTAATATTCCCATGGAAATCTGTTCAGGAGGAATTTAAGCAATTCCATTTTATCCGCATTTTCAACATCATATTCAACCCTGAGCGTATCCTTCAATCTATCTATATCCTTACCCACGCTGTGGTGTTTCATGTAAATTTCTATCAGATCTTTTGGATTTGTGAATTTTCTTTTGATGTCCGCATAAATGTTCATCCCCTCTATATAGGGTCCGGACAATGAAACGTTTCTCCATTTTTCTATGAATTTATCTGAGTTTCCATCGTATACAGGCGGCCCCCTGTGTTTTTCAGTTTCGGGGAGTTCAATCATCATCATCTCTATGAGAAGATGGATATTTTCATCATCAACATAATATCTCTTTCTCAATGGAATGAAATCCCTGAGAATTTCAAAAATGGCATTTGAAAATTTGTTTATTTGAGTGTAAAGAATATCATCCACAACATCAGGTTTTTTAATTATGATGTGTATAATGTTTGATTTCCTTTCATCCAGTATTTTTTTCACATCACCGTCAGGATCTTTCGGGAAAAAGAATTTCATATTCGGGTTATTCAGAAACTGTTTTGATGCTACGATAAAAAGGGCATAGTTTTCCTGATTCAGTGCGGATGAGACGTTTCTTCTCTCATCAACAGGATCTATGAATATCAGGGGTGAATCATAATCGATCACAGGTTTTCTGTCAAGATAAAGAACTGTCTTTTTCTTCCAGTTTGAAACATTTTTCAAAACTTTAATGAAATCTCCATATTTTATTATAAGAAGTTCAACAAGATATCCGGATAGACCATTAACCCTGGATTCAGCACCGTATATCCCTATCCCCTTTGCAAACTGTTTGAGCAATCTCACCTGATCCCTCTGATTTTCCCGGAGATTTTTTGATACATATTCCGTGTGAAATGGTGTTCTGTCAACGGCAGTAAGAATTTTTCCAGGTTCATCCATGCGGTAACAGGGAACGATGTCAAATTCCACACCAGAAACATACCCGTGTACATATGGATGTTCCGCATATTTCAGCTCATATCTTTCAAGAACTCTCTTTCCTATTTCCAGGGTATTTTTTTCTATGAAATTTTTTTCATATTCCTTTGAATACCTTATGAAAATGTCAATATCAGTATTCTTAAGATGAGTTTTTTTTGCGAAGCTCCCGACAATTATAGGTTCAGCATCTATGCCTGAAAGATTATTTTTCAATTTTTCCATTACATAATCTGCTATACCCTGCATCCTCCTGTCTTCCTCAGGGGTGGGTTTTATCCTGTATAAAACATCATTTAACAGATTTTCCATGCGTTTTCATAATTTCTATTATTGCCTCTGCGGGCTCCCCATTTGCATTTTTCAGTGCCTGAATGGCATCATCCCTTGAACAGCCAGTCTGATCAATCACAATCTTTATATCATCCTCGGAGAAGGGCAGCTTTTCCTTTTCTATCTTTTCAATCTGGCCCTGTACCTGCAGTACCTCTTCTCCCTGTGCTACAACTTTTGTGATCTTCGGGTTCTTTATTACATAATCAAATTCCTTTCCTATTATTTTAACTTCAAGGGCATCTATCTCTTCCATTTTAACGCCCATCTGTTTCATCATCCTCTGCAGTTGCCTGTCGCTGATTTTCATCGAACTCACTCCTTCGGGGGCCTTAATATATTGTTTTCTGTCTCAATGGTCTTGCCATAAGGTGCCCTGTCCCTTTTCACGAATTCACCTATTGTGTATATTCCCTTGAAATCTATGTCCATGAAATCAAAAGGAGATTTCATATCAAATGTAACCTTTGAAAGGGGTATTGAATGATCCTTTATCCACCTTAAATGATAGACAGGATCACCCATCTTGTTCCTCCTTCCAAAATTAACTGGACACTGCGAAATGACTTCAACAAATGTAAATCCGGGCGTTGTCAGTGCAGTTTTGATTGAATTTACAAGCTGATTTGGATGTGCGGTTGTCCATCTGGCAACATAATTTGCACCCGCCGCTGCAACGAGCTCGGATAGCGCAAAGGGATGTTCCTTGTTTCCATAGGGTGATGTGGTTGTAATCATGTTATGTGGCGTTGTTGGTGCCAGCTGACCACCTGTAAGGCCATATGTAGCATTGTTCACTGCTATTACCTTTATGTCCACATTTCTCCTCGCAGCATGTATTATGTGATTTCCACCTATGGCAAAAAGGTCCCCATCACCGCTTATAACAACAACATTCAGATCAGGCCTTGCAAGCTTTATACCCGTGGCAAAGGCTATTGGTCTTCCGTGAGTTGTATGTACCGAATCTCCATTTATATATCCAGGAACCCTTCCGGTGCACCCTATACCGCTCACAAAAACCGTATTTTTCAGATCCATATTGAGATCACTGAACGCTTTGTAAAGTGAATTCATTACGGTTCCAAGACCGCATCCCGGACAGAACTGATGCGGCCACCTGTCCTTTCTGTAAAAATCAAAAAATTCCATTCAGTTCACCTCCAGAACTTCCATTATATGCTTTGGTGTTGGAACCTCTCCCCCGATGATCTTTATATTCCTGAAATTCTTTGACCCGTATTTCCTTGCAACCCGTTCAACCTCAAGATCATATCCCCTCAAATTCATCTCTACCGTTATTATGTTCTTGTCTTCAAAGACATCCTTTGCCTTTGATTCAGGAAACGGCCAGAGTGTTCTTGGTCTGAAAAGACCAACATCCCTCCTCTTTTTGAGAATGGGGTATGCGGCCCTTGAAGATATCCCGTAGGAAACTATGATGTTTTTTGCCTCGGGATTTATAATTTCCACATCGGATATCATTTTTTCATTATTTTTTATTTTATTTACCAGTCTGGTAACAAGAGTTCTGTGAACATTCACATCCGTTGTTATTGGGTATCCCCTCTCATCATGCGTCAATCCTGTTATTGCAAGTTTATTTCCGCGGCCGAGAGGCCTGAATTCCGGAACATCAGGAATCTTTACCTGATTGAAATCAACATTTTCAATATCTTTTGATATTTCCACCTTTTCTATCATTCTTGCAAGTTCAGCATCCGATAGAAGAATAACAGGGTTTCTGAACATGACGGAAAGATTGAACGCCCTTATGGTAAGATCTATCAATTCCTGTACAGAATTGGCCGACAGTACAATATTTTCATAATCTCCGTGGGAACCGAACCTTGCCTGCATTACATCTCCCTGGGCCACTATTGTAACCTGACCCGTTGATGGCCCACCTCTCATTACGTCAACAATGACCACTGGGGTTTCAGTCATTGCAGCATATCCTATATTTTCCTGCATCAGTGAAAATCCCGGGCCCGATGTGGCAGTCATTGACTTTGTACCTGTCATGCCGGCACCTATTGCTGCAGCAATGGCAGAAATTTCATCTTCAGTTTGTATGAAGACTCCTCCTTCCTTCTCCATTCTTGCAGCCATGTGTTCCATTATTTCCGATGATGGTGTTATTGGATATCCTGAATAAAACCTGCACCCCGCAAGGAGGGATGCCTCAGCGACAGCAACATTTCCGGACAAAAAATATCTTCCTGGTGATAACATTTTCATACACCTCTAAATAAATTCAATGGCATGTTCTGGACATGTCAACCAGCATATTTCACACAGAATTTTTTGACCCTTCTGAAGCCTGAAATTTGTGCATTTTTCCCTGTAGTCAACAACAGGATTAAAATATCCACGCTGTGATAAATTTTTACCAACAGTGAATACTGTCTTAGGACAGACTTCTACACAAAGGTTGCATCCTTTACAGTAATCCGTATTTATTGTAGGATACATGGATTAATTACATTAATATCATTTTAATAAACTTTATCTTAAACTGTTTTGAACAGTTAGGCAAAATAATATATATTTTATACACAATATAAAATATTATAGATTAATAATTATTTATTATTTTTAATGTTGTACAGTCCCCTTATGATATCTCCTCTTGTTATTATCCCCACTACAGCTTTATCCTTATTCACAACAGGCAATCTGTTTATTTTTCCTTTTGCGAGAAGTTCAATTGCATCTTCAACATCATCCTCAGGTTCAACATAATAGACCTTTTTCTGCATAACCTCCTCAACCCTTGTATTTCCCAGTTTTTCTAGAATTTCCGTAAACCTTTCGTAAGGCAGAGATGAAATTTTTGGAATCTCTATTATATCAAATGGTGTTGGTATAAGCAACCATCCCTGAGCTTTGTATGCCATATCAAGATAATGAAGTATGTCTCTCTGGGTTAGAATGCCCACCAGTTTTCCGTCCTTGACCACCGGCGCCCCTCCTATGTTTTTTTCAGCAAGAATTTCCATTGCCTCCTTGATGGTCATATCGGGTCGAAATGTAACAACATCCTTTGTCATGAGGTCCTTTACCTTCATTCCAGCTCACCTTTTCTTCTTTCTGAATTCTATGTAAAATAGTTTATCATATTCTACATGATTTTCAATTTTTTTTGAATTTAAAAACCTGTTCAATTTTTCAACAATGCTCTTTATCTCCTCATTTGGAATTACCTTGTCCCTTATGATTATCATCTGCTTTTTTCCATCAAGCTCGTTAAAATAAAACCTCAGTTTTTCTTCCCTGTTAAAACCCTCAGGTTTTCTGTTATGCTTTATATCAATCATATTAACCTCGATGATCGCATTCAGATTCATGCTCTCCGTTTTTTCTATCCTTGCCTCATCAATGAAATATTTGAGCATATCAGGGAAAACCTTTTCAAGATCTTCCCATTCAAAATCATCCTCAAAAATAATGTGACCAGTATGGTATTTCATAATAATCAAATTTAAATTAATTTTATTAAAGTTTTTGTTTTATGTCTGACAAATGTATTAAATATGTATTAAATAATAAAATTAACTTTTTATATTGTCATGTTATAGTATGTCATGTCACACTTTAACAAGGTGGGGATAAATGAAAATAAGAAGTGTTGTGGGGATTCTGATCGGGTTGGTAATGGTATTCAGCGTATTTGCAATTATGTCAAGCGCAAACAGCCTCACGTCTGTTGGAGGCTTTGACCACTCTCTTATAATGCATGGAAAATACATAGGTCAACCGAATATGAATATGAAAATAGATGTGTCTATTGCAATGAAGATGAGAAATCAGGCTCAGTTATATAAATTCCTCGAGGAGGTTAATACACCCGGAAATCCAATTTACATGCATTTTCTGACAAAGAAACAGTTCCAGATGCTTTATTCACCTGATGAATCTTCTGTTCTTTCAGTGGTATCATATCTAAACAGTTATGGAATAAAGGCAACGGTAGGACCTTACAATCTTGCAGTATTTGCGGATAATGTTCCTCTTTATAAAGTACAGGAAGCTTTCCATGTTCAATTTGGATTATTCAGATCAAATGATCCGAATTATAATTCAGTATATGTGGCTCCTCTTGGGCCTGCAATGTTACCCATGAGCATTTCACAGTATGTGAGCGGAGTGTCTGGATTATCTAATGCATATAGATATTCTTTTGATCTGCATATACAGAAGAACTGGGTTACATATCAGGGTCAACAGGAAGTTCTGGGATCAGATTTAGAGAAGGCATATCAGGCCTATCTCATATATAATGGTTCTGCCACAGGTGCATCATCAAGCACACATTATTTCCCTGTTGGATATACGGTTGCTACAATCCTCTGGGGAGGTGTGGATTCATCCGGTAATCAGGTGGGAGCTTTCAATCCATCTGATATTAATGCATACTTCCAGCAGGTCGTTCCAGCATGGATTCAGAATATTGTTGGTTCCACACCAAACGTTACAGGAGATCCAGTGGATGGAGCAGCTGCACCTGGTCCATCCGCAGCAAATGATCAGACACAATCAAATTATGAAAGTACCCTTGATTTGGAAATGGTTTCCACATTGGCACCTGGAGCAAATGTTGTTGAGATATATGGCCCAGGTTCATCTAATGGTGGACCAAATGAAACAAACTTCCCAGATCAGGAGTATGCTGCAGCTTCTCAGATAAATAATCTTGTTGCAATTTCAAATTCATGGGGCGGTGGCGATCAACAGAGCGATAGTACAACACAGAATTATGTTTATCAGATGGAGTCCACTGGAACAACAATAATGGCTTCTGCAGGTGATGACGGTGATACAAGCACCCAGAGCAATCCTGCAAATGATGCCACAAATCAGGGTGGATTCATTGCTGTTGGTGGTACAACATTAACGGTAGCGGGTCCAGGTAACCAGTATAATGCAGCTGGAGACCCAATTACAAATGCAATAATAAATCAGGTTGTTTGGTATGATAATGGAGCAACAAATAACAACGGTGATCACTGGGGAACAACAAGTGGGACATCAACAGCATATCCCATGCCATCATGGCAGGACATTCCAGCTGTTACAAATAACGGTGGTTCAACATCCGGCAGGGATGTTGCAGATGTAGCAGCTGTGGGAAACAATACTGAAATCTATATAGATGGGGGATATACGCAGCTGGCAGGTACATCTGTAGCATCACCAGTAACTGCCGGTTTAATAGCCGATATAGTTGCGTTTACAAACCATAAATTAGGGTTTTTGGATCCTACATTATACAGCATGGGTGCAAATGCAAGCAAATTCCAGTATGCCCCTTATTGGGATGTTACACAGACACCTTCTGGATATCATTCAGGACAGACACAGTATGATGCTCAGCCAGGATGGGATTATGCAACAGGATGGGGTTCAATAAATGCTTATAATTTCTCGCTTGATATAGAACAGTTACTGGGAGGTTCGAGCCCATCACCAAGTCCATCACCTTCACCATCACCAGCAACATATACTGTGACATTCACTGAGAATGGTTTGCCTTCTGGAACATCATGGTCCGTAACATTCAATGGAAATACGGAATCCTCAACAACAGCATCAATATCATATACAGGAGTTGCAAATGGCACATATTCATATAACGTGGGATCAGTATCCGGATATACTGCAAATCCTTCATCAGGTTCAATAACAGTTAACGGAAATAATGTAAATCAGAATATTCAGTTTACGGCAAATTCATCGCCAAGCCCCACACCCACATCATCCAATACGGTACTTGCGATGGTAAATTCAACAAGCATAAACATATATACACTGCCTGAAGCAGAGGAGTTCACAGTGAACTCAACAAGCCAGGCAAACTATGTAGTATTGTATCTGTCAGGATCAGGAAGCATTGAATTCAGCATAGGTTCAAGTCTCTGGGGATCTGATGTGCTTGCAAACACAACGGTAAATGTGAATTCCAACCAGGTATGGTATAAAGTACCATTCTCTGCGGTAACCCTTACGGGAGGACAGGATTACTATCTCAATGTTTATCAGGTATCGGGGAATGTACAGTGGGGATACACGTCATCTCCATCATCTGGCAGTTTCAACTATGTTCAGGATTACTATTTCAGCAGTGGACAGCTGGGGAATGATAATTCATATCCAAATATATTCACAATAGGGTATTCCGGATCATCAAGTACTCCATCACCTTCACCATCTCCCTCACCATCACCAAGTCCAAGCCCCACACCCACATCATCCAATACGGTACTTGCGATGGTAAATTCAACAAGCATAAACATATATACACTGCCTGAAGCAGAGGAGTTCACAGTGAACTCAACAAGCCAGGCAAACTATGTAGTATTGTATCTGTCAGGATCAGGAAGCATTGAATTCAGCATAGGTTCAAGTCTCTGGGGATCTGATGTGCTTGCAAACACAACGGTAAATGTGAATTCCAACCAGGTATGGTATAAAGTACCATTCTCTGCGGTAACCCTTACGGGAGGACAGGATTACTATCTCAATGTTTATCAGGTATCGGGGAATGTACAGTGGGGATACACGTCATCTCCATCATCTGGCAGTTTCAACTATGTTCAGGATTACTATTTCAGCAGTGGACAGCTGGGGAATGATAATTCATATCCAAATATATTCACAATAGGGTATTCCGGATCATCAACACCATCAGTAACATATTCGGTAGCATTTGTACAGACAGGGTTGCCAAGCAATCTCTCATGGACAATATCTTTCTTAAATTACAACACATCTTCAGATATTAATGAAATAGTATTTTCTTCTGTACCTGATGGTACATACCCTTTCTTTATTTTTAATGTAAGCAATTATGTTCCTAACCCACAGAGTGGGATTATTAATGTAAGTGGAAGTAACATAACTGAACAGGTTCATTTTTTTATGCTAAACAATTCTCAAAATTTTAATAATTCTAATAACTCCGTAAATAATACAAATCCCATTAATGGAGGAAATAACACCGGAACCAATCAGACAAATTCTTCTGGATCCCCACAACCGTTAGGTTCCGGTGTTGTTTTACCCTATCTGTATCCTGATTATTCGGGATATCAGAATGATCTTCAGACATATAGTAATGTTTTAAATGGATTGCAGTATGAGGCATACAATCTCAACAGCAACGGCATGATCAATTATTTTGGTGATGGTGGCGTTACATCCACATTGCTGAATCTTAACATTCATGCATATCCTATGATAGTCAATGATTACAGCATTTCAAACGTTGAAAATTTGATTGATAATCAAAATGTTCAGCAGCAGTTCATACAGACTGCGGTGAGTTATGCATTGAATAACGGTTATTCCGGTTATTCAATAGATTTTGAACCTCCTAGCAATGCCGATTTTTCACAAACAGACAGTTATAATTTTATATTATTCCTGAATAATTTTGCAAGTGCACTTCATAACAATGGATTGAAATTACTGGTAGCTATAGATCCCGCCTATAATGGTATTCCAAATTCTGAATTATTTTACTATTTCTACCATCCTGTTATGAAAATAGATGTGGATCTTGTTGAAGATATGGCCTATGAGGGATATTTCAGTGGTTCAATAAGTTTCCAGAGTGCTGTTAATTCACTTGTGTCTGCCACGGGATCATACCTTTCATTGAGTCAATTGGCAATAATATTATCAACAACTAATCCAAATACAAATTCATACTTTACAGAAAGCCAGATGTGGGAGAGGATAAATTATACAGAACAGTCTGGCATATCAGCAATATCTGTCTGGTCAATGGATCAGTCTGGAGGTTTTCCATCTTCTCAGAATCTCTGGAATCTTCTTGAAATGTTCAAGGGATCAACAAATTCATCTTTTTCATCCCCACAGCCTGGAAATGGAAATAATACAAACAATACCAGCGGTACGAATCCTGTAAATCAGACAAACAATAACACTGCTAACAACACATCATTTGTCTTCAATGATCAGATTGAAGTATCATGGTCTGCAATTAATGTAAGGGATGGCCCAGGACTCTCATATTCAATAATAGGAACAGAGTATCAGGGTTCTCAGGGCATCATAATGTTTGGAAACCCTGTTGAAAATGATGGATATCTCTGGGTTCCAGTACTTTACAATGATGGTACAATGGGATGGTCAGCATCCGAAGGGTTAACACTGATCGGAACAGCTAATTATTATTATGAATACGATAACTTCTGGCCAGGTTCAGAAGTTTATGTAAATGTATCTTCCCTCAATGTTCGTTCCGGACCCGGGTTGTCATATACGATTCTGACACAGGAAAATTACGGTCAGAGCGGCGTAATAGAATTCGGCCAGATGGTAGATAATAATGGATATATCTGGGTTCCAGTATTGTATTCAGACAATATTATAGGTTGGTCTGCATTGAATTACCTTTTACCCTATAATGTTACATATTCAGATACTCCAACCCAAGGGTATTACTACGTTGTTAATCCCGGTGATAATCTGTGGAACATATCAATGGAAGCATATGGCGATGGAAGTCTCTATACATACATAATGGATGCAAATGGACTGACCAATACTACAATATATGTTGGAGAGGTATTGTACATACCCGTTATGGAATAAAATTTTTTTAAAAATATCTTTTTTCATTTTTTATCGATTTTAAATATACATGGGATTGAATTCTGTATAAACGAAATCATTATATATGGGTGAAGTATTAAGAGATAATACCTTTCAGGTTAACGGCGAGGTTCTTGATAATACAGCCTGGGGCTGTAAAATGAAAGGACCTGTTCCTAACCTGGTAAACATGAAGGTCTGAAAAAAACTCAGGAACTTTCAGATCGGATATAGGTGAAGAGGAGTGAAACCTGGAATCTTTACTTTAATATTACCATATTCCCCAAACACCGGTTGATCCTGCCGGAGGCCACTGCTATCGGTTTCCGACTAAGCCATGC
>ERZ1669250.519-NODE-519-length-16930-cov-3.942341_pt1 | contig 16930 bp, 14 predicted proteins | sample MGYA00579295_ERZ1669250 | MGnify/ENA primary metagenome ERZ1669250 (study PRJEB41166, sample SAMN08046056) | hot springs metagenome | biome: hot spring; feature: acid hot spring; material: thermophilic sediment; isolation source: thermophilic sediment from acid...
TTTCACAATACCTTAACACATTTTAGAATTTAAAAAACTTTATTTAGAATTTAAAACTTTACTCCTCATTCAGAAAGGCAGAGCTTGCCATTCTTTTTGTCATATTTTATTAATGATTAATTGATTTTCAATTTTAAATTTACTATATTATTGGAATATAATTATATCCCATATGAAAATTCAAATAATAATTAAAAATTTATTTTATATAGATCTAAGTGAATAAAATATATGCTTTAACGGAAGAATAATATATTGAAAGTATAGGAAGGTGCTATCAAAACGTCTGATAAAATAGATGCAGCAGTCTTAGTTTTGTTATATGGAAATCCTCCCAAAGTATTGATGGTAAGAAAAAATTGTTTGGTTTCAGGACGTTTTTCATGCGATTTAGCATTTCCAGGAGGACATATAAAAAAAGACGAAACATATATAGATGCAGCTCTTAGGGAAGCATGGGAAGAAGCTGATGTTTTTCCTAGATTCGTTGATATTTTAGGGGTAATGGATGTTCATGAAACATCTTCACAGCCTAAATTAAGAGTATTACCTGTAATAGGCATATTAAAGGGTCCCATAGATGCAAAACCAAAAGACTCTGAAGTAGATCATGTTATATGGGTTTCTTTAGATTCTATTAGGGAACCTAGATTAGTATTTCATCCCATTAGAGGATACGTAAACGGCTTTATGTTACCAGGTAACATGGTTATATGGGGTTTGTCTTATAGAATAATAATTGATTTAAAGCAAAAAGGGTATACAAAGCTAACAACCTCTTAAAATGATATAGAAACTATTAATTATTTTATCATCTAAAAATTAATTTAAGGCTATGGGAACCTTACCTTTAAATAACTTGAAATTATCTTATATTGAGGTATTAAAGTTTTCATTAAATAATCTTCCGAAGATATTAGGTGCCTTAAAATATTGTTTCTCAAATAAATAAACTTGTTTTGTGCATTCCATAGATATTCAAGAGGTAAGTCTAATCCTTTTGAAATTTCTAGAAGTTTTTGTAATATATTAATAGAATTTATGTCTTGGGGATTCAATATCAAATTATCCAATACCTTTTCTATTTTTTCCCTAATCAAACTGTGAACTAAATCATCTATGCTTACTTCTAAGTTTTTAGACCATTGTATTATTTGCTCTAATCTATTAAAGTCTATAATTTCTTGCTCTAAAATTTCTAAAATTGATTTTTCGAGCTCGAATTGTAAAAGCAATTCAAAAACTTTTGGGTAATTTAAGTTAAGGCTTCTTACATATTCCATAACAGGAAGATAATTGTTATATAGCATTTCATATTGTCTTGCTAGCTCTATAATCGCAGAGTCCAACACATGATCCATAATAAATTTTTGATCATTTTTTAGCAGATTGTTCAGATTATAATAATTCGGGTAAAAGGTTTTTTGTAATATGTCTATGATATCAGGTAATAATCCGTTATTAAAAAATTCTGTTACAGAGTTCTCAAATTCAATATATGACTTTTGATCTACTAATATCTTTGCACCAGCATGTAAGTTATACCAACCATAATATATTGATGCAAACATAATCGGTGTGCTCCTCCAAGTAATTTTAGAAATTAAAGTTGCTATTCCTGTAACGGCTTTAGCCCTTCCTAATTCTAGCTTCTTATATGGACCCAAAATAATTTTATAAGAATAATAATCATTTTCTTTTGATATTGTTTCAAAAAGTAATCTCATTGCATAGCTTGCACCTACTTTTTCTGCTGTCATCAAAGCAGGAATAGCTTCTTTTTCATATATTTCTTTACCATTGCCGTATCTAGGATTATTTGATTTTGCATCTTTCAATATGTTTAAAAATTGCTCTTCAACTCTAGTATTGGCTAATTCTTCAATTAATTGTATAACTCTTTTTGCAAATCTAAGGGATTGAATAGGCTCAGGCCTATAAATATCTTCAAAAAACCAAGCATCGCTCGATTGCATTAAAATAGAATTTTTAGCTATTTCCATTAATTTAAGAAGATCAACTATTTTGTTTTCTTCTCCTTTGATTGCAAAATTTTCAATAAAGCTTGAAACGTTTTCGGCCTTGTAATCATAAAAAACATCGACATAATTTAATATAGCTTTGTTTATATCATTAGAAACTTTGGAACCTATGTTTTGTATAGTCATTTCTGCCATATCTCTTAACCAGTCTATTGATTTTCTTAGAGGGGTTCTCCATTCTTGGGTCCAGCCTGGTCTAATATCTGATGCGCATCCACAATTGGATCTCCACCTTTCAATACCATGAGGGCAGCTCCAAGAAGTATTTTCATTTATTGTTATATCATAAGATGCTCCGAAGGTTGAATAAAAATAACTATAATTTGTTATATTAATTCCATAAGAATCTATAATAGATAAGGCTTTTGCTAGCTCTTCTTCCCCTTTTGGTTTATGATGTCCGTAGGTTTCTCCGTCAGTAGCGATGCTAACTAATTGGGGCTTTTCAGAGTTATCAAAAGACTCAATTAGTTTCCTAGCAAAGAGTTCACCACTTTTAAGAAGATCACCAAAAGCAACTAAACCTGATAACCATTTGTTATAAAACACAACACCGATATAATTCCCAGATGGTAGTAAAGCCCTATATACTTTTTTAGTGTCTAATTTTTTTTCATTAATTTCCTCAAACTTATCATTAATTTTTATTGATTTTGCTTGATGAGGACTTAATATGACAAATTTAATTCCATAATCATAAAGAATTTCTAGTGTTAAATTATCTACAGCTGCTTCAGGGAGCCAAAATCCTTCAGGATATCTATCAAAAGTTTTTTCAAAAAATTTTATACCCCAATAGATATCCCTTTCTCTATCCTCTTTTGATGAGAGTGGCATTATTATGTGGGCATACGGCTGTGCTATGGCATTTCCATGACCTGATAACTTAGATGAAGATTCTTTATCGGCTTCAATTATTAAATTATATAGTTTACTATATTTTTCTTTTAAATATGATAATAGTATCGGACCAAACGAAAAAGTTACTTTTTTGTAATTATTTACTACATCTTCAATTATTTCTCCATCCTTCAATCTTGCATAGGCATTTGGCAAATAAGATTCCTTGGTTATTCTATCATTCCAATCATGATAAGGTCTAGAACTTATATCTAAATCTATTTCTAAAATCCATGGATTAAATCGTGGTGGTTGATAAAAATGACCAAATATTGCTATATATTTTTCATCGCTGACCAATTTTTTCCCTAATAAATATATTTTTATAGTGGTTAAAAGCTACACAGCTATAAATAAATTGAGTTCTGAAGAAAAAGGTACCTATTAATACTTTTAAATTTAATATGCCTTATTTGTAAAGGTTATAGAGCATTGGAGGTAATTGAATTGAAAAAAATATCAAGGTTTGATATATTCATGATAGTACTACCCTGGATTCTTTGGTATTTGACTTTTGATGTTTTAAGTTCTCATTTTATTTATGCCATGGCAACTTCAACAAGTATTCTTGGAATAATATCGTTAACTAAAAAAGAGGTTAGAGAAAAATACAAGAGCTGCAATGTATTATGTTTACTTTCTTCGTTAGGTATAGCAATAATACTTTATTTGGTATTTTATGGCGGGAATATAGTGTCTATAAAACTTGGTTTAGAAGGAGAGGTTTTAGATGTGTATGGATTGGTTCCAAAAGGTTTACTGAGCATTTTTCTACTTGCGTTAATTGGTGTTATGGAGGAAGCGTATTGGAGAGGGTTATTGCAACAAGTAATAATAGAGAAGGATTTAAAAATTAACTGGCTCTTTTCTGCCGTATTTTATGGAATTGTTCATTCTGTGTCGTTAAATTTAATTTTAGTAATTGCCGCATTTATAGTAGGTCTCTTTTTATCGTTTACCGCAAAAAAATTAGGTTTGATAAGTTCCTCTATAGTTCATGTGACTTGGATTTATCTTATGTTTTTAAAAATATTATTATAAATTAGCGCAAAGGACCTCTCAATCCTTTAGATCTCAAGTAGTTAACCCTATATGTAGGTGTTATAGTTTTTGGGTGATTAGCTTTAACCATATCTATTCTTCCAACAGCTGTATTTAAAGGCCATTTCTTAGGCTCGTTTGGATCATTTCTTGCTATATTTTCAATTTCTTTTAATCTTTTGGCAAAGTTTTCTATATTTTCTTTCGTCTCGCTCTCTGTGAACTCTGTCATTAGTGCTTCTTTAACAATTAATGGGAAATAAATTGTTGGAGCATAGAATCCTGAATCTAATAAACCCTTACTTACGTCTTCAGCTGTAACTCCAGTTTCTTCGTGTAATGGCTCAGCACTTAATACTACTTCATGTTTTCTATATCTATTGCTGCCATAAGGTATTGAATATCCTTTAGAGTCTTTCATCAGTTTTATGAAATAATTCGTATTTATAACTGCCATTTCACCTGCTTCTCTTAAACCTTGAGGTCCTAAGCTTAGTATATATGTATATGCCCACAATAACTGTTGAACATTACCAAAGAAAGACTTCATTAAACCTGGGCTATATTTGCCGGGCCACCTTATTTTATACATTTTATCATTTTCATCATAATAAACTACAGGTCCTGGTAACAAATCTTGAAGCATTATATTTTCTTTAACTAAACGATTCTTTATGCAAACCGGACCTGACCCTGGACCGCCACCTCCGTGAGGAGCTGAAAAGGTTTTATGTAAGTTTAAATGGGCTATATCAAATCCCATGTCTCCTGGTCTTGCCTTTCCTAATATTCCATTCAAATTTGCGCCATCATAATATAATAATCCGTCTTTTTCATGAACGGCTTTAGCAACATCAATTATTTTTTCTTCAAACAAACCTAACGTGCTTGGGTTTGTTATCATTAAGCCAGCAGTTTTATATGATAATGATGATAAGAAAGCTTCATAGTCCATGTTTCCTGAATTATCTGTAGGTATTTCTATAGTCTTAAAACCAGCCATTGCTGCACTTGCGGGATTTGTTCCATGAGCTGAGTCTGGAACAATTATTTCATCCTTGTTTAAATTGTTTCTTAGCTCATGATATTTTCTTATGATTAATACTCCGCTCAATTCTCCTTGGGCCCCCGCTGCCGGATGTAATGTACAAATATCCATTCCAGTTATCAATGCTAGCCAGTTTTGTAGTTCGAATAACGCTTTTAATAATCCTTGAATTGTTGAATCTGGCTGTAATGGGTGTATTAATTGAAGTCTTTTATCCGTAGATAATTTTAATGATATTTTAGGATTATATTTCATTGTACAACTTCCAAGAGGCACTGGACCTGAGTCTACTCCATATGCCATCTCTGAAAGCCTTGTATAATGCCTTACAACTTCCACTTCACTTAATTCTGGTAAATTGGGATCATTTTCTCTTTTTATTTCTTTAGGTATTGATATTTCTCCTAATATTTTTTTAAATTCATCATTTATTTCTTTAAATCTTATCCCTTCTCTCCCACTTCCCAATTCATATATGAGAGGCTCCTCCCATTTAGCTTGTTTAAACATAGTTACTCACCTTTAATTTTCTTTAATTTATCTAAAAGAAGATCTATATCAGATTTAGAATGAACTTCAGTAAAGCTTAACAAACCCCAAGAATCCTTAGCCCAAGTAACGTATTTGCTTAATGGAATGCCAAATAATAATCCCTCTTTTATCATTACATTTCTTAAATCTTCGAAGTTGGTTTTAACATCAATAATGAAATCCCCAAAAAATTCTCCCTTAAACAAAGGAGACTTAAAACCTAGATAACTTAGTTGCTTAGAAGCATAATGGCTTCTATACCATGTTGCTTCAGCAACATCTTTAAGGCCTTTCTTTCCTAATAATGAAACATAAAAAGCTGCTATCATTGCACTAAGTCCAGAATTAGTTGTTATATTGCTAGTAGCTTTAGATCTTCTTATATGCTGCTCTCTTGTCTGCATTATCATTGCAAAAGCTCTAGATGAGCCATCTATTGTTGTAGTCATACCTATAAGTCTTCCCGGCATTTGCTTCACAAATTCTGCGTTCCATTTTGTTGCAAATATACCAAGATATGGACCACCAAAATTTAGACCTAATCCCAATGGTTGCCCCTCTCCTATAGAAATGTCTGCATCTAGTTCTCCGGGAGTTTTATATATCATAAGACTTGTTGGATTTACTCCCATTATAAATAAAGCTTTTTTACTATGGGCTATTTCACCAATAGGCTTTGCGTTAACATCAACAACACCAGTGTATTGATAGGGATATTCTAGGTATATTGCAGAAATATCATCAGAAGATTTACTTTTTAAATCCTCAATATCGGCATAGCCTGTTTCAGGATCTACCTTATATGTAACCAATGATATTTCATGAGGTGATGTATAGCTTTTTGCTACTGATAAATGAAAAGGATTTATTGTTTCTGGAATCAATATTTTCTTTTTATTGTTTATTCTATAAGACATTAGAAATGCTTCTCCTAAAGAGCTTGCCATATCATACATACTTGCATTAACTACATCCATTTCTAATATATCTGCCATAAGACTTTGATATTCAAAGAGTATTTGTAACAATCCTTGACTAATTTCTGGTTGATATGGAGTATAAGCGGTTAGTAACTCTCCTCTTTCAGCTAAATATTGCACTGCAGCTGGGACATAATGAGGCCATGCGCCTCCTCCAATAAAGAGCTTAGATTCTTTAAATATCAAGTTATTGTTTAAAATATCATCAATTACCTTTTCCACTTCTATCTCATCTAGGGGTCTCTTTTTACCTATACCTAAGTTATCCCATATTTTTTCGTTTATTAGAATTTCTTTTGGTATATCATTATATAGCTCCAAAATATCCTTAACTCCAATATAATCAAGCATTGATTTTTTAATTTCGTTTGAACTATTAGGGATCCATTTATGTTCCATTTTTAATCCCCATTTTAAATGTTATTAATGATTATAAATATTTTAATTTGCTATTTGTTAATAAATTTAAATTATGCTTAAGATAAAAATATAATACCACATTAAGATACGGCTTTTATTTCTTATTAATTCTAAGCGATTATACTATCATTCTCTATGACCCAAGTTTTAACAAAAAATAATTGTTAACCGGGGAGTTAACAATTACTGTTTATTCATGTAATAAAAATTAGTTGGGCTGTATTCCTAGCCCTCTGTCACCTGCATCTCCTAATCCTGGAACTATGAAGAAATTATCATTCAGTTTTTTATCAACTGCTAAAGTATATATAATTAAATTATTGTAGGTCGATGAGAGATACTTAATACCTTCTAAAGATGCTATAACAGATGCTATAACGATTTTTTTAATATCTCTATTATATAATTCTTTTATTATCTTTTCCATAGTTTTTCCTGTTGCTAACATCGGATCAATTAAATACGCTACGCCATCATATTTTTCAGGCAATCTTTTATAATATATGTCTATAATTATTGATCCATAACTCTCGTTTCTTCTTGCAGCTACGAGACCTACCGGAGCTTCGGGAAATATATCCATAAATCCTTCTATTAAAGGCAAAGCAGCTCCTAGAATACCAATAAGGATAGGTTGATTTATTAAATCAAATTCAATGGCCTCCTCGTTTAATGGTGTTACGTTTTTTGTTTCCTTCCATAAGAGCTCCTTAGAGCTTTCTATGGCTAATATTTTACCTGCATCTATCATTGCTTTTCTAAATTCAAATAAGCCAGTTTCCTTGTTTCTTAATTTTTTTAATATATATCTTGCTATGGGTAGATTTTCTCCCAAGACCTTAATTTCAACCAATCGAACACACCTATATTTTGTCCCCTATCAGATTTTTTAACCTCTACTATACTCTATTACTTGATTAAGATGTTATAAAGGTGCCTCATATGGCAAAATCAGAAATAGCTAAACTTGCTGAAACGATAGCTTGGTTTGAAGATTCATTGAAAAAGCTTAATGAAGAATCAAAAGAGTTATCTAGCGATTTAATTCAATTAGCAGATAGCTTAGGAAGAGAAATAAGACAAACGAGCAAGTTCCTTTCTGATGAAAGTGTTAAGAAATTAGAGGAAGCATATAAAGAAAGTGTTAAGAAATTAGAGGAAGCATATAAAGAAAAAGAAAAAGAAGAACTAGAAAACTCAGAAAAAATGGGAAAAGAAAATTACGATAAAGCAGTTAAGGAAGTCTTTGAACAAATAAAGAAAATTGTTTCAGGGTGAATCTATTTTTGGGTAGCCCTTCAACATATGCTCAAATAGTTCCTAGGTTAAGGTATTTAAAATCCACATTAATATCGCCAGATAAAATAAGGGAACTCACTCCACCATTAACAGATATCTACGCATATCTTAGAGAAACTAGATATAAAGCCGTCTCTGAAACAAAAAGCGCTCAAGATGCTGAGAAAGAAATAATGAAGAGATTTTATTCTGCCGTAGACGAAATCTCTAGTTTTACTCCCAAAGAGGCTGTAAATTTAGCTTTGGCATTTGCCAGAGAAGACGAAATAAACGATTCACTATTAGTCCTAAGAAGTATAGCTGAAGGAAAAGAAGTTGACAAGAACAACCTAACTTCATTGCTATGGAGTCAGAGCTCTTTGAACAAAATATTAGCAGAACCAGACTCATTAGCTGGTATCCAAAGATACTTAGAAATCTCATTAAAATATAAACACATTTATAATGCATTGAAGGATGCATATTCATATTTCAACGAATTAAAGGATTCAAGTGTGATTACTTGGTACTCTTTATCGGCAACATCAAATTTGTACTATGATAGCTTTTCTGACCTGAATAGCATTGATAAAAACTATGTTTCAAAAACACTATGCCCTATAATTGAAGGAAAAATTGCATTAGGTTTAATTCAGGCATCTTTGCTAAAAATACCCGCAAGAATTATAGAGCTTAGCTTTAGCAAAATAAACGCGTGCAACATATTATGGAATAAAATTAGTAGCATTTATGAAAGAGAATCTGCTGATCCTATAGCATTATCAACTTCTCTTAGAGATCATTTCAAATATATAAAAATAGAAGGTAAAAAAGAGGAAGAAATAATGGATTCTATTAGAAAAAGTTCAAACTTAAGTGCAAAGAGAAGCTCAGAAGCAGCATTCCAATCCTATCCCTTCTCACCATCATTAATTTCTGCAGCTTTAATACTACTCAAACAAGAAGTGAGCAACTTAAAAACCATAATATCTTCAGCTTACTTAAGGTTAAATAAAGATGAATATGAACAATTATTAATTATCTAATGAGCGATTCTTTTAATTTAATATGAGATTCTTTCTTTAATTTATTCCATTCTTTAAGATTATATATACATCCTGGATCAGGTGCCAAGTAATCATTATAATAGCCATAAGCTCTCGCTCTGCAACCTCCGCACACGTTTTTAAATGGACATAAATTACAAAATCCTTTCAACTTGCTTCTATCTCTTAAATCATTAAATACCTTACTTTTTGTCCAAATTTCCCAAAAGCTTTCTTGCCTTATGTTACCAACAGTTATAGGCAAAAAGACGCATGGCGAAATATCTCCATTAGGCTGAATAGCAGCATATATTCTCCCTGCTCCACATCCACCAACAAATTCTGCTACAGCTTTTACAATAGGATCTCCTGAAACAGCAAAGTGAGTTGGCGCAATTTCCTTACCTTGGCTTATGGCCAATGCAACTCTCCCATATTGAGGTGCCGTGCTTACTATTTGCATGCCCTGTCTTTTCTTCATTTCAGAATATATATGTCTCATGAATTTTTCTCTCTCGATGGGATCGAGATCTAACCAAATATTTTCTTTTCCTCTTCCTGTTGGAACAAAGTTAAAGAATATAACTCTTTTAACGTGTATATCTTCAGCTAAATCTAAAAGGTCCTTAACCTCACTATAGTTAAGTTTAGTTATAGTTACAGCCATACCATGATCCATACCTAATTTTACAGCATTTTCTAAAGCTTTAACAGCTTTTTCCCATGATCCTCTAACTCCTCTAAATTTATCGTGCTTCTCTGGATCTGAACTATCCAAAGACACTTCTACATATCTTAATCCACTGTCTCTTGCTTTTTCCAAGTAATTAATATTGGAAAATAACCAACCATTTGTAGCTGTTCCAGTATGAATCCCTCTTTTTGATATTTCTTTAACTATAGTAAAATAATCTGGATGTATAGTAGGCTCTCCTCCACTCAATGCTATTGATGCTACTCCGGCTCTATCTAATTGCTCTATTAAATTTAATTTTTCTTTTAAAGTTAGTTCGTCCGGTGTTGGCTTTCCTGCCTTCTGATAACAATGAATGCAATTCAAATTGCACATATTTGTCATATTCCATACTATTAAAAATGGAGCTGGCATTTTTTGAGGGACAGTAACGCCGTATAACCCTATGCCCTTCATAACTAATGCAACTCCTCTCCTAATCGCTGGATCGGAAATACCCTTTTTTGTTGCTTCTAGATCACCATTAAGCATAAGAATTCCTAGCTTTATTATATTGTCAATAACTGGTATTAGAAATCTTGCAGATATAGGACATTCTGATATACCTTCTCCAACAAAACTTGACAAAGCATGATATATTAATGGGGCATCTTTTATTTCCCCACTTTTATATTTGACCATGATGTTTCTTGTTGCTACTTTCAACAAAGACCTTGTTGCAGGATTATTAAATAAAATTCTAATCCCTGCTAATAAATGACCTATATCGCCATTACTATTAACCTTATCCATATAGTAATCAGAATCTATGCTCATCTTTCCCACCTTAAAGGTTCAAAAACTTTCTTTATCTTATCTTCAACGGGAGAAATAATTAAATTTTTGGATATGATTTTAAATAAATCTAAAAATCTTCCAGCCCTCATTTCCCTCGCCATAAAATTAAGTCTGACATAAAACTTACGATAAGCATAAATAATCATCTTTCCTAAATCTTTATCTGAAAAATTAAAACCTCTCATAACAGGCCTCACAGTAGTATAATGTTCCCAATTCTTATCAACAATTAGATTGTTTTTTAGAGCATAATCGTATAGTGGTGTCCCGGGATACGGAGTTAATGCAGTGAATTGTGCATAATCAGGATTTAATTTTACTGCAAATTCTATGGTCTTTTTCATATCATCAACAGTTTCCCATGGAAATCCCAAAATAAATGAACCTGTTGTAAATCCCTTAAGTTCTTTTGCATAAGAAAATACTTTCTTTGCTTGTTCAATAGTAATCCTTTTTCCTATCTTATTTAAAGTATCTTGACTTGCAGATTCTACACCAAAATATAATGCATTGCAACCATTATCATATAACAATTTCATAAGATCCTTATTTATAAGATCAACCCTTGTTCCGCACGAGAAACTTATATCTAAATTATTTTTCTTTAAAAGATCTATAAAGTCTTTAACAAACTTCCAATTAGCCGTAAATTCATCATCCGTAAATACAATAGTTTTAGCATGATATTTATCATACAAGTACTTTATTTCCTCTATTACATTTTCAGCAGATCTATATCTGAATCTTCTCCCCCAATAATAGCTTGTTATACAATATATACACCCATAGGGACAACCTCTACTAGCCATTATATGAGCTATGTTAATGTTTTTTCCAAAAAGGGTATATTTGTTCATATCTACCAAATGTCTAGCTGGCCATGGAAGTTCGTCGAGATTCTGTATTAAGGGTCTATCTTTTGTTTTAACTATTTTATCATTAAATGTAAATGCTATGCCAGCTATATCACTTAAACCTGTTTTTTCTAAACCTTCATTTTCAAGATAATTAATAAGTTCTAATGCAGTATACTCTCCTTCACCCCTAACTACAATGTCAAACCCGTTCTTTAAAGCCTCTTCAACCATTACTGAAGGATGACTACCGCCTGCAATTAGTCGTATATCAGGCATTTCTTTGGAGCCATTGGAGTTTGCATCGATATTCCTATAACATCTGGTTTTATTGATTTTACTTTAGATAACCAAGAATTAAAATCCAATTGAAGCGTTGGACTATCTATAACCTCAACTTTATGACCATATTTTTCTAGAACTGCTGCTATACTAAGTATACCTAAAGGCGGAGCTCTCATACCAGTAACTCTATAAATCTCCAAATTATGAATATCGGGAGGTAAAGTTAATAGTACCTTCAAATTTAATCCCATATTTATTTATATATATTTAAAATTAATATAGCTACGCTGATTAAAATTATTTGAAAAACTTATTTTTACGTGTAGATAAAACTATTAATAATAAAATATTTATTTATTTTTATATTTACAATGTTTATTAAAATTAAATATCTTCGATAAATATGAATTAAATAAAGTGAAACGAAATGAAAAGAAAATCTGAAAAAATACTTGCTATCTTTATTATATTTGCTATAGTTATATTCTCCAACATCACAAATGCTTCTACCGTTTATAATAGGGATTTAAGTTATTATCCTTCTTATTTATTATTGGGTAATTGGGTTAATACAAGTTTTTTAGTTATAACAGGTATACCAATACCTAATGCTACATTAAACGGCTTTGAAAATTCAAATGCATCAATAAAAAATATTTATTATGGAAGTTTTGGAATATTACCCTATGAAATACAATTCAATATTTTCCCTGCTTATTATTCAGCTTTAAATTTAAATAATACAATAACGATTGAGGGAAAAAATGGCCAAATTGAAATATTATCTCCTCAAGGCATGAATTCTATACTAATGCTAATATTTCCCAATAAAAAGATAATTTCTTCCATATACATACCATCTAATTATAGCATAAACATATATTCAAATGAAGCAATAGTTAATAATAATCCATCCATATACATATTTTTCAATGGTACATATAAACTAATTAACTCAAATTCTCAAAAAATTCTGCAAGTTTCTTATTCAAATAATGGCTATTTAGAATTTTCGATCAATGATTCAAAATTTTATTCTCCATCATATTTAATAAGTTACAATCTAAACCAAGTTAACAATTGGCTTTATAAATCCTCAAAAGTTAAGAACACGCAAATCAGTAATAAGCTTGTATCAGATTATTATCTATCATTGTTATTAATTAAAGATGATCAAAATCCTGTAACTGGGGAATTCGCCGCTTCTCCTTCACCAATTTATCTTTATAACTGGTTAAGAGACTCTTCCTTTGCAGCTATTGCTCTTCAAGAATCTGGACATATTAATTCTGCATATAAGTTCTGGATATGGGAATCTAATTCTACCCAAATCAAGGACGGCTTGTGGTACACAAGATATAATTTTTATAACGGCCAGCCAGATACTAACTTTGGTATACCTGAATTTGATAGTATCGGACTTTTTGAAATTGGTGTTTATGAGTATTTTCAAATAACCCATAACTATAGTTTTCTTACATCTATTTTACCTTCGCTAAATAAAACGCTTACCTATGAAATAAATGAAATAAATCGGAATGAATTTCACTTACTTCCAGAGGATCTAAGTGTATGGGAATCGAACTTAGCATATAATTTTTGGACACAATCAATTGATGATATAGGATTATACGATTCCTCTTTAATATATCAATACTTAGGCATAAATAATTCTTTAATTAAAGTTGCTGCATCTGAATTAAATGAGAGCATAATGAAATATTTTTGGAATGGAAAATATTTTTATCCAAGCCTAACTCCATCAGTAATTTATGAAAATAACACAAAAATAGTTACTTTAATGCCCTCTTATTCTAATTTTGATTCCTCTACAATTTTACCTATTGATTTAGGATTTATTGATCCGAGCTCTCAGATTGCATATAGCGATGTTAACCAGGAGATAGCTCATTTAACAGTTTTAGGAGGATTATCACGTTTTACTAACGATAATTATCATTATTCACAATATTTATATGATAGTTCTTCACTAAATCCACCTTGGGATATTACAACTTTATTCCTTTCATATTATTATGAGCTTATAGGTAATATATCAGGTTCCATTAGTCTGTTAAATTGGGTTTACACCCATTCTCAAAATGGATTATTACCTGAGGCGGTAGACCCAAATTATGGGAATCCTTTACCAACTACATCTCCATTAACTTGGTCCGCAGCTATGTATGTTATTACTATAAATAACCTTCCATCAAATAATTCTAATAAAATAGATACAGTAATTACTTGGATAATATTAATAGCTTTACTAATCATCATATCATACGCTATGGAAAAAAGAAGCGTTTTAAAGAAATAATTTTTACAAAAATTAATATTAATAAGTGCTATTAATGAAATTTGCTTAATTATTTTATTAATAATTACAACATTATTAATGTTTATTATATAAAAATGTTAATTATTCATGATGCAAAATTAATTTATGGCAATTAAATTTTAATTTATTAAAATCAAAGATACAAAAAATTATTATTGAATACATATTTGATGCTCATTACAATTACTCTATTAATTTAGCAAAAGCGGAAGGAATAATAATATAAAACTATATTTACACTTTATTTATTTGGTAAATACGAATAACAAGCCACGTCCCTTTTAGAGGTTGGATAAAGTTTTTAAAATTCTGAATATTTTAAGTTTTTGTAAAAACAGTAATATACGTGGATTTCTACGTATATGGGTTGGGGTTATCCCACTAAAATGGAAGAGAAGGATGAAAGAGGTTATGCCTTGTGATTTTGGTGAAGCCCAATGGCTGAGAATTGAATATAAATTCATTAAAATTCAATGAAGCTTAAACCCAATTAGCTCTAATATAGTTTTACTTTAAGTTTATTGAGTTCAAGGCTTAATTAAAAATATAGATAAAATTCACGAAACTATTTGAGAAATTGAAATATAAGTAATTTAATATTTTGCTTAGCTGCTACCAGCTACCAAAAGTTTAGCAGTATTGGGATCATATTCCCAATCTTTTGCAATCTTTCCAATTCTCTTATAGTATTTAGTTAGCCTCCTTATCTTGCTTTCAGTAAATATTAATCCCCTTAAGCTTGTTTTGTCTTTTGGATGCTCATCCAAATGTCTTCTCAAATTAACTGCCCTCCTTATCAAATTGAATAGATCTTCAGGTATTTTTGGTAGCAAATTCTTCTCTTCTAATACCTTGCTTACCTTTTTACCTATTATTGGTTTAACCAGTGGTATTCCAAATTGATCCCTTAAAACAATTCCTATTTGAGATTGTGTATAGCCTTTCTTTGCAAGCTCTTCTATTATTAATTCAATTTCTTGCTGACTATAGGTTATCCAGTTTGCTGTAACTGATGAAGGTCTTATTGAGTGTGATTTACCTCTTCTGCTATTCTTATGCATATGTTTCACCTATTCCTTTTGCTTTTTCTCTAAACTTAATATAACAGAACAGGATTTTATATTTTATACTTAAATAGATTTATCTATTGTTAATTAAAAATAAACTCTGTTATCTAACTAGAAGTCACCGACCTCCCCTCAGCCTTGAAGGGCGAAGGGTTTCCTTAGGGAGATCATAGGTTTGTGATTTATTGCCTTCATTTTCATAACTTCATAGCCGGTAGCTAAAAGCCACCCTCTTTATTAGTTCAGCTGTCCATTAACCTTCAATACATGTTTGATTTGTATTCAGCAATACTTTAAAGTATTCAAAGATTTTAAACTTTATCCCACCCCTTCTAAGGTAAGGCTTGTCGCTCGTATTGTCAAAATCTTATCTCATAATAAGAAATTTTGCTTCAGTAAATATTTTATTATTTTGATTTAAGCAAGTTTTCATAGTTTTTTAAATTTAATTTTATGTAGCCTATTTCTATTTTATTAATTTCTCCAACATATTGGGTTATAATTGTTAATATATCGTTACTAACTTTATATATTATTCCAAAATACTGATTTCCATCACTGGATTCGATCCCAGCAATATATCCAGGAGAAAGATTTTTTTCATTTATTACTTTTAAATTATTTAATTTTAGTAGTATTTTACTTGATTTTAATATACAATTTGAAATTAGCCTATCTCTGTTTTCTTTTCTTTGCATTCTAGATTTTTCTTTTTTTACAACTTTATCTAAATTTATTATGTTGACTTTTTTATCTAAATATTTTTCTGCCATGTTATCAATTCCTATTGATATAATGGTATCAATATTAAGTTTCTGAGCTAATGAAAGTTTAAGCTTAATAGATTCTTCATCCACTAAACCATCCGTGTCTATAATTAAGTTTTCTTTCCCTAATTTTTCTATACATTCGATATATTTTTCCTTATTTTTATAAGAACTGAAATCACCAACAAAGCAAGATTTTATATTTTTTACTGAGTCTTTCCAACCAGGAATGTAAGGAGGAATTATATCAGAAATACTAACAAAAGATGGACAATATATTTCATTCTGACCGAGATCAGCACTCATAATTTTCATTTTCTTTCCTTCGCTCCAAAAAGAGTTTATAAGAAATGCAGCTAAAGTGCTTTTACCACTATCATTATGTCCTATAATTAAAATTTTTTCACTATTAGAAACTTTTCTATATATCTCGTAAAGAATAGTATAAATATTATCATTAACTTCGATAATACTTTTGTAGGAAGGGCTTACTTCAATACATGATTTGCTTGCAATAATAGGTAATGATCTTCCTAGAGGAACTATTATGCTTTTCCTTTGGCTCTTGTTATTTAATACAAATCCTAAAATATTTATACTTCCTTCTATTAAGTTTAATCTTAAAGGTCCTTGTAATAAATAGTAACCATTGTAAGTGTTGCAGCTCATTTTTAAATCCCAAATTAAAAGATTTATTATTTGGTTTTAATTTGCTTTCTTTAAAATGACTAAAATTATATTGACAGAAAATTTAAATAACGATTCCTATTCTTTTAATAGAAGGCGAGCCGCGGTCGTA
>ERZ1669250.520-NODE-520-length-16918-cov-5.697681_pt1 | contig 16918 bp, 14 predicted proteins | sample MGYA00579295_ERZ1669250 | MGnify/ENA primary metagenome ERZ1669250 (study PRJEB41166, sample SAMN08046056) | hot springs metagenome | biome: hot spring; feature: acid hot spring; material: thermophilic sediment; isolation source: thermophilic sediment from acid...
CCCACAATCCCACCGCAGCGGTGGTGGAGTCGGATTTCTTTGCTCGCGTCGTCGACTTTGCCAAGGAGCATCGGATCTGGGTGGTACACGACCTGGCCTATGCCGATATCGTCTTCGATGGCTACCGGGCGCCGAGCTTTCTGCAGACCCCAGGTGCCAAGGATGTCGGTGTGGAGTTCTTCACCCTGTCCAAGAGCTACAACATGCCGGGCTGGCGGGTGGGTTTCGCGGCCGGCAACCCCAAGCTGATCGGCGCCCTGGCGCGCATCAAAAGCTACCTGGACTATGGCACCTTCACGCCCATCCAGGTAGCCTCCATTGCGGCTCTCGAGGGGCCGCAGGACTGCGTCGAGGATATCCGCAGGCTCTATGAGCAGCGGCGCGACGTGCTTTGCGACGGACTCAACAGCGCCGGCTGGACCGTGGATCGCCCCAAGGCGACCATGTTCGTCTGGGCGCCCATACCGGAGGCCTGGCGCGGCAAGGGCTCGCTGGAGTTTGCCAAGATGCTGCTGGAGCGGGCCAAGGTGGCGGTGAGCCCGGGCATCGGCTTCGGCGAGCTGGGCGATGGCTACGTGCGCTTTGGTCTGGTGGAAAACGAGCAGCGCACCCGGCAGGCCATTCGCGGCATCAAGCATCTGTTTCGGGAGGGCTGGTAAGTGGCGCTGGACATGACCCCAGTACGCGTCGGTATCCTCGGCATGGGGACCGTGGGCCAGGGCACGGTCCGGGTCCTGCAACGCAATGCCGATGAAATACGGCGGCGGGTAGGACGGGAGCTGCGGGTGTGTCATGCGGCGGTGCGTAGTCCCGAGCGTCTCCAGGGCCTGCAGCTGGACGCGCGCACCAGCGCCGATCCCTGGGCGGTGGTGCAGGATCCCGAGATCGAGGTGATCGTCGAGGTCATGGGTGGTATCGAGCCTGCCCGGTCACTGATCCTCGCCGCTCTGAAGCGTGGCAAGCACGTGGTGACGGCCAACAAGGCGCTGCTGGCAATGCACGGCAACGAGATCTTTGCGGCGGCCCAGGCCCGCGGACTGATGGTGGCCTTCGAGGCGGCGGTGGCCGGGGCCATCCCCATCATCAAAGCCATCCGCGAGGGGCTCGCCGGTAACCGTATCCAGGCCCTGGCTGGCATCATCAACGGTACCAGCAACTACATACTGACACAGATGTATCGGGAGTCCTGGGATTTTGAGCGGGCGCTGGCCGCGGCCCAGGAGCTCGGCTACGCCGAAGCCGACCCCAGCCTCGATGTGGATGGCGGTGACGCGGCCCACAAGATCACGCTCATGGCTTCGGTGGCCTTTGGCATCCCCGTGGATTTTGCCCACTGCCACGTGGAGGGTATCCGCCACCTGCAGCGGCAGGACGTGGCCTTTGCGGCGGAGCTGGGCTATCGCATCAAGCACCTCGGAATCACCCGGCGGCGCGCGGACGGCGTGGAGTTGCGGGTGCACCCCACCCTCATCCCTGCCAGCCACATCCTGGCCAGCGTCGAGGGGCCTTTCAACGCCATTCTGGTGAACAGCGATGCCGCCGGGCAGAGTATCTATTACGGCCGGGGTGCCGGCGGCGACCCTACGGCCAGCGCCGTGGTTGCCGATCTGGTGGATGTCGCCCGCACCATGACCGCGGACCCCAGCAATCGGGTGCCGCACCTCGCCTTTCAAGCCGATGCCCTCGCCACCTTGCCGCTTCTGCCCATGGCAGCCGTGGAGAGTGCCTATTATCTGCGCATCGAGGCGGAGAACCGTCCCGGAGTGTTGGCCCAGGTGGCGGCGGTGCTGGCGGAGCATGGGGTATCCATCGAGGCCCTCATCCAGCGCGAGCGCCTGGGTGCCGAGACCGTTCCCATCGTCCTGGTATTGCATCGCTGCCGCGAGGCGGACCTGGATGCGGCCCTCGCGCGCGTAGCGCAGCTGTCCGTGATCCGCGGACAGGTTCTACGCCTGCGCATCGAGAATCTCGACCAGGAAGGCTAGCCCCACCGGTTCTTTTCATTTTTTCCGTTTGCACGCTTTGGATTTCCTCTCATGACCCGATATACCGGCATCATCGATCGCTACCGACCCTATCTGCCCCTGGCCCCGGACACGGCGGCCGTGAGTCTCTGCGAGGGCAACACCCCGCTCATCGAATGTCAGCACCTGCCGCAGGCCCTCGGGCTTGAATTGCGCCTGTTCCTGAAGTTCGAGGGACTGAACCCCACGGGCTCCTTCAAGGACCGCGGGATGACCATGGCCGTGACCAAGGCCCGCGAGGAAGGCAGCGAAATGATCATCTGCGCTTCCACGGGTAATACCTCGGCCGCGGCGGCCGCCTATGCCGCGCGCGCTGGTATGCGGGCCTTCGTGGTCATCCCCGAGGGCAAGATCGCGCTGGGCAAGCTGTCGCAGGCGATGATGCACGGGGCGCTGGTGCTGCAGATCCGCGGCAATTTCGATGCCGGCATGCGTATCGTCCAGGAGGTGGCGCGGACCGAACCCATCACCCTGGTGAACTCCGTCAACCCCTACCGCTTGCAGGGGCAGAAGACCGCCGCCTACGAGATCCTCGAGGCTCTGGGCGAGGCACCGGATTACCACGCCCTGCCCGTTGGCAATGCCGGCAACATCACTGCCCATTGGATGGGCTACTGTGAGGCCAGCGATAGTCGCGCCGACCCGGCTCAGAGCCTCACCGAGGCCTGCAAGTTCTGCGCCGGGCAGTGTCCCTACGGCCGCGGCGGAGCCGGCAAGCGGCCGAAGATGCTGGGTTTCCAAGCTGCCGGCAGCGCTCCCTTCATGGCCGGAGAGTTTGTCCGCGACCCCGAAACCGTGGCCACAGCCATCCGCATCGGCCATCCCATGTCCTGGCATCAGGCGCACGCCGTGGTGCGCGAGAGTGGAGGTTGGTTTGCCGCCCACAGCGACGAGGAGATCCTCACGGCGCAGCGCTGGCTGGCTCAGTACGAAGGGGTATTCTGTGAGCCGGCGTCGGCTACTTCCGTCGCCGGGGTGGTGGCGGCTGCCCGCGCTGGCAGGATCGAAGCAGGGGCCACGGTGGTCTGCACCCTCACCGGCCACGGTCTGAAGGATCCCGATGTGGCCATTGCCCAGGGCGGCAAGGTACACACCGTGGACGCCGATCTGGATTCCGTGCAACGAGCCATCCTGCAGGATTGATGGCAGCCCGCTCCAACGTCGTCTGGCTCAGCGGCCTGCGCGGCCTGCCGGACGAGGTGGGCGGCGCGACTCTGCCGCGCCTCTGGGCTCAGGGCGAGCGCCGTCTGCTGCCGGCGCGGGATGAGTTGGAGATCATGGGACGTTTGCTGGGACTGGCCGAGCCTCTGCCTGCCGCGGCCCTGCTGGCGGCTGCCGAGGGCATTGCCTGTGACGAGGCCTGGGTCTTGGCCCTGGAACCGATGCGCATCGGCGGCGGTGCCGGACGGGCTCTCTTGCAGCCGGGCGAGATCCTCCCCAAGGACGAACAGGATGCCCTCTTTGCCGCCGCACAGGAGTTCGTGGAGGAGCTTCCCTGGCGTCTGGCGCAGGGTCGGGAACGTTGGTACATCCTGAGCTCGGAGCCTTTGCAACTGGGCGGTCCGCCTTTTTCCCAGATGTTGGAGCGGGAGTTGCGGCAGCAGGATCTTGGCGGACCGCATGGGGGTCGCTGGCGCCGGACCCTGGATGCCTTGCAGATGGTCCTGGCGGCCCACCCCGTCAACCGCCGGCGCGAGTTGCGCGGCTGTGAGCCCTGGACCTATTTTTGGCCCTGGGGCGAGGGACGCCTGCCGGTATCCTCGCGGGCGCCGGTATTGCGAGGGATTTTTTCCCCACGGCCGGAGCTGCAGGCTGCGGCCCGATACTTCGGTATAGAGCTTGCCAGCGAGCCCCAGCCGGGCTCGGCGGGACCCTGGCTTTGGGAGTATCCCCATCCTTGGCAGTATGGCGAGACGGCTGCGGACTTCGAGCAGCGTGTTGCCGAGCTTCTGCGGCGCCGCGATAGCTTGAGTCTGTACACCGGGCTCCTGCCCCGTGGCGGCGTGGAGCGCTGCCGGTGGCATCCGCGCCGGCGCTGGGCATTCTGGCGGCAACGGCGCTGGCCCGACGGCGCGGCGCGGCCGGGGGCCTGGACGTGAGCCGCTGGCAAGAGCGGGCACTGATCGCCCCGGAGATCGTGGAGCGGGCGCACAGCCTGGCACTGGATCCTATCCTTGCCCGTCTCTACGCGGCGCGGGCCGTGCGCGATGCACGGGAATTGCGCCTCGGTGTGGAGGAGCTCTCTCCCGGGGAGGGAGATCGCGGGCTCCTGGGCCTTGCTCCGGCCGCCGAGCTGCTGGCCGAAGCGGTGCGGCAGCAGCGCGTCGTCTGTATCGTCGGCGATTACGACTGCGACGGTGCGACGGCCACGGCGCTGCTGTACGAGGCTCTCAGCCTCTGCGGTGCCAGGGCGCTGCGCTACATCGTTCCCGATCGCTTTCGCTGGGGCTACGGCTTGACCCCGGCCTTGGTGGAGCACCTGCCCAGAGAGACTGAGGTCGTCGTGACCGTCGACAACGGCATCACCAGTGTCGAGGGAGTGGCGGCTGCCAAGGCCCGCGGTTTACAGGTCGTCATCACCGACCACCATCTGCCGGGCGCGGTCCTGCCCGCCGCCGACGCCATCGTCAACCCGCGCCAACCGGGCTGTCCCTTTCCCTGGAAAAGTAGCTCCGGAGTGGCGGTGGCCTTCTATCTGGCAGCCGCGGTGCGCCGGCGCCTGCAGGAAGCTGGTGATCTCGCCCCGGGCATGCCCCACTTTGGCCGACTTTGGGATCTGGTGGCTCTCGGTACGGTGGCGGACGTGGTGGCCCTGGAGCATAACAACCGCATTCTGGTGCAGCAGGGTCTCAAGCGCCTGCGCAGTGGCCGGGCGCGCCCTGGCATCGCGGCCCTGATGGCCTGTGCGGGGGTGGATCCCGCCGAGACGACGGCGGCCACCTTGGGCTTTACCCTGGCGCCCCGGATCAATGCCGCCGGTCGCCTAGAGGACATGGGACTGGGCATCCGGCTGCTGCTCAGCGAGGATCCCGGCGAGGCCGCCGAGCTTGCGCGCACCCTGGACGATCTCAACCGCCAGCGGCGCAGCATCGAGGCGCAGATGAGCGCCGAGGCGCTCCAGCTCGTGGACGACCTGCCGGACTGCGGGCATAATCTCGGCCTTTGCGTGTTCCAGCCGGAGTGGCACGCTGGGGTCGTCGGCATCGTCGCGGGTCGACTGCGGGAGAGGTACCATCGACCGACCTTTGCCTTTGCACCCGTGGGCGACGGCTTTCTGCAGGGCTCCGGTCGCTCCATCGCCGGTCTGCACCTGCGTGACAGTCTGGCCGACTGCGTGGCCCGGGCCCCACATATCTTGGAGCGTTTCGGTGGGCATGCCGCGGCCGCGGGACTGCGGCTGCGCGAGGAGCACCTGGACGATTTCCGGGCCGTGTGGAATGCCGTGCTGGCGGAGCGGCTGCGGGCCGAGGATCTGGAAGAATGCATTTTTCACGATGGGCCGCTGCCGAGCTCCCGGCTGGACCTCGATCTGGCCCGACGTCTGGAGGCGGCAGGACCCTGGGGCAACGGCTTCCCGGAGCCTCTTTTCTGGGGACGGTTCCGCATCTGCGAGCGGCGGACATTGGCCGGCGGGCATTGGCGCCTGCATCTGGACGATGGTGCCGGACGCCGTTTTGAGGCGATCCGCTTCCGCAGTCCGGAATTGCCGCCTGGACCCTGGATAGAGGCCCTGTTCGTCCCGGAAGTCAATCGCTATGGTGGTACGGAGCGTCTGCAGCTGCGTCTGCAGGCCCTGCGCAATGGAGAAGAAAATGGCAGAACTGAATGAGATAAAGGCCCTTCTGGAGGATCTTCAGACCCGCGTCCAGGGTCTTAGGGGGTATCTTTGACCTGCCGGGAAAAGCAGCCCGGCTGGAAGAAGTCCAACTGGAGAGTGAGGATCCCAGACTCTGGGAGGACCCGGAACGGGCTCAGGCCCTAGGGCGAGAACGAACCCAGCTGGAGGCCGTGGTCCGGCCGCTGCAGGAGCTGGAACAAAAGCTGCGGGACAGTGCCGAGATGTTGGAACTGGCTGTGGCGGAGCAGGATGCGGAGCTGCTGGAGGCCATCGAGGCGGACCTCGACGCCGCCCGCGTCACCGTGGAAAAGCTGGAATTTCAACGGATGTTTTCCGGTCCCCAGGACAGCGCCGATGCCTTTGTGGATATTCAGGCCGGTGCCGGCGGTACGGAGGCCCAGGACTGGGCCAACATGCTCTTGCGCATGTACCTGCACTGGTGCGAGGCGCGTGGTTTCAGTACGGAGCTCGTGGAGGTCTCGGAAGGCGAGGTGGCGGGCATCAAGTCTGCCAGTCTGCACGTGCGCGGTGACCACGCCTTCGGTTGGCTGCGCACCGAGACCGGCGTGCATCGTCTGGTGCGCAAATCCCCCTTCGATTCCGGCAATCGTCGTCATACGAGCTTCGCCAGCGTCTTTGTCTACCCCGAGATCGACGACAGTTTCGAGATCGAGGTAAACCCTGCCGATCTCAAGGTGGATACCTATCGGGCCAGTGGCGCCGGCGGCCAGCACGTGAACAAGACCGACTCGGCGGTGCGCCTGACCCACATCCCCACGGGCATCGTCGTTGCCTGCCAGACCGACCGCTCGCAGCACAAGAACCGGGCCGAGGCCATGCGCATGCTGCGTTCCAAACTCTATGAGCTGGAAATGCAAAAGCGCAATGCCGAAAAACAGGCCCTGGAAGATACCAAGAGCGATATCGGTTGGGGACACCAGATCCGTTCTTACGTCCTCGATCAGTCGCGCATCAAGGATCTGCGCACCGGTGTCGAGGTGGGGGACACGCAGCGGGTCCTGGACGGCGATCTCGATGGTTTCGTGGAGGCGGCCCTGAAGGCAGGTCTCTGAGGCTCTGGCGGCTGCTGAGCGCAGCCTGCGTCTATCGGCAGGCGCCCGGGCGTGCGACAATATCGCCTTTGTGGTTGGTACAAATCGAGGACGGGTGGTGGACCAGGAACTCAACGACCAGATGCAGGTGCGGCGCGACAAGCTGAAGCGCTGGCGGGAACGGGGTGTCGCCTATCCCAACGATTTCCGGCGCGATATCGAAGCAGCGGAACTGCACCGGCGCTACGACCAGTGCGAGGCGGCGGAGCTCGATGACCAAGCCCCGCGGGTACGACTGGGGGGGCGGCTCATGAGCCGACGCATCATGGGCAAGGCGAGCTTCGCCGACCTGCAGGATGGCACTGGTCGGCTGCAGCTGTTCTTCAGTCGCGACGATCTGGGTGAGGAGGCCTACGCCGGGTTCAAGGAGCTGGATCTGGGCGATGTCATCGGTGTGGCCGGGCAGCTCTTTCGCACCAAGACGGGAGAGCTCTCCCTGCGGGTGGCGCAGTTCGAGCTGCTGGCCAAGGCTCTGCGTCCTTTGCCGGAGAAGTGGCACGGCCTGAGCGACCCGGAGACCCGCTTTCGCCAACGCTATGTGGACCTCATCGTCACGGAGGCGGCGCGGCGGACCTTCCGCATCCGCAGCGAGACCGTGGCGGCCCTGCGCAGCGCCCTCACGGCCGATGGTTTCATCGAGGTGGAAACGCCCATGATGCAGCCCATTCCTGGGGGTGCCACGGCCCGTCCCTTCATCACCCATCACCACGCCCTGGACATGACCCTCTATCTACGTATCGCTCCGGAGCTCTATCTGAAGCGCTTGGTCGTGGGTGGGTTGGAGCGAGTCTTCGAGATCAACCGCAACTTCCGCAACGAGGGAGTGTCTACCCGACACAATCCCGAGTTCACCATGCTCGAGTGGTACGAAGCCTACGCCGACTATGCCATGGCCATGGACCGCTGTGAGGCCCTCATCCGCGCCGCCGCCCTGGCAGCCCTGGGCAGCACCGAGATCCAGTATCAGGGTTTGACCATCGATCTCGGCCAGCCCTTTCTGCGTCTGAGCGTGACGGAGGCGGTGCGGCAGCACCATCCCGACCTCGCCCAAGCCGATCTGCGCGATCCGCAGATCCTCGGCGACAAACTGCACCAGCTGGGAGCGCACTGCCCAGCGGACTGGGGCTGGGGCAAACGTCTACTGGAACTCTTTGAAAAAACGGTGGAAGCGCGCCTGATGCAGCCTACTTTCATCACCGATTATCCCCTGGAAGTCAGCCCCTTGGCGCGGCGCTCCAGTGAGGATCCGGAACTGACGGACCGTTTCGAGCTTTTCATCGCCGGACGGGAGCTGGCCAATGGCTTCTCGGAGCTGAACGATCCGGAGGATCAGGCAGCCCGTTTCCGCGCTCAGGTGGCGGCCAAGGATGCCGGCGACGAAGAGGCCATGTTCTTCGATGCCGATTACATCCGCGCCTTGGAATATGGGATGCCGCCTACGGCGGGCGTGGGTCTGGGTGTGGATCGTTTGGTGATGCTTCTGGCGGATCAGGCCAGCATTCGTGAGGTCATCCTCTTCCCCCACCTACGCCCGGAGCAGACGTGACTCCCTACGAACTCTGGATCGGTCTGCGCTATACCCGGGCCAAGCGGCGCAACCACTTCATCTCCTTCATCACCGGCACCGCCATTCTGGGCATGGTCGTGGGAGTAGCGGCCCTCATCGCCGTCATGGCGGTCATGAACGGTTTCGACCACACCCTGCGTTCGCGCATCCTCGCTGTGACCTCCGACATCATCGTCCAGGGCAATGGCGTGCCGGTCCTGGACTGGCCGGTGGCGGTACGGCGTCTGGAGCGCCTGCCGGGGGTGACCGGGGTGGCTCCCTACGTCCAGGCCCAGGCCATGCTCTCCCACGACGGTCTCGTCAGCGGCGCCGTAGTGGAGGGCATCGATCCGCGTCTCGAAGGTCGGGTGAATCGTCTGGGCGCCGACATGAAAGCAGGGAATCTCGATGCCCTGCAGACGCAGGACTGGGGTATCGTGCTTGGGCGGGCCTTGGCGCGACAGCTGGGCGTCGGCGTCGGTGGCAAGGTGACCCTGATCTCGCCCCAAGGCGGCGTGACGCCCCTCGGGGTAACGCCGCGACTGCGGCAATTCACGGTGGTGGGACTTTTCTCCGTGGGCATCTATGCCTACGACAGCGGCATGGCCTATATTTCCTTGAAGGACGCGCAGCGGCTCTATGGCCTCGACCAAGGGGTGACAGGGCTGCGCATGCAGATCCGCGATCCCTTTGCCGCGCCAGCCTTTGCCAAGGATCTCCAGACCCGTCTGGGGCCGGCCTTCTACGTGCAGGACTGGACACAGACCCACGAGAATTTCTTCAAGGCTCTGGGTATGGAGAAGATCGTCATGTTCGTGATCCTCTCTTTGATCATCGCCGTGGCCGCCTTCAACATCGTCGCCACCCTGGTCATGGTGGTGACGGACAAAGAAGCGGATATTGCCATCCTGCGCACCCTGGGGGTGCGGCCGCGCAGCATCCAGCTCATCTTCATGATCCAGGGAGCCGTCATCGGCCTCTTCGGGACCGCCCTGGGCGTCGCTGGTGGTGTCCTCCTGGCGCTGAACATACCCACCTTGGTGCCGGCCATCGAGCATTTCTTCCACGTCCAGTTTCTCTCGCCGGAGGTCTATTCCATCAGCCAGCTGCCCTCCCGTCTGGAACTGCGCGATGTCATCCACGTCGCCTTGGCGGCCCTGCTCATGAGCTGGCTGGCGACTCTGTATCCGTCCTGGCGGGCAGCGCGGGTGGATCCGGCGGAGGCGCTGCGCTATGAGTGAGGCGCCGGTACTGGCGGTGGAGCACCTGCGGCACGGCTATACCCTGGGGCGGACGCGCCTCGAGGTGCTGCGCGATATCGAGTTGCGTGTCCGGGCGGGGGAGCGCCTGGCCATCGTCGGTGCCTCGGGTCAGGGCAAGAGCACGCTCATGCACGTCATGGGCAGTCTCGAACGGCCCACGGCGGGGCAGGTGCGGATCCTCGACCAGGACGTCTACGCACTCTCCGAGGCCAAACGCTCGGCCCTGCGCAATCGTCACATCGGTTTTGTCTACCAGTTGCACCGCCTGTTACCGGAATTCACGGCCCTGGAAAACGTCTTGATGCCGCTGCTGGTGCGGCGCGAGCGGCGACGGCGAGTAGAGCCCTGGGCGCGAGAGCTGCTGGAACGCGTGGGACTGGGCGAACGGCTGCAGCACAAGCCTGGCATGCTGTCGGGCGGTGAGCGTCAGCGGGTAGCCTTGGCACGGGCGCTGGTCAATCGTCCGGCTTTGCTGCTGGCCGATGAACCCACGGGCAATCTCGACAGCGCCTCGGCAGAGCGCGTGCATCGCCTGATGCTCGAGCTCAACGCCGAGCTGGGTACCGCCCTGGTGGTGGTTACCCATGAGCCAGCCCTGGCGGCGCGCATGGAAAGGGTGCTGCACCTGCGCGACGGTCGCCTCGAGGACACGGCCGGCGATACCCATCCGGCACAGGCGCCTCTGGCAGACACCCGCAGCGTTGGGAACTAGGACGTGGCCTGACGCCGACGACGTCGACGCCAGACCCGTACCATCACCCAGAAGCGCCAGCCGATCCTTACTCCCCAATAGACCGTGAGGGACAGCAAGGTCCCCAGGATCACGCTGCCGACCCAGGTGATGAGGTAGGCGTGCCACAGACGGTTGCCCATGGTCGCCAGGTGCACGTGGCCATGGACGAGACGCTGGATGTCGGCATAATGGATGGTCAGAGCGGGGGCCATGTGGAGCCGCCGCAGCAGGGCGTATCCCACCTGATAGGCGGCATAGAAAAAGGGCACGAGGGTGAAGGGGCCGGTCACGACGAAGGGCATGAGCACGGCGATGGGGATGTAGGCGCGTCGCCAGAGACAAAGGATCAGGATGGTAGCGACGTGGCCGAAGTAGGGTAAAGCGCCGATGAATGTGCCGATGGCAGCACCCCGGGCGACATTACGGCGATGGAGCTGCCAGTAGGCACTGCGCGCCAGATAGTGGGTGAAGCGCCCGAGAGGGCGCCGTCGCAAGATTTCCTCACGGCGAGGCAGGCGAAGAAATGCAGGCAGGCGCAAGTGTGATCCAGTCGTCCCAGAGAGCGCCTAGTGTACGCGCTGGACCGCTCTGGGCCAAAACTTGGCCGGGTATGCTGGCGGTCAGTCTTGCCATCCTGGCGGGTGTGGCGACTTTTCAGTTCTGGCGCAACCTGCCACCCATGGCCCCAGCCGTCGTGCTTTTTGGCCTCGGCCTCCTGCTCGCTTGGCGCTGGCGTCCGGCGCTCCTCCTCAGTATCGCGGCGGCGGCCTTTCTGTGGAGCAACCTCCAGGCCCTGCAGCACCTGGAGCAGGTTCTGCCTGCAGGCCGGGATCTGGAGGTGGTCGGTCGGATCGACGGTTTCCCCCAATTGCAGCAGCGTGAGTACCGCTTCCGGCTGGCTCCCTCCGAGTTGCGCGTGGACGGGCGTCTGGTGGCGCATCCTCCGGCGCTTCTGGAACTGCACGGCGCCCTGCCGGAGCCCCCCGTCCCGGCCCAGGCCTGGCGCCTGCGGGTACGCACGGAATCGTTGGCCAGTCTGCGGCAAAGCCCCTACATGGATCTCGCCCGACAGCGTTTCTGGGACGGTGTGCAGGGTACGGGCAAGATCCTGCACGCCGAGCTGCGGCCGCCATCCACCGGATCCTCCCTGGACTTCCTCGCCCGGATGCGTCAGACCATCCTGGAGCGCAGCAATGCGGCCCTCAGCCGCAGTCGCGCCGGCTATATCCAGGCCCTCAGCATCGGCCTTGGCAACCAGATTCCCGCGGAGGTCTGGCAATGGTACCGCGACACCGGGACCGCCCACCTCCTGGTCATCTCCGGATCCCACGTTGCCGTGGTGACCGGCATGTGGGTACTGTTCTGGCGCTTTCTCTGGCGCCGCACCCCTTGGAGCGCCCGCTGGCCGGCCCAGCAGGTAGCCATCCTTGCGGGTATTCCCATGGCCTGGATCTACGCCTTCATTGCCGGTATGCAGACCCCTGGAGAGCGAGCGGCCTGGATGATCACGGTGGCGGCCTTGGCCGCCTTGCTGGGAAGGCGGCACAGCGCCTGGGCCGGTCTCGCCGCTGCCATCGCGGCCATGGTGCTGGCCAATCCCGGCAACGTCGTGGATCTGGGTTTCTGGCTATCCATCCTGGCGGTGAGTGTTCTTCTACTCATAGGCTTCGAGGAGGGCAACTGGAGGCGGCAGCTGGAGAGCCAGTGGACGATTTCCGTTGCCCTGCTGCCGCTCATCGCCGCCCTCTTCGGTATGGTGTCGCTCATCTCACCCCTGGCCAATATCCTGGTGATTCCGCTCGTGGAGCTCCTGGCCGTACCCTTGACCCTGCTTGGGGCACTCTTCGCCCTGTTCGATTTTGAATGGCTCTATCGTCTGATCTTCCGCTTGGTAGCCCTGGAGATGGAAGGGGTATCGGCGCTGCTGCACGCCCTGCTGCAGATTCCCTGGGCGCGGGTCAGCACCGGGCAGGGTCGGTATTGGGCCATTGCCGCTGCCACCCTCGCCTTTGCCACCTTTCTGCTGCCGGTGCGCTGGCCGCAGCGCTGGATCGGGGTTCTGGGTTTCGTTCCCCTGCTGGTCCCGAGCCCGGCTGCAGAGGGGCTGCGACTGGAGGAAATACCGGCGGGAAGTGGCATGGCTGTTTTCTGGCAACAGGGTCGTCAAAGCGGACTGTATACGGCCAATCTCTGGGACAAGGAGAGCCAGCGGACGGCCGCCGCCGGTATCGACGCCCGACTTCAGCAGGCCGGGGTCGCGCGCCTGAGTCTCTGGGTGCGCGGCGATTTGTCCAGTCCCAGCAAGACACCGCCTGCGGCGCGGGTCTTCCGGCCGGCGGGAACGCGGGCCCCTGCCACGCCCGCCGCCGCGGCCGACCAGTGCCGTCCCGATCGCGCACCAGCGCAGCTGAGCTTCTGGCAGGTGGCAGCCGTTCAGCCTTGTATCCTGGCCCTGCCGCGACCGGCGGAGCTGCTCATCCTCGGCGACCTCGATGACGTCGGCACCGAGCGTCTCCTGCATCGCCAAAACCTCCGTGGTCTGCGGGTGATACTCGCGCCGGCCACCTTGAGCGCCTGGCAACGTCAGCGTCTGGAGGGTGCTGCACCCCGCAGCAGCATACACTACCTCGGCGAAGGGGGCGGTAAGGTCTGGAGCTATGGCGCTGGGCGGCTTGAACTGAGCGGCGGCCGGGGGCGCGCCTATTGGCAGATTCGCTGAGCCGAAGCCACTCTCGCCCTGCCTCGCAGGCCTCTGGGAATGTTGCTATATTCCTCGCTGTCTGAGAATTTGCCCGGGGGCCTTGCGTGCAAGATTTGTGGGAACTGTTTCGTCTGGGGGGATTCGTCCTGCCCATCCTCCTGCTGGCTGCGGTCATCGCCCTGGCCATAGCCGGCAACCGTCTCTGGGTACTGCGCCGGGCCCGCATCGCGCCGCGGGGCCTGGTGGAGCGAACCGGCGAACTGGTGGAGGCAGGCAAGGTGCAGCAGGCGGTGAAGATCCTGTACGAGAACGATACGCCCCTGGCTCGAATCCTTCTGACTGCCCTGCAACAGGCAGGACAGCCGCGGGAAGTCATCAAGGAGATGGTGGAGGAGGCAGGACGGCAGGAGATGGCGCACCTGGATCGCTACCTGAATTTTCTCGGCAGCATCGCTGGCGTGGCGCCGCTGCTGGGACTCCTGGGTACGGTGATCGGCATCATGCACGCCTTTGCGGCCATCGGCATGGTCGGTATGGGTGACCCCAAGGCCCTGGCCGGTGGGATCGCCGAAGCCCTCATCACCACCGCCGGTGGCCTGAGTGTGGCCATTCCCAGCCTGCTCTTCTATCGCTACTTCCGCGGGCGGGTGGAAACCCTGGTGCTGGCAACGGAGAAGGAAGCACTGAAACTCGTCAACCTGTTGGGTGGAGGCAAGGCGTGAACTTTCGACGACCGACTCTGGAAGAGCCGGAGATCAATGTCATCTCCATGGTGGACATCGTCCTCGTGCTGCTCCTCTTTTTCATGGTGACCACGAGTTTCGTGCATCAGTCGCACTTGTCCATGCAATTGCCCAAGGCACAGCAGGCCGCAGCCGGTGAGCCCAAGACTCCCATCGTCATCGATCTGGCGGCTAGTGGTGCGGTGAGCATCGACCACCGGCAACTGTCCATGGCGGAATTGGCAACCCGCCTCAAGGCCCTGGCGGCCAAGGATCCGGAGCGGGTGATCGTACTGCGCGCCGACCGCAACGCGACGCAACAGTATGTCGTGGACGTGCTGGATGCAGCCCAGGAAGCGGGACTGACGCGCATCAGTTTCGCCACCTTGAGCAGCAGCCACTGATGCCAGCGGCGTTAGGGATCGGCGCCCCACTCCGCTCCGTTCCCGCCGCGCTTGCCTGATGCGTCTGTCTGGTCGATCCCTGGGGCTCGCCGCGTGGCTGGCGGCCCTGCTGCTCGGTATCATCGGCCGCAGTCTGCGCTGGTGTGATCTGGGCGATGCCGGTGTACGAGCGCTGATTGCCCGAGGTCAACCCTTCATTCTGGTGTTCTGGCACGGACGTTTGGCCATGTTGCCGCGTCTGTATCGCAGGGTCGGCGGTCGTCGGGTGAAGATTCTCATCAGCGATCATCGGGATGGTGAACTGATCGCCCGGGCCATGGCGCACTGGGGCTTTGCTGCGGTGCGCGGGTCTTCGCGCCAGGGCGCTGTGCGGGGCGCCAAGGGTATGTTGCGGGCGGCGCGGGAGGGCTTTGATCTGGCCATTACCCCCGATGGTCCCCGTGGGCCGCGGGAGGTGCTTCAGGAGGGGGTGGTGGAGTTGGCGCGTCTGTCGGGCCTGCCACTGGTGCCCGTAACCTTCTCGGCTCGCTGGGCCTGGGAGTTTGGCAGCTGGGATCGTTTCCTCCTGCCGCGTCCCGGCAGTCGCGCCGTAGCCCTCTGGGGAGAGCCCCTGTGGGTGGCCAGAGATCAGTCTCCCGAGACCCTCAGCCAAATGGCCAGGCAATTGGAGGACACCATGCGCAGCATGCGGCAACGCGCCGATGGCTTGGTTGGGCGGCATCCCGACACCGGTATCGGCTCGATCCAAGTCCAGGCCGAGCCACGGGAGTGAGCATGAGTTATTACGGAGGCAATTTCTGGCGCGCACGTTGGAGCACCTGGCGGGATGCGCGCGCCGGCCGCACGGCGCAGGCCAACGGTCGCTGGGGTTTCCTGCGCCCGCCGGGGGAGCGCGGACCCGTGCTTTGGCTGCAGACCTATGCCGATGCCGAAGAGTTGCAGCTTGCCCTGGAACTGGTACGGGCCATCACCGACAAACGCCGCGATCTGCGGGTGGCCTTGACCTTTGAGAAGGAGCCAGAAAATCTCGCGCAGATGGCCGCCGGTATCCCCCGCCTTGGCCTTGGCTTCGGTCCCTGCGATCATCCCGCAGCGCTGCGTCGCAGTTTGGAGCGTCTGCGTCCCTTGCGGGCCATGACCGTTGGTGGCAGGGTCCGCCCTGGCTGGCGGCGGCAACTGAGTCGATCCGGGGTATCGGCCCTGGCGGTGGCCAGCGAGCCGGAAGCAGCCCACCCCGCATCGGCCGGTGCAGCTCCCTGGGAAGCCGTCTATCCGCGCAGTCGCGGTCAGTGGCAGCGCTGGCAGGCGCAGGGTCTGGATGGAGCCAGGCTGCAGGAACCGGTGGATTTCGCAAGCCTCATCACCATCGCCCAGGTGGAACCCAATTTTCGCAGCCTCGCGCTGGGTTCCCGCAGCGAGGCGCTGTTCTGGGTGACGGGTGTCGAGGCGCGGGATCTGCCTGCCTGGATGGAGGCTTGGCAGTCCTGGCCGCAGCACCGCGAGGCCCTGCTTTTTCTCGAGAGTCGCGCGAGCCTCGGGTCCCTGCCGACCCTGTCGAACTGGGATCGTAGCCCTCTCGCGCCTGGCAGCATTTTGTGGGTGGATTCTCCACGCTGGCGCCCGGCGCTGGCGGCGGCGGCCACCGCCATTCACGCCGAGGAGCTCAGCCCGGCTCTGACCTGGCAGCTCTTCGCCGGTGGCCGCCCCTGCTCTGTGGCGCCGACCCTGGAACTCGAACTGCCGACAACGACGGACCTCACCTCGGTGCTGGCGCGCCCGGCAGATCGCGCCGGCGTGCTCGCCCACTGGATGGCCATGTGGCAAGACGCCCACCAGGCGCGTGAGCGCGGCGACGCCCTGCGGCGACTTTTCTGGCAGGTCCGGCGGGATGCCGGGGAGCGCCTGCCGGAACTGCTGCAACGGGTCTTCGACTGGTAAGCCGTGGGGCTCGTTCAGCGCCTGGAGCGGGAGTGGTATGCGGGCGGGCCTCTGGCTGAGGCTCTACGGCCTTTGGGGACTCTGACCTGTGCCCTGGCGGGCTGGCGCCGTCGCCATAGGCGCGGCCGTGCAGGGGCGCTGCCCAGTCTGGTGGTCGGCAATCTGACGGTGGGCGGCAACGGCAAGACACCGTTGACGCTGGCCATCGGCCATCGTCTGCAGGGCTGGGGTGTGGCGGTGGCCGTGGTCAGCCGTGGGCACGGCGCCCATCCGCCCACGCTGCCCTATCGCGTGTCTGCCGATGACAGCCCGGCACGGGCGGGCGATGAGCCGCCGCCGCCGCCGCCGCCGGTTTTCGCTGGGCGCTTCTGGACGATGGCTTTCAGCACCTGGCCCTCAAGCCAGACCTGCGGCTGCTGGTGTTCGCGGGGACGAGGCCTTTGGGCAATGGTCGCTGTCTGCCGGCCGGACCCTTGCGCGAGCCCATCTGCGCCGCGGAGCAGGCGGACGCCGTTCTGCTGGACGACCGAGTAGGCCATCTGCCTCTGTCGCCCTCCGTCCCCCAGTTTCGATACCGTCTGCAGGTGGCGGGCGCCCATCGGTTGGGAGACCCCGAACAGCGGGTCGATCCGCGGCAG
>ERZ1669250.521-NODE-521-length-16907-cov-4.016259_pt1 | contig 16907 bp, 15 predicted proteins | sample MGYA00579295_ERZ1669250 | MGnify/ENA primary metagenome ERZ1669250 (study PRJEB41166, sample SAMN08046056) | hot springs metagenome | biome: hot spring; feature: acid hot spring; material: thermophilic sediment; isolation source: thermophilic sediment from acid...
TCTTAAAAATAAAAGAATTTAAAAAGATTTCTTTAAAGCAAAAGAAAAACAATAAATGAAAGAAGTTTATAGAATCAGAGTAGAAATAATAGTATTTGATTTGAGTTTAATATAAAAAGAAAGATATTTAAACCTTTAAAGCAAATATTTATATAGCTGATTCTTTTAGGATCAGCTAAAAGCACTGGTCGCCTTGCCAGCGAATGCATTCGTTTCGCTGGCTTCTGTTTCTTTTCAAATAAAAAGCGATAAGATAAGCTTTAATACTTTTCAAACATTAAGTTATATGAAATGGCAAAAGAAAAGAACATAAAAAATTTGGAAGATCTACCTGGTATAGGTAGTGCTACTGCTCAAAAATTAAGAGATGCAGGTTATGATAGTATAGAAAAGATAGCTGTTGCTAGTCCTCATGACCTATCTGAACTTGTTGGAATAAGCGTAGAGAATGCAAAAAAAGCTATAGATGCAGCTAAGCAAGCAACAACAGTCAATTATGAAACAGCAAGTAACTTCTATGAAAGAAGAAAGAGTTTAGGAAGAATAACAACAAACTCAAAAAATTTAGATGAATTATTAGGTGGTGGTGTAGAAGTAACAGCAATAACAGAGGCTTATGGTAAGTTTGCATCTGGAAAAACACAGATTGGATTTCAGCTAAGCGTTGATGTCCAACTTAAGAAAGAAGAAGGTGGCTTAGAAGGGGGTGTTTTATTTGTTGATACAGAAGGAACATTTAGACCGGAGAGGATAGAGGCTATAGCAAAGGCAAAGGGATTAGCACCAGAAAAGGCATTAAATAATATAGCAGTTGTAAGAGCTACTAATACAGAAGATCAAATACTAGTAATAGAAAGAGCAGATAAGTTAATAAAGGAAAAGAATGTTAAGCTTGTTGTTATAGATTCATTGACTGCGCTTTTTAGATCAGAATTTTTAGGAAGAAGTGCATTAGGCGAGAGGCAGCAAAAGCTCAATTCACATATACATAAATTACAGGAGCTAGCAGATGATTATGAGCTAGCAGTTTATGTAACAAACCAAGTAATGGATAATCCAGGAATTTTGTTTGGCGATCCAACAACACCAATTGGTGGCAACATAGTAGCGCATGCCGCAACAACAAGATTGTATTTAAGAAAAAGCAAAGAAGATAAAAGGATAGTTAGATTAGTTGACTCACCATATTTGCCAGAAGGTGAAGTAGTAATAAGGATAACGCCTGATGGAATAAGCGATTAGATGCTCTATTTAATAGGAACTGGTTTTGATGAATTTGATATATCAATTAAGGCAATAGATATACTTAGAAATAGCGATCTTATTTACTATGAAGCATATACAATGCATATTGAATTTAATAAGCTAGAAAAGATAGTAAACAAGCATTTTGTAAAGTTAGAAAGAAGCGATCTAGAGAATAGGCTAAAAGATACAATTAAGATAGCAAAAGATAAAAATGTAGCTATATTGACACCAGGAGATCCGTTAATAGCTACTACACATATAATTATATTAGAAGAGGCAAAGAAACAAAGTATAGAAACAAAAGTAATACATGCACCATCAATAATAAGTGTTGCAATAGGGGAGAGCAGATTAAATCCTTATAGATTTGGTGCTATATCTACAATACCTAAATGGAATGATACATATAAGCCTAGATCATTTATAGAAAAGATATACAAAAATTTAGATATGAATCTGCATTCTCTTGTTCTACTTGATGTAGATAACGGTAAAACAATCGAATTAAATAATGCAATTAAAATACTTAAAGAAGCAGATAATAGAAATAAAATAAACAAAATATTGATTCTTGGCGATCTAGGCTTAGATACTCAAAAAATAGTATATACTAGTATAGAGAGCAATCTAGATGAATTTAAAGATAAGATGTGTAGTATTATAGTTCCTGCTAAGCTTGAATTCTTTGAAGAAGAGAGAATAAAAGAATTTATAAAATAAAAAGCAAAGTGGACTCTGCGGGATTTGAACCCGCAACCTTCCGCATGCCATGCGGACGCGCTACCAGTTGCGCCAAGAGCCCTATATAAATCTACATAGGGGAGATAAATATTATATTACCACCTCTCAATAGTATAGTTCCTAGCTTTGCTTTAAGATTACCATCCTCTAGCTCTTCTGCATCTTCTATTACTATATTCATATGTGCATCAAAGCTTACTATCTTTCCCCTTATTACTATACCGTTCTTTAATCTCACTAATACCTGCTTACCAAGAGACTTGTTTATTAAATCAAAAGGCCTTTCTTGTGGCATGTTTACTCACTCTTATTAATATTTTTAACAGCAAGTTTTATAGAGCCTGTACCAAGGCTTATCTGTTTACCTACAATACCGCTCTCTGTAACTCCTTTTATAGGATCAACTTCACCAATAGCAGCAGCCTTAGTTAAGTGCTTTACTGTCTCTTCATATGCTGCCCTTGCTAAAACAGATTTCTTTGCACCTACTAGACCATGTCTGCCTACACCCATTATAATACCTCTGCTAGTCATTGCATCTACTAGCAACATTAAGTGTCTAGGTGATAAGCTAATGCCTAGATTGTCCATAGTGAGCTTTAATTCTTTTAATATTGTATTCCTTGCTGCTTCTATTCCAAAAGTCCTATAAACTGCAAAAGGATCATTACAATAAATCCTCCTTGTATCAACTCCCTCTATTTTCATATATTCTTCTAAATTATTTCCATATATTATGATATAAAGTTCTCCATTAGGAGCTATATTAAGCTGCGCCTTTCCACTATTTTCTATACCTCTTATCAATAACTTCATTATTCTTGTTGAAAGCAGACGCATCTCTCTTATACCTATCTTCTTAGTTTTTATAATAATCTTATTCTCTTTTACAGCTGTCTTGAGCTTAAACACTTTTTCTATGCGCTCAGCAACTTTTAAAGGAGTAAGCTCATATAACTTTAGTTTGTTTTTGCTAAGTACTACTCTTAATATATTTTTATCGAAGCTTTCTACAATACGCAATGCAACATCGCTTACCTTTACGCTATCTAATTTTTTGAGTACTGCATTTGCCTTATCTACATTGTCTTTATAGCCTGGAAGCAGATATATAGTTGTTAAAGGTGTAGAAGGCTCCTTTTTTGCATCTACAAGCTCTATTATCCTTGGCAAACCAGTAGTTACTAATGCTGATCCCAAACCTGCAAAGTGAAATGATCTAAGAACTTGCTGAGTACTAGGCTCAGATATAGATTGAGCTGCTACAGTACCTACAGCCTCACCATGAGCAACCTTAAATTCATCATCCATAAAAACACCTCATTCTTTTTTAATATATTTTAACAATTCAACCTTCGTTGGATCTATACCATCTCCACCATAAATAGTCTCTATCAAGAAATTATCATGATCTCTAACTGATAGATCTGGATATACATAATAATCCTGTAATGCATTGTTTAGTCTTCTGTTCATATAACCACTCCTTGCTGTTACCAAAGACTTTTCTATTTCTGAATCTCTTGAACCTGCTGCATGTGAAAACATATCTCTTAGACTTAAACCTCTATAGAAATTAGTTGTTACAAATCCTTTGTCAATAATATCAGATGTATTAAATGGTTCAGTAAATGGAAGTATTCTCTTTGAATAATAGCCTCTTTTTAATCTTGTACCACTCAAAGTAAGCTGTTGACCTAAGAAGAAAGATATTTGGCTAAGGTTTACTTCGCTACCTCTTCCACCGCTAATTGCCATAAGATATGCATGATTTGATATATCATAATTTGATTTTATGAAATTCTCTGCTTTTGATCTTGCATCTACTAATATGGATATAAGCATTTTTTCATATGTCTCTTTTAATGTAGAACCTGGTAAAGGTTGTAGCTCTTGCGCTTTGTATTTTTCATATAGCTCTTTTGCTTTAGTTAATGCCTCACTTATTATCTCTTCTCTTGCCTTTTCTTTTTTCTCATCTAGCATATAGTCATTTACTCCTACAGTAATACCATATAGTGTTAAGAATGCAGTTGTCAATTTGCCTGCCTTGAAAAGGAAATCTTGTAAAACCTCAAACCCATACTTTGCACCTAATGCTTTATATATGCTCTCTAATGTTTTCTTTGTTAGTTTACCTTCTATTAATCTACCTTTTCTTATCTTTATATCATCTGTCTCAAATGTAAAGTCTTTTGGGAATAATAAAGAGAAGATATCTCTACCAAGATATGCACCGTCTACTTCATCTGGCAATTCATATACACCGCTCAAGCCCAATAAATACTCTGCCTCTTCTTTTTTCAATTTTGTAGTAGGCAAAGACAATATGTATGCACTTCCTATTTGATCTTCAAACAATGCAATAATTGGTCTTCCATCTCTTGGAGAAAATATCTGCTTTGCTTCATGCATCAAATATTTTGCTTCTGCAATCGCCTCTAAGCTTTGAGGCACATGCAGATTCATTTCATCTCCATCAAAATCTGCATTGTAAGGCAGTGTAGTAATATCATTTACTCTAAATGTTCTTCCAGGCAAGACTCTTACTCTATGCGCCATCATTGATATTCTATGTAATGAAGGTTGTCTATTAAATAAAACAAAATCGCCATCTACTAATTGCCTTTCTATTATATCTCCTGGCTTCAATTCCTTAAGAACTTCATCTCTATTTGTATCTAATATTCTTTTTCTTTGACCATTTACTATTATATCTAAAGCCATAGGATATTCTTTTCTTGAAACCCACTCTCTAGCCTTATCTATATTCCATTCTGTTACATAAAAAGGCAATGTTAATCTCTCAGCTACTTCTCTAGGGACACCTACTTCATCTATATTTATATAAGGGTCTACACTAATTACTGTTCTTGCAGAGAAATTTACTCTTTTTCCTATAAGATTATATCTAAATATTCCTTCTTTTCCTTTCAATCTTTGTGCTAATGTTTTAAGAGCCCTTCCTGTCTTTTGTCTTGCTGCTGGTAAGCCAGCAGTTTCATTGTTGAAATAAGTAGTAATATGATATTGCAATAAGGCCTCTTGGTCATCTATAATAAGCTGTGCAGCACCCGCATTTATATATTGCTCTAATCTTTGGTTTGTCCTTATTATATCTACTAATTTATGTGTTAAATCATCTTCGCTTCTTTCTCCAGTTTCCAATGTTATTGAAGGCCTTACATTAACAGGTGGAACAAGCAATACAGTCAATATTGCCCATTCAGGTCTTGTAACATTAGGATCTATGCCAAGGGTTTTTAAATCATCATCTGGTATTGCTGCGAGCCAATCCTTAATCTCATTTGGTTTTAAAGGTGTATTCTCTATATAGAATTCTGTTGGAGCTGTGAACTTTATCTTTTTCTGTACTGCTCCACAATGTGGACATTTCTTTATATACTTAACCTTATTTGAAAGTGCATTGGTTATATTAACATCATTTATAGTTTCTTCCCTTGTCAATTCCTTATGTATCAATTCTTTGAATTCTTTAATTTCATTATCATCTAATAACAATCTATGACATGAGCTACAGGTAGCTTGTAATAATAGATATATAAACTTACCAAACTCTGGATGAATTACAGGTCTTACTAATTCTATATGACCAAAATGACCTGGGCATGTCTTTGCCTTTGCACCACAGGTTTTGCAAACTAGACCTGGATCAATTACACCTAATCTCTGATCTAGCAAACCACCTTCAATTGGATAGCCATCCTCATTATATACCTCTGGAACTGTAATCTTTGCTACACTCATCCTTTTTATTTGCTCTGGAGAGAATAAACCAAACCTTATAGCCTTAATAGCCTCTGCGTGTAACATAATCATTCACCTAAAGTAATTGTAGGATTTATATGCATTGATTTTATCTCATCTAATAATAACTTAAATGCATAGCTAACTTCAACTTCTTCTAGATTTGTACTCTTACAAACAGGACATATTGGTGTTTTCTTTATATAATCATAATAGCCAATGCTACCACATTCTTTGCAAACCCATATGTTTGTCTTATCGCTTTGGTCTAAGAGCCTATCTTTTAGCAAGAGGCTTGCTCCATAACCTATCAATACATCTCTTTCCATCTCTCCAAATCTCAATCCACCTTGTCTTGCTCTACCTTCTGTAGGTTGGTGTGTTAATAATTGAACTTTGCCCTTGCTTCTAACCTGTATCTTGTTGCTAACCATATGGTATAGTCTTAAGTAGTATATTACTCCAGTAAAGACCTTTGCTTTAAATGGTCTACCTGTTATACCATCATAGAATGTTTCCTCACCTGTTTCATCAAAGCCATATTTCTTCAATATCTCGCCATATTTATTAATAATCTCTTTTCCATCGCTTCTAAATCCAGTACCATCGATCTTCTCACCAGTAAGAGAAGCAGCTTTACCAGTAAGCACTTCTAGCAAATGACCAAATGTCATTCTTGTTGGTATTGAATGTGGATTTACTAATATATCTGGAATAGTACCTTTATCACTAAAAGGCATATCCTCCTGAGGTACTAACAAAGCAACAACACCTTTTTGTGCATGTCTACTTGAAAACTTATCACCGTTTTGAGGTATCCTTAAGCTTCTAATCTTTACTTTTACTATTTTGGTAGCACCAGGAGTTTCAGATATAGCTACAGAATCTACATAACCATCTTCGCCAAGCTTCTTTAATTGCAATGATGCATCTCTAACCTTCCCTTCAAAACCACCGACAACACTAAGTCTCTCTTCTAAGAATCTAGGTGGCGAAACTTTTCCTATAACAACATCTCCTTCTTTAACATATTCCTCTGGCTCTACTAAACCATCTTCTCCTAACTTTGTATATGCATCGCTACCAAGATAATTCTCTGCAGTTGGTGATGGAATGGCAAAGCGGTCTTTTTGACCTCCAGGATATCTCCTCTCCTCATCTACATATGTACTATAAAAAACAGATCTTGCTAAACCACGCTCAACAGATGCTTTGTTTAATACAATTGCATCTGACATATTGTAGCCATAATAAGTGCTCATTGCTATAACAAAATTTTCTCCATAAAGATGCTTTTCTACATTTCCGTATTTATGCAATTGTGTATATACCAATGGCTCTTGTGGATAGAATAATAAATAAGATCTAGAATCAAATCTATAATTAAAGTTCACTGAATACAATGATTCTGCTTGCTTCATATAGCTTGCAAACATTATATGCCTTGCTACTGAGTTATTTTGAGGAAATGGAGAATTTGAGACTGTAAAGCCATATACTGTTATGGGATCTATCTCCAGATGTGTTGTTTTCTCATTAATCTCATTCTCATTAAGTGCTACAAAGGCATTCTCTTCTTCTTCTGCATCCAAGAATTCTATTACACCATCTCTTATTAAATAATTAAAATCAATCTCTTTTTTCTTTAGCTTTTCAATTAACTCTGGTGTTAGCTTAGATTTACCATCTTCTACAATTATATAAGGTTTTCTCAATCTACCTCTATCTGTATTTATATGTATCTCATTAATCTTTTCTAAATAGGCTATATTAAGCTCATATGGTAGCATACCTTTTCTTCTTGCATTTCTAACTTCTCTCACAAAATTCTCTGGGTCTTCAACATAACCTATAACGTTTCCATTCAACAAAACATTTGTTTTAATAATATCACCCTTCATTACTCTGTATCTTAAACATAGAACGCAATTTTTCTTCTATAAACTTCTCATCTACACCTATACTTGGTTTAGCAGTAATAGCCAAATATTTAGTCAAACCTACTTCAAGTCCAGCAGGAGTCTCAGAAACACATATCTTGCCATATTGGGTACCATGCACACCTCTAAGCTCTACATTTGGATGCTTCTTTGATAATGGTGATTTTACACGCCTTAAACCAGCATATGTATTAAAGTAGTTTGTTCTATCTAATGTTGGAGATACTCCTGTTTGACCAGTAACCCATGAACCAGTTCCCATTGCATATTCTATCTTTGAATTGATCCATTCTGGATTTACTATTGTATGTATAGACAATTTTCTTCCTCTAACCACAGATCTATCTATTTGCTCTTTTGTCTTCTTCATAAAGTACTTGAATGCATAAGTAAATAGATCCTCTAAAAGCTCACCAGCAAATTTAACTCTTTTATTAGCATAGTGATCTTTATCATCTGGAGATAACAATTTATTTGCAACTAATGATGTTCTTTTTGCCATCTCTAAAATAAAGAATGCCTTCTTTCTTCTAGATAAATGATCAGTACCCAAATGTGGTAATAAGTGATTATCTAGTTCAAACTCTGCCCTTTTCTTTTGATATGTTTTTGCTTGCATAGGCGCAACTAATTGGCCAAGCTTAGCAATAGCTTCTTCTTTGTTTGTTATGTCTCTATATTCATTTATCTCAATATTATAAATCATATCATTCTTAAAGACTTCATGATCGCTTGCATATTCTATTATCTCCTTTTCATCAAGACCTAAAGCCTTTAAAGTTAATATAAAATCTATGTTCTTAGGCGCTTTAGGAAAATCTATAATAAATTCACCATCGTTTAGTCTATCTACTACACATTTTGCTCTGAATCCAAAAATAGAAGAAAATACTTTGCTTCTGATTCTATCTCTCTCCTTTGAAGTAATTATTCTATTTGGCGCAACGTCCTCTATGCCAATAAGAACACGCTCAGTACCTTTTATTATAAAATAACCACCAGGATCAAATGGGTCCTCACCAGCATCTATAAGTAGATTTTCTGGTAGATTCTTTAAGTGGCAAAGATCACTCTTTAGCATTACTGGTAAATCTCCAATATATACCTCATTTGTAGATAGATTCTTTTCTACACCTTTTATGAAAGGCATTACTAATAGATACATTCTTGCAGCATATGTTAAATCTCTTATCCTTGCTTCATTAGGAAATAATTGCCTTCTTGAGCTATCTGCTTCTATTATATAAGGCTTTTCAAATCTTACTCCAACAAACTTCATTGCAAACTCTGCTGTCTCAGATTCTATTTTATCAAACTGTTCAACGATTCTTTGTATAGAATAAGATATGAAACGATTGTAGCTATCTATCTGATGCTGTACTAAAGAATATGTATTCATATATGAATCTAATATTGGATTCATCATAACACCTTATTCAATAACAACACGATAATAACTATATTCATTTCCGAATTCTTTCCTTTTAAATTCTATTATATCGCCTACATTTACGCTAACACCATTCTTTATTAGTGCAACTACTACAGGATCATTTTTCTTTATCTTTGGCAGATCTCTCTTTGTTAGCTTCATTCTCTCCAATAACTCTTCTTCCTCTTTTTTACTCAATACATTGCATTCAGGTACGAGCTCATTATCTATCGGCTTCAAATCTACACCTAAAACAAGTGCGCCTATATTATTTTTCACAAAAAAGTTTATATATTTTTCCTAAATAATAGATTTATTTATCTGAAAAGTAGCAATTGAGTTAATAACAATGGAGATTAGTTTTCTTGGAGGAGCAAGCGAGGTAGGAAGGTCTGGATTCTTATTAAAAGGCTCAAAGTCTATTTTATTAGATTATGGGCTTAAGATAGATGAAAGAACAGAATACCCGCTTGATGTAGATAAGGTTGATGCAGTAGTAATTAGCCATGCACATTTAGACCATAGCGGTAGCTTACCTTATCTTTTTAGAAAAAATAACCCTATAGTAATAGGCACAGATTCAACACTTGAATTATCAAATCTATTAATAGAGGATGCAATGAAGCTTGGCAGAAAAAAGCATGAGCCTTTGAAATATAAAAATAGAGATCTAAAAATGCTAAATAGAAGATATGTGCCATATCCTTATCATAGCACAATGAACTATGATGAATTTGATATAACACTATATGATGCAGGCCATATATGCGGAAGTGCAATAACTCTAATAGAAGATCAAAGAAGTAATAAGAGAATTGTATATACTGGTGATTTTAAGCTAGAAAAGCAATTGTTCCATGATGGAGCTGAGATAGTAAAAAGCGATATATTGATAATAGAGTCAACATATGCCACAAGAGAGCACCCAGATAGAAAAGTTTTGATAAAAAAATTTATAGAAGAGATAAAAAAGATACTAGATAACAATGGTGTAGCATTAGTTCCTGTATTTGCTGTAGGAAGAAGTCAAGAGATACTTGGTATATTATATGAAAACAACCTAATAGATTATGTTTATCTAGATGGCATGGCAAGAAAGGCAACAGATATAGTATTAAGGCATCCAAATGAGATATCAAAGAGCGATATGCTAAAAAAAGCAATAGAAAGATTGATGTGGGTGGATAGCAAAAAGGATAGAAGATCTGCATCAGATGGACCAAGCATAGTTGTAACAACAAGCGGTATGCTAAATGGAGGTCCTGTACTCAACTATCTAAAAAATCTGAGCAAAAACTCAGAGATATTGCTAACCGGCTATCAAATAGAAGGTACTAATGGAAGGAGATTACTAGAAAAAGGCTCAGTAGTAATTGATAATAAAGAAATTAAAATAGAAAATCCTGTTCATTATTTTGATTTTTCAGCACATGCTGGAGAAAGCGATCTTTATAAATATGTAAAAGAAAGCAATCCTGAAACAGTTATATGCATACATGGCGATAGAGACAATGTAAAAATATTCTCAGAAAAATTAAAAGAGATGGGCTTTGAAACTTATGCTCCAGAGATTGGAGAAAGGATAAAACTAAAGGTTTAGCTTATTACTTCTATCTTTCCATATTTGCCAGCACTTAGCTGAGGTTTTCCTTTAAATTCCCCAACATAGCCATTTGTAACCTTTACAGTATCGCCATCGTTTATATTCTTTGCATCATCGCCCCACAATGATATTAATATGCTACCACTATCATCGCTTAGAACTGCTTCCGCAACAAGAAGCCTTTTTCCACTTCTAGTAGTTACCTCTCTTACTTCTTTCTTCTCAGAAATTTTACCAATAACCTCTACATTAGATGCATTAGGTTTTAGTTCAGCTATTTTCAAACAATTCACCTTTAAACTCTTTTATATGATAGAATTTAAATAATTGATAGTTTGCTTAATTACTTTACATTTATAAATTTTTAAATAATAATTCTATTGATATTATGAACAACAATGGTATTGAATTAACAGTTGCTGATGCATTATTTACTGATGTTGGTAGAGGCATAGCAAGACTAGATAAAAAATCTAGGCAAGCTCTTGGAGTAGAGAGTGGTGATGTTGTAGAGATAAAGGGTAAGACAAAAACTACAGGAGCTATTGTATGGCCAGCGCATGCAAGCGATGAAGGCTTAGGCTTTATAAGAATAGATGGATCAACAAGAGCTAGTATAGGTGTAGGTATTGGAGATAAAGTATATGTAACAAAGGCAGAAGTGGCTGATGCCGAAAAGATAACGATAGCGCCATCATCAGAAGATAGCTATAGAAGGCCTCCGTTTTCATCAGATTTCCCAGATTATGTAAAGAAGCAATTATATAATAGCAACAGGCCATTATCAAAAGGCGACATATTACCAGTACCTATGTTTGGTATAGTCTTTAATTTCGTGGTAGTGCAAACAATACCACACGGTATAGTAAGAGTAACAAAAGATACAGCAGTAATAGTAAAAGAAGAGCCCATATCAAGTGAATCGTTAAAGGTAGGAAATGTTCATTATGAGGATATTGGTGGTCTAGAAGATGCAAAGCAGAAAATAAGAGAGATGGTAGAGTTACCAATTAGATATCCAGAGCTTTTTGAAAGATTAGGCATAGAGCCACCAAAAGGTGTTTTGCTTTATGGACCACCAGGAACTGGAAAGACATTGCTTGCAAAGGCAGTAGCAAATGAGAGCGATGCAAATTTCATTAGCATATCTGGCCCTGAATTAGTAAGCAAATTTGTTGGAGAGAGCGAAGAGAGATTAAGGGCAATATTCAAAGAGGCAAATGATAAGGCACCATCTATTATCTTCATGGATGAGATAGATGCAATAGCACCAAAAAGAGAAGAAGCAACAAATGAAGTAGAAAGAAGAATGGTATCGCAATTGCTTACCTTAATGGATGGTATGCCTGCAAGAGGGCAAGTAATTGTAATAGGTGCTACAAACAGGCCAGAGGCGCTAGATCCTGCATTAAGAAGACCAGGAAGATTTGATAGAGAAATAGAGATTGGAGTACCTGATATGAAGGCAAGAAAAGAGATATTACAAATACATACGAGAAACATGCCTCTAAGTGATGATGTAGATCTTGATGAATTAGCAAGAATAACACATGGCTACACTGGCGCAGACTTGGCTGCATTGGTAAGAGAAGCAGCTATGTCTACATTAAGAAAGATATTGCCACAAATAATGGATAAGAGATCAATACCAAATGAAATACTGTTTAATTTAAAGGTTACCAAAGATGACTTCATGAATGCATTAAAAGTAGTACAACCAAGCGCATTGAGAGAGGTATTTGTAGAAAGGCCTAATGTTCATTGGACTGATGTTGGTGATCTAGAAAAAGTAAAACAAGAATTAAGAGAGGCAGTAGAATTGCCATTGAAGGAACCAGAGAAATTTGAAAAGATGGGGATAAGGCCAATAAAAGGAGTATTACTCATTGGACCACCAGGAACTGGAAAGACATTGCTTGCAAAGGCAGTAGCAACAGAGAGAGAATCTAACTTTATAAGTATCAAAGGACCTGAAATACTTAGTAAATATGTTGGAGAGAGTGAGAAAACATTAAGAGAGCTATTTAGAAAAGCAAGACAAGCAGCCCCTTGCATTATATTTATAGATGAGATAGATTCAATTGCACATATAAGAGGGACAGAAGATTTTGATTCTGGAGTAACTGAGAGAGTAGTAGATACATTATTAACTGAGATGGATGGCTTAAGTGAGCTAAAAGGAGTAGTAGTAATAGGTGCTACAAACAGGCCAGATGCTATAGATCCTGCATTACTAAGACCTGGAAGATTTGACAAGATAATAGAGATACCTATGCCAGATAGAGAAGCAAGATTGGAGATATTTAAAGTACATACAAAGCGCATGCCATTAGCAAAAGATGTAAAATTAGAGGAATTTGCAGAACTGACAGAGGGTTATACAGGAGCTGAGATAGAAAATGTAGTAAGAGAAGCAGGTATGAATGCTATTAGGGCAAATAGAAATGAGGTTACTAGAGAAGACTTCTTGAATGCATTAAAAGAGATTAAGCCTGCAGTTCCAAAAGAGCTAGCTGAAAAGATAGAAAGATTTAAAGATGCTCCAGGTAATATGTATAGATAATTAAATAGTGGTGATAAGATGCAATTAGTTGTTTCTGATAGGAAAAGTGGAAAAACTGCACAAAGAGAGGTGCAAAAAGAAAAAGAAGTATTAATAATAGGTAAGAAAATTGGTGAAGTAATAGATGGTAGTATAGTTGGCTTAAATGGATTTACTTTAAAGATCACTGGATTTACAGATATTAGCGGTTTTCCAGGAAAGAAGGGTATAGAAGGAACTAAGAAGATAAGAATAATTATAAAAGAGAGAAAAGGAAAAGTAAAGAGAAGAAAGACTGTAAGAGGGGATACAATCTCAAATGATACAAAACAAGTAAATACTGTAATAGAAGAATATGGTAATGCTAATCTAGATGAATTCTTTGCTAAAAAAGAAAAAAGTGAAAAGTAATGTTTGAACAAAGCGAGTTAAATATAGGTACACTAGGCCATGTAGATCATGGTAAGACTACTCTTACTTATGCGCTAACCCATACTTGGACCGATAAGCATAGTGAAAGTATAAAGAGGAGTATGACAATAAAGTTAGGGTATGCAGATGCAATAATAAGAAAGTGTAGCGATGATCCAAATGCAATTGATTATAGTACGTCAAATTGTAATAATGGAAAGATAGTAAGAAGAATTTCTTTGCTAGATTCTCCAGGACATGAAACATTAATGGCAACAGCAATTGCTGCATCTAACTTAATTGATGGTGCTTTATTCGTAATTGCAGCAAATGAGCCCTGTCCAATGCCGCAAACAAAAGAGCATTTGATGTTAATAAATGCCTTGGATCTAAAAAATACAATAATAGTACAAACAAAAGTTGATATAGTAGGAAAAGATGCTGCAAAAAAGCATTACCAACAAATTAAGAATTTTATAAAAGGAAGTGTAATAGAAAACAGCGAGATAATTCCAGTAGTAGCAAGTAAAAATATAAATATAGATTATTTGTTATCAAAGATTGTAGAGATGCCGATACCAAAAAGAGATCTAGACTCAGATCCATTAATGTTTGTTGCAAGATCATTTGATGTAAATAGACCTGGAACACCGATAAATGAGCTAATTGGTGGTGTAATAGGCGGATCAATAATAAAGGGTAAGTTTAGAATTGGAGATGAGATAGAAATAAGACCAGGAATAAAAGATAACAAAAAAGATAAATATACACCAATAATAACAAAGATTCTTTCATTATCTACATCAACAAATAAGTTAGAAGAGGCAAAACCAGGTGGCTTAATAGCAATAGGCACTCCTTTAGACCCTGCAATAACAAAAGCAGACTCATTAGTTGGTCAGGTTGTAGGTTTAGCAGGAAAACTTCCTGAGCCAATCACACAAGCTACACTAAGATATTTTGACCTAAATAGAAGCGATATACCTAAACAAGGTTTTAGAGAGAATGAACCAATAATAATGGGTATAGGCACTGGCACTGTAGTTGGCTATATTACAAAAGTTAAGAAAGATGTAATAGAGGTTATAGCAAAAAGACCTATAATAATAGATAAAAATATGAAGATCTCTATAATGAGGAATATCTCACAAAGATGGAGATTAACTGGTTATGCTACTATCAACTCTTAGCGCTCTTTTTAAGGATTCTTTTATAATAGTACTAAAATTCATAGATTTCTCTAAAGCTAATATCTCTTCTATATTGCTCTTTGTTTTTGGGTGTCTAGCAAATATTGAACAAACATCAGGATAAGGTTTTGCAGAGATATCAAAGGTATTTATTTTCTTTGCCAAAGAGACTATCTCTTCTTTATCTAATCCTATCAAAGGCCTAAATATAGGTATTTTTATATTGTAGCCCTCTGTATATATATTTTGTAATGTCTGTGATGAGACCTGCGCAAGGCTATCACCAGTATATATTGCCAATGCTCCTTCTTTCTTTGCTATCTTCTCAGCAACTTTCAATAAAAATCTTTTGAACATTATAACCTCATACTGCCCTGCTTTTATAGCTTCTGCTTGAAATATATAAGATGGTATAAAGTATTTTATACTAGAAACATAAGAATCTAAAAGAGAAAACATTTCTTTAATCTTTTCATTTTCTAGAGCAATTTTATTATCATTGAAAGGATGTATATGTAGGTATATGGGTTCTATGCCTCTTTTCATTGCTAAAAAAGCAGAAACAGGAGAATCTATACCACCAGATAATAATATGATTGCCTTTCCAGAGGTCTTTTCTGGCATACCTCCAAGGCCTTTTATCTTGTTACTATAGATATAAGTAATATCTTTTGTCATATTAATCCATATTCTCTTTTCAAAGTTTTTGAAATCTAATTTTACATTAATCTTTTTTGCCTCTTTTTTTATAAAATTCAAAAGTTCTATAGAATTAAAGCTAATTGTCTTATCACTCCTATGTGCTTCTATTCTAACACTCTTTATATTCTCCTCTTTAAACTTGTTTATTAAATATCTTGTTATCTCTTCTTTCTTTGTTGGCAATTCTTCTACTTCTTCAAAATGACTTATGCCAAATACATGCGCTAAACGTTCCTTTGCTTTCTCTAATTCATTTGTATAGATTACAATTCTATCAAATCTTCTTTCTATGCTAAAATCTAGACCATTAAGTTTTTCAGTTATAGAGGAGATTAACTTATTTATATAAAAAACCCTATTCCTTCCCTTTAACCAGATTTCACCAAAGTGAACAAGGATAGCCTTTTGCATAGCTCTTTACTCTTCTTCTTTCCTCTTTGGCTTTCTATTTTGTAAGATAGCTAACCTATAGCATCTATTAGAGCAGAAGTATAGAGTAGAGCCATTTTTCTTAACATATAATAAACCAGTACCTTTAGGAATTTCTTGTTGACAATAATAGCACTTCATTATCTCGCCTTAATCTCTTTATCTTCTCTTGATGTATCAAGCAACCTGATTATATCACCAACAGCAACCTTTCCAGTTACATTTCTCCTTATTACTCTTCCTTTATCTGGTCCCTCTAAAATCTTGCATAGAACCTGCTTAACCTCGCCATAAATGCCTGTCCTTCCTACAAATTCAACAATCTCTGCCAAATAACCTTCTGCCATTTAGGATCACTCTTTCTTTTCTGATTTCTTAGCTTTTTCACCTTCCTCTTTGTTCTCAGCTTTTTTCTCCTCCTTATTTGCTTTGCCTAAAGAAGCCAAAATCTCATTGAACAATGATTTGCTATCGCCAAAATCTTCTATAGCAACAGAGGAACATGAGTTTATACCAATTGCCTTACCTAATTCCTCTTTTGTCGCAACATAAGTATATGGTATGTTTTTCTGCTTGCATAGGTTTGGTAGATGTAAAACTACTTCTTCAGGTTCTACATCTTCAGCAATTATCACAAGTGAGGCTAAACCTCTCTCAACACTCTTTGTTACTTCATTTACTCCTTTCTTAACCTTACCTGTTTGCTTTGCTACTTTTAAACCCTCTAATGTTTTATCCATTATATCCTTGCTCACTTCAAATTCAACGTATGATTTTGCCATATTACACACCATTGAGCATAAGAAGTATCTATTATATTTTATTAGTATATAATTAAAATATTTTCGCTTTTTTGAAAGTTTAATTAAAAAAGAAAAGATATAAATATAAGAAAAGCATA
>ERZ1669250.522-NODE-522-length-16859-cov-9.552904_pt1 | contig 16859 bp, 14 predicted proteins | sample MGYA00579295_ERZ1669250 | MGnify/ENA primary metagenome ERZ1669250 (study PRJEB41166, sample SAMN08046056) | hot springs metagenome | biome: hot spring; feature: acid hot spring; material: thermophilic sediment; isolation source: thermophilic sediment from acid...
TTCTGCTAACTATGGAAATATATATATTCAGTGGGTCCGCACCCGTGCCTACCCGCCCAACGGCGTGATGCCAAGCTACAGCTTCGGAAGTGTTGTATAGAAAAAGAATTTTGTTTATAGAAACCCACTTGCTGTGCTAATTAATGTCTTTGCGCTAGCCGGGATTTGAACCCGGATTGCGAGCTTATTCCTTGGCTTGGGAAGCTCGTATCGTAACCAGGTTGGATCACTAGCGCTTATTATATAATGAAAAGAAAAAGAATTTTATCTTATGTAGGTCATGTTTTCCTTCGAAGGCTCGCCGCCTTTCATCGCTTCTTCTATGCTCTTAACAAGCTTCTCTGTTTCTTTCTTCACAGATTCCAGATTTGAAAGGTCTATTCTAAGATCAAGGATCTCTGCAAGCTTTTCGAGCACCGCCTTTGCAGCGTTTGCATCTATATCGACAAGCCCTGTCTCTCCCATAAGGCACGCTGCTTCAATCTTGTTTTTCTTTGCAAACTCTATGATAAGGCCTGCGGAGCCCCATATCGCTCCTGTTGCTTCTCCAAAGATAATGCCATGCTTCTTGAGGCTTTCTATCTGCTTATCTGTAGTTGCAACGCCAAAAACCCTTGGATTGCGCACGTACTGGTCTGCAATATTATAGCCGCCGATTGTGATAATTCTCTTTCCCCCTATAGACTTGAAGAACTTTACTATCTTGTCGTTTACCTCGTATTGCCCCTCTGGCGTAACGGCTTGCGCGTCACCAAGTAGAATCACCAAGTCGTTGCCCTTGCTGTTTTTCCAATAATAGAATCTGTTGCTTACCATACGGCTCTTGCCGCTTGGCAGCATTATTACCTGATGCGGGAAATAAGGCGATATTAGCGTAGCAAATTTCTTCGCCTTGAGCTCATTTTTTAGGTGCGAAGCAACTAAGCTACCCACACTGCCTATGCCAGGAAGCCCGACTATAAGTATTGGATTTTTTAGCTTTACTTTGTTGTAGTATATTTTTGATTTTTTCATTCAGATTCACTCTTTTCTTTTTGAAGCACAACCGTGCCTAATTGATTGAGGTCTTTTTTTATTATATTCTCTGCATTCTTTATCTTTGCTTCTGCTGAAAGATAGTCTGCGTCTTCTGCTGAGAGCTTGTAGTGTGGCGCGCCCATATAAAGAACAGAAACGCCTGCAGATGTTGCATCAGAAAGTGCCCTCTTTATCAAATCTATGCCGTTTTCTGTGTCATAGACAACAATCTCAGCTATGTAGTTTACAGCATACCTCTTTGGCTTTATATTCTTCCTTACTATCTCTGTGAACGCCTCTTTGAACTCTTTGTCTATATTTCCTAGGTCCCTGCCGCTGAGCACCGCATCTATGAGGTCAGAATATGTCTGAAAGTTCTTTGCAAGCTCGCCTTTTATCTTTTCTTTTTGCTGCTCCTTCTTTACGCCTGAGAGCGCCTGGTCAAAGAGCTTCTCCGCTCTTATCTCCATGTTATATGCTCCAACCTTGTCTTTCTCTTCTTTCTTGCTGACTTTCTTCAATGAAAGATCCACAGCCTTTTTCTCCCTGTCTATAAAGATTACCTTTGCAACGCGCTGCTGGCCCTCTTTTATGAATTCGTGTATATTCTTTATCCAGCCTGGCGCAACCTCCTTTATCGGCAGATAAGCGTCAAGATTGTATTCTATAAGCTCACAGTATGCGCCAAACGGCATTACCTTCTTTATCCTAACTATGACAAGTTCTCCTACTTCAGGAAGCTCTTTTTGCACGAGCATGCGATCAACGCTTTATCTCGAGCTTTTTCTTCGTTCTTTTGCCCAAGACACGCTCGACAGACTTATGGCACACCGTACATGTAAGAATCACTTTCTGCTTCTTACCTAGCTTTTTCGAATGTGCTTTCGGCTCTACGCTTCCAACATGGCCTTTAATTGCCCTTTCGTGCCTCCTTCTTCCTACATTTAGCCATCTCTCTGGTTTTTTGGCGTAGATTTTCACAGTATGCAAAGTATGCTTGCCGCAGTATGGGCAGTAAGCCATTACTTCTTTTGGTACTTTCATATAATCACTCAGCTTATTATTTCACCTATTTTGTTTTGGAGTATAAAATCAATTGTTGAACTTTCGTCTATTTCTACAATCTGACCTTTTGAAAAAGGTCCTATTTTCTTGCCTGAGGGTGTAATTACTTCTGGCAAATCCATATTTATCTTTATCTTCTTGCTTGCCCTTGCTGTTATGTCCATGCCTATTATGCTTTTTATTTTGTTATAGATCTCTTCTTCCTTTTTCGGTGTCGGTTGCGGTAATTGTTTATTGTATGCAAGGTATATTAAAACTTTTTGTAGTCTTCTTTCTTTAAGTTGTGAGAGAAGTTTTTTGAAGTTTTCGACAAACTGCTTGTTTTCTTCATTTGATGAAGCTTCAAGCTTCGAAAGCGTACTCTCTACTATGTCATAGAAATTAGTAGGCAAAGGTAGTAGTTCACCTGTTTTCTTTTCTTTTTGAAGGTTGTCAAACAAGATTTCAGCGGTTATTTCTTCCATACAAATAGTTTTCTCCTGTTAAGAATATAAAAGCTTAGATACACGCCACACTTCCACTATTTCTACTCTTTTATTTAATTAATAATCAATTTGTTATATAACTCTGTTATAGTTTTCTAAAAAGTAGGGTAAGAATACCGGAATTCAAGGGTTAGCGAGGGATGGATTTGAACCATCGTTCTCCGGGTTATGAGCCCGGCGGGCACTCCAGGCTACCCTACCTCGCTATTTCGTGACAATATTCCCGTTCTCAACGAGCCTTTTTGCTTCTTCTTTGCTTATCCTGACAAGATTCCCGCCGCAATCACATTTGAACTTCATCTCTACTGCAGTGTCAAACGGGAACAAAACCTTTCTTTTCTCAAAACAAGTATCGCATACAAAAAAATCATTGCAATCATCAGGCAGCTTGTAGCTCAACACCTTGCTACTCTCCTCGACGTTCTTTTTCACGTTTTCTATATTCTTTTCATTTATATACCACTTAAAGGTGAGCCAGCCGTTTTTGTCTTTTATGGTATCGTATTTAGTCAAACCATATGTGTTGAGGGTATTCAATATCCTTCTGACTTCATTTATCTTAATATTTGTTTTGTTTGCAAGCTCTTCATCGCTTATCGGAGTGCCAAGCATTGGTATTATCTCAGCAGCTTTTTTCCCTACATTCTTTGTAATATAATCATAAATTTCATGGTTGTTTATAATTTCCTCTATTACCTTTGCTCCTGAACCGCTCTTGCTAATTACATTTCCCTTCTTCTCTATTCTTTGCTTTATCGCCTTTGCCTGTTTCTTAATAGTCTTGGGTCTAGGCCTTTGCTTTAAAACTTTTTTATGGCTAGCCATCTTCATCCTTGCAACTTTTCTTACCACTTTGATGCTGCCTCTGCCCTTGCCTATGTTTTTTGATTGAATCTTTAGTTTTTTTGAATAATCAGCCATGAGCATCACTTTTTTACAGTTTAATTTATGCATGATTTAATATAAATATATATCTCCTTTCTTAGTATGTGTTTCTGCACAATAATTGAAAAAAGGAATAAAAATTAATTTTTTGTTTGCGGGCCCGAGGGGATTTGAACCCCTGACTTACTGGTTAAGAGCCAGTCACTCTGACCAAACTGAGTTACGGGCCCCTTAATCTTTTCTATGACAAAACATATATTAATTGCTATCTACCTTAAAGCTTTCTTTATCTTTTTAGCATTTCTCCTGTCAGAGGCAATGATAAACCGTGTAATAGTATTTTCCATAAGGCTCCTTATTATAGGCGAATAATCCTCCAAATTCCCCAGCTTTTTGCCGCTTCTGTCCAATACAGGTATCCCTTCGTTTACAAACTCGAGCCTATTTTTTGCTATTATAAACTCTGACCTGCTTAACCCCGCTTTTTCTATCTTTCTTTCAATCTCATTCTCATCATAATTTGGCTCCTTCCTAATGTCTTCATAGACAATCCTTTTGAAGAGTTTTCTTTCAAGAAGCCTGCGAGCGAGCCTTGTAGCAGACTCTGAATTCATAAGCCTGCTTATCAGTTCGAAATCTCTGAGATAAAGCAGCTCTTTTGGGTCCAGCTCATCATTTTCGATCGCCATCTCGACAGCCCTTTCAAACATCTTGTTAGCTATTTCGACGGCATGATGATGATAAACCGTAATGAACATGAAATATCTTGCAAGCAAAAGCGATTCTGCCTGCGGCAAGCCCTGTAGGAATATTGCCAGATGCTTCTTGTAAAGTGCCATCTTGCTCCTAACTTGCTGGTAATCTATTACGCCATAGGTAACCCCTGTATAGTGTGCATCCCTAAGTAGGTAATCCAGCCTATCTGCGCCGAGCGGAGCAGTGATTATTTCGCCACCATCCTTTCCTTCAAGCCTTTTTATTATTTCATTTATCGAAAAACTGTTATCTTCAACAATCTCCTTTATTTTTGATTTTTTTATTATCTCGATTCCGTTCTTCTCATGATTTGTGTGAAGATACTTGGAAAAAATACCTTCGGAGAGATGCGAGAAGGGGCCATGCCCAATATCATGGAGAAGCCCCGCCAAGGCAAGGATTTCCACCTCATCATCCTTGAGGTCCATTCCTCTTGCAATCTCCCTCGAAATATTCATCGTTCCCAAAGAATGCTCGAATCTAGAATGCGTGGCTCCAGGGTAAACCAAATACACGAATCCTGTCTGACTTACAAACCTAAGCCTCTGCATCTCTGGAGTTTCTATTATCTCTGCCTCCAAAGGCGTAAGCTCTATATTTCCAAAAATCGCGTCCTTTATGAACATTTACGCGCCTTCAACAAATTTTTTAATCATCTCATCAAATTCATTACCAATCGGCTTAAGCTCGTATGTAACGTGCAATATGGGCTTGTTTGCCTTTATCAGGCGGTTCAAGTCTGTAGGCGTGCCCGAGATTACAAGGTCGCACTTTGCAGTATTTATCACACGCTTAAGCTCTTCAATCTGCTTTTTGCTGTAGCCAAGAGCGGGCAAGATCTTCTTTACGCCATATTTTTCGCAGGCATCTTTTATCGTGCCTATTGCATATTTCTCTGCATCAACTATCTCCTTTGCGCCATAATTCTTTGCCGCAACCATTGCTGCGCCAAATTTCATATTTCCATGCGTCACCGTAGGCCCGTCCTCAATAACAAGAACCCTCTTTCCCCTAATCCTTTCACCATTTTCAACGTTTATTATAGAATTTGCAAGAATGATCTTCGCCTTCTTGTTTATGCTTTTGAGATTTTCTTCAAGCCTTCTTAGCTCTGGCTTGGTTGCAGAGTTTACTTTGTTTATAAGCAGTATGTCCGCCATCCTTGCCACAGTTTCTCCCGGATAATAGCTGAGCTCGTTCCCTGCCCTGAGCGGATCGGCAACAGTAATCATTATGTCTGGTTTTATGAACGGCGCGTCGTTGTTTCCACCATCCCATATAATAATATCTGCCTCTTTCTCAGCCCTCTTGAGGATCTCGCCATAATCTACGCCAGAGTATACAACCGTGCCCTCCCTTATATGTGGCTCATAATCTTCTCTCTCCTCTATTGTGCATTTCTGAGCATCTAAATCTCTGAGGCTTCCAAACCTCTGTACAGCCTGCTTCTCTAGATTACCATATGGCATGGGGTGCCTTATTACTACAGGCTTTTTTCCCAAACTCTTGATAAGCCTTGCTACATACCTTGAAGTTTGACTTTTTCCGCTGCCCGTCCTTACTGCGCAAACAGCTATTACCGGCTTGCTTGATTTTAACATTGCCTTTTCAGGCGCCACGAGCCAGAAATCAGCGCCATGCGCATTCGCTATGCTCGCCTTGTGCATTACCTCTTGATAAGGCAGGTCGCTGTATGCAAGCACGCAAACATCAGCCTTGTATTTGTCGATCAGTTCGCCAAGCTTCGATTCGTCGTAAATTTTTATGCCGTTCTTGTAAGGATCCTTTGCAAGTGAATAGGGATATTTCCTCTCGGAGATGAAAGGTATCTGGCTTGCAGTAAAGGCAACAACCTCATAATTTTTGTTTCCCCTGAAAAGGGTGTTGAAATCGTGAAAATCCCTTCCCGCGGCCCCCAATATAATTACCTTTTTTGCCTCCATTTTACCACAATAATTTATCACGATTAAGGTATATTAACTTAAGCAGCAAAAACCTAACCGCAAATCACTTTTTCCGTCGTAAAATGGCTTTCAAAAGGTTTAAATAGGTTTGAATTCCAAATATTATCAACGGCCAGTTATCTGCTGATATCATGGACAACAAAGAGGAGTACAATGCATCAAAGATAGTGGTTCTAGAAGGGGTGCAAGGCGTAAGGAAAAGGCCCGCAATGTATATCGGCTCTACAGGCTCGGGCGGCGTTTTGCACCTTCTTTTCGAGCTTATAGACAATGCTGTAGACGAGGCGATGGCAGGGTATTGCAAGAACATAATAGTGCATCTTACCCAAGCCGAAACAGGAGACATTGGCGAAGTAATAGACGATGGGAGGGGCATACCTATCGACATTATGCCCAAATACAACAAAAGCGCCCTCGAAGTTATTCTTACCTCGCTGCATTCTGGCGCAAAATTTACAAACGAGGTATATAAAACAGCGGGCGGCTTGCACGGTGTCGGCTTGACTGTTGTAAACGCGCTTTCTGAATTTCTCGAAGTAAGGGTGAGAAGAGACGGCAAGGAATACATGCAAACATTCAGCAGGGGTGTACCAACTTCAGAGCTCAAGGAGATCGGACCTGCACAGAACACAGGCACAGCGATAAAGTTCAAGCCTGATCCCGAGATATTCCCTTCCCCAAGGTTCGATTCGATTGCGCTGAAAGAAAGGCTGAGGTATACAAGCTACCTAAATCCAGGGCTCAGAATCATGCTTATAGACGAAAGGTTCGAGAACCGCGAAGAAGAGGCGTATTATTCAGAGAAAGGGCTTCTTGATTTCCTCGCAGACCTGAACAAAGGCAAGACAGCAGTGACAAGCCCCATACACTTCAAAAAGCAGGAGGACCAAAACATCTTGGAATTTGCATTGCAGTACAACAGCGGCTACGATGAGAATGTTGAATCTTTTGTAAACAGCATAAAAACCGGCGAGGGCGGCACGCATGTGATGGGCTTCAGGGCAGCGCTGACAAGGGCAATAACAAACTATATAGAGAAGAATAAGATGCTAAACGGGAGAAAAGAGCTGAAGATAACGGGAGATGATGTGAGGGAAGGCCTCTCAGCAATAATAAGCATATTGATACCGAATCCAGAATTCGAGGGGCAGACAAAGGAGAAGCTCGGCAATACCAAAGTCAAGAGCATTGTCGAAAGCACTTTCTATACGCTCTTCTCCCAGTATCTTGAGGAGCATCCTGCAGACGCAAGGGCGATAGTCGAGAAGGCAGCGAATGCTGCGATTGCAAGGGAGAGTGCAAGGAAGGCAAGGGAGCTGGTAAGGAAGAAAAGCATTTTTGATGGGGCGGTGTTGCCTGGCAAGCTTGCTGACTGCCTTGAAGCTGATCCGGAAAAGAGTGAGATATTTATAGTAGAAGGAGAGAGTGCAGGCGGATCGAGCAAGCAGGGAAGGGACAAGAAAACGCAGGCCATACTTCCCCTTAGGGGCAAGATCCTTAATGTTGAGAAAGCCACAGATGAGAAGATATTCGAGAATGCAGAGCTAAGGGCGATGGTTGCTGCATTTGGCACAGGCATAAAAGAGACGTTCAATGTAGAAAACATAAGGTACAAGAAGATAATAATAATGACCGATGCGGATGTTGATGGGAGCCACATAAGGACCCTTCTCCTTACATTTTTCTACAGGTATTTGAGGAAGATTATAGAGCTAGGGTATGTTTACATAGCGCAGCCCCCTCTATACAAGGTCTCGAAAGGAAAAGAAATACACTATTGTTATAGCGACGCAGAGCTTGAGGAGAAGCTGAAGGCTCTCGGCAGCGATGCCAATGTGCAAAGATATAAGGGTCTTGGAGAGATGAATCCTGAGCAATTGTGGGAAACAACGATGAATCCGGAAAAGAGGATTTTAAAGAAGGTTTACATAGCCGATGCAGAGAGGGCAGACAGGCTCTTTTCTGTTTTAATGGGTCTTGATGTTAGTGAAAGAAGGAAGTTCTTGGAAGAGCATTCTACCGAGGTGGCTTCGCTGGATATATAGGTGTGGCAATGGGGAAAATAGACCAGACACAGCTTGAGGAAGAGCTTCAGAGAAGTTACATAGACTATGCAATGAGTGTTATTATAGGCAGGGCCATTCCAGATGCTAGGGATGGGCTCAAGCCTGTGCAAAGAAGAATCTTGTATGCAATGTATAACATAAACAATCTCCACAACCAGCCTACAAAGAAAAGTGCAAGGGTTGTAGGAGAGTGCATAGGCAAGTACCATCCGCACGGAGACATGGCTGTATACGATGCTATAGCGCGCATGGCACAGGATTTTGCAATGAACCACGTGCTCATAGAAGGCCAGGGCAATTTCGGCTCGATTGATGGAGACCCACCAGCAGCAATGAGGTATACAGAGGTCAGGCTTACCAGCCTTGCCGAGGAGATGCTCGCTGATCTAGACAAAGATACCGTCGATTTCGTGCCGAATTTTGACAATACAGAGAAAGAACCAGTAGTCCTGCCTTCGGCAGTGCCCAACCTTCTTGTAAATGGAGCTTCGGGCATAGCTGTTGGAGTTGCTACAAGCATACCGCCCCACAATCTGGCAGAGGTATGTGATGGAATAATCTACACGCTGGAGCACGATGACACTACAGTTGATGACCTGCTTAAGATAATCAAAGGGCCAGATTTCCCGACAGGAGGAATAGCAATAATGTCAAACAATGCATATAATGGCTATAGGTTTGGCAGGGGCCAAGTGAGGGTAAGGGCAAAAGCAACGGTAGACGAGAAGAAGGGCGAGATAAGAATAACAGAGATCCCGTACAATGTGAATAAATCTGAGCTGATAAAAAACATTGTAGAGCTTGTAAAGGAGAAGAAGATAACAGGCATAGCAGACATTAGAGACGAGAGCGACAAGGAAGGCGTAAGCATAGCCATAGTGCTCAAGAACGGCGAAAGTGGAGAAAGCGTGCTTAATGCATTGTACAAGCATACGCAGCTCGAGACAACATTTCCGATAATAAATCTTGCCGTGCTAGGAAAGAGCCTCAAGAATTTTAATCTGCTTCAGCTTATCCAAACCTTCATAAACCACAGAAGGGAGGTTATAAAAAGGAGGACAAGCTTCGATCTCAACAAGGCAAGCGACAGGGTGCACATTCTTGAAGGCCTCATAACTGCAATTTCAAATATAAACGAGGTCGTAAAGCTGATAAGGGGGAGTGCCTCTACAAACGAGGCAAGGGAAAAGCTTATGTCTGGGTTTGCCTTATCTGAAAAGCAGGCAAACGCAATACTGGAAATGAAACTGGGCAGACTAACACATCTTGAGTATGATTCAATAAATACCGAGAAATCGGGGCTGCTTGAAAAGATCAAATACTACAAAGAGGTGCTTGCAGATCCAAAGAAGGTCGACGAGGTAATAATAAACGAGACCAAGGCCTTGAAAGAGAAGTATGGGAGAAAAAGAAAAACTGAGATAATGGAGGCCGAGGAGGAAGAGATAGAGCTGAATGAAGAGGACCTTATAAGCAATGAAAAGATCACAGTAATATATACAAACTCAGGTTATATAAAGAGGCTTAGCCTTGACTCTTATAGGGAGCAGGCAAGGGGAGGAAAGGGCATAATAGCGATAAACCTTAAGGAAGGCGACTATGCAAAGCAGATTATAAACTGCTATACAAAAGACTATCTTCTCTGCATCTCAGACAAGGGCCGCGCATACTGGCTCAAGGCTTTTAGGATTCCAGAGGGTAGTAGGTATTCGGAAGGAAAGAGCATAGTAAATCTCCTTAACCTAAAGGACGAAAAGATAATTATATTGTTCCCGCTCAGGGATCTTGAAAATTCAAACATAACGCTGCTTACAAAGAAGGGCTTAGTAAAGAAAATGAGCGCAAAGCTTTTTTCAAGGCCAAGGTCAACAGGCGTTACTGCAATAAGGTTAAGGGAAGGAGACAGCATAGTTGACGCAATATCATACTCTGCGGAGAAGTATCTATTCATAGTAACAAAGATGGGCAAATCGATAAAATTTGAGGAGAATAAGCTCAGGCAGATAGGAAGGGGAGGCATGGGAGTAAGGGGAATAAGGCTAGCAAAAGAGGATGAAGCTAAGAATATAATTGCGGGAAGCGATGTTGGCTACATCTTGACAGCCACCGAGAACGGCTATGGCAAGCTTACAGAAGTTGGCGAATATAGGGTGCAAGGAAGAGGCGGCAGCGGGGTTATAAACATAAAAATAACAGAGAAAACCGGACCGGTGGCAAGGGCAATCTTTGTCAGCGGAGAGGCAAATGTTGTTATAATAAATTCTTTGGGCGTAGCGATATACTTTGATGTCTCAAGCATAAGGGTTACAGGAAGATATGCCAGCGGAGTGAGGCTTATGAAGCTTGACAAAGGAGCAAAGATTGTTGATGTGATTGCTCTTCCGCAGGCATAATATTATTCTTCGCTCCAAAATTTCCTATATTTTATATAGTTTTTCTGCGCCTCTATCAGGTCTATGAGGAAGTTTTTATAATCGCTTCTGAGCATCTTCAGTATTCTTGCGGCTGTCTTCACCCCTATACCATATGTTGTAAGTGCAATTAGGGCCCTTTTCCCGTATTCGCTTACGAGCTCTGCAGAAGTAATCGCTTCGATATAATAAGCCTTTTCCCTCTCTGAAAGCCTTTCGCCGTTTGCGGCTTTTTTGATGGCAGGCAAATATTCTTCTCTATATGCAGCGACCATCTTGCTCCCGCATGCCGGGCACGTTATCTTTTCGCCTTCCTTGATCTCCTCCATATTCCTAGAGAACCTGAACCCACAAAATGTGCATACAAGCTCGACCTTTTTCATCTCCATGCCTTCGATAAATTCCTTTATTTCGCTCCCTCCCGGAAGCGTCGGAAGCATGAGCTCTTTGTAATAATATGAAGATTTCAAAATCTCATTTGCTAACGGGCTAGGCTTTCCAAATTCGTAAAGCACGAAATTCAATCTTCCTTCTTTCAGCGCACTTATAAATTCATCTACACGCTTAGCATCATAGTAGTTTTTGTACAAGTCTCGGAAAGTTTCGTTGTATACCACACTGCCTTTGTATATCGCTATAAGCCTGTCTGCAGCGTTTTTTGTTATTGCCGCGTCTTTCTCTACAATTCCAAAGAGCTTTGCGATCTGTATGAACTTGTACCTGAAAAGCTCGGATCTAAAAACAATTTCGCTCTTGTCAAGCAGGTTCCCAATGTTATATGCCCTTAAAATCCCCAAGTCTCTCGACACATTTGGTCTTTTCCTTGCAACGCTGTGGTCTATTATTATCGAATAAGGGGTCGTCCTGATGCTTACGCTTCCTACATCTGCTGTAAATATGCTCCCTATGATCTTTCCAAGCAGCTCATTTGCAAGCCTTCCCAAAGGAGAATAGATTATTATATAGTCTTCAAAGATCTCTACAGGGACCTCTCCTTTCTTTATCTTAAAATATTCTTCCTGTTCGCCGAAAAATTTCTTTGCCTCTCTTTCTAGTGATCCAGCCAAAAATTTGCTTATGCTTTCAAGATCCCTGTTTTCAAGAAGCTCAAATACTCCGCTTGCAACTTCATACGATACTGGAATATCCTCTCCTTCCCAGTCTGGTATTGCTGCCTCCAGGCTTGTAGAAGGCTCGACATATATCACCCCCTTGTCTATACTTACAACATGCCAAGGCAGGCCTTTTGAGATGAATGTTGCGCCCTCTTCGATATAGTTTGCAACAAACTTCTCGTCAAGAGCAGAGATGATCTTGTTTGTTACAAGGTTTTTTACCAAGAACCTCGAAATGTCAGGTATAACGCTTATATTTGAGATAAAATACCTTATCCCTTTTGAGCCTCTTGTGATTGTTTTATCATTTAACCTTATTATGTGTTCTTCGCCAAGCACCTTGAGCACGCCATCAAAAACTTCCTTTTTCATTTTTCTAAATGGATACGCCCTAGATATTATCCCATAAGCCTTGGCTATTTCGATTTCTCCATATTCCAGAGAGATTGCGGCAATCTGATTTGCCAGAACGTCTGCGGGGCAGTCCTCAGCGCTTCTCTTTTCCATTTTTTTCTCTGTGGCGAGCCTTGCAATAGTCCCTGATTCCAGAGCGTCGAGTATGCTTCCTACAATAACCTTTCCATACGAAGAGCCGGCAAGCCCATGGCCGCTTCTTCCAACCCTTTGTATAAGCCTAGCTACCTGCTTCGGGGAGCCGTATTGTATTACAAGGTCCACGTCCCCTATGTCTATGCCAAGCTCGAGAGAGCTTGTGGCGATGATACTTTTTATAAGGCCTTTCTTAAAAGCTTCCTCCACCCTTATTCTTTCTTCTTTATCCAGCGAGCTGTGGTGAATGGCGAGATTTCCTATGCTGTGCAGGCTCGAAAGGTAGATAAGCTTGCTTCCAAGCGATTCGGCTACTTGCCTAGTATTGACAAATACAATGCTCTTTTTATGCTCTTTTATGAGCGAAGCGATGCGCTCTATCCTAGCCGCCGATTCCTTGTCAAGCGAAAATTTCTCTCTAAGCTCTTTGTAGCTCCACTCGGGCTCTTTTGGAAGCTCTACCTCGAATTTCATTTTTTTCTCTTCCTCGCTCTTTATTATCTTGCAGCCCCTTCCGCCAGCCAAGAATTTCGCCGCCTCATCCAAGTCGCCGATCGTGGCGCTGACCCCAATCCTTTGATAGTTGCCTGCAATCTCAGCAAGTCTCTCCAATGCTACAGAAAGCTGAGCGCCCCGCTTGTTGTAATAAAGCTCATGGAGCTCATCTACAATTACATATCTGACATTCTCCAGCGACTTCCTGAAGGATTTCGTAATAAGTATATTTTGCAAAGTCTCTGGGGTAGTTATAAGGAGCTGTGGGGGCCTTCTTGTCTGCAAGCTCCTCTCCCTTTGCGGCGTATCTCCATGCCTTATCCCTATGCTTACGCCAAACTTGGTGCAGATCTCTTCAAGCCTTTTCATGAGGTCCCTGTTCAGCGACCTCAGTGGCGTTATATATATCGCCCTAATCCCAACTTTTTGGTCCTCACTCCTCAACGCTTCTATAATTGGGAGCATTGCCGCCTCAGTTTTTCCAGTGCCTGTAGGTGCAGTAATAAGGCAGTTTTCGCCCAGCTCCACTTCTGGTATGGCAAGTTTCTGTATCTCGCTAAATTCATTGAATTTCGAAAGGAAATATTCGTAGACATCTTTTCTTTCAGACAAAAGACCACCGCTAATCTGCGGCTAGCCAAAAAAGTTTATTATCGCATTTCCAAAAGAAGTTTTCGACTCATTGTTTATGCTGTAATTCACAGCTAGATTGACTTTCAGACCAAGCGGCACTCCGCTTATTTGCGTATCATTTTGGTAGCAGGTTGCAGTAAAGTTTGCAGCACCATTTGGCAGTATTGTTACATTTGAGGCAGTAACTTTGCCTCTTTCGACAAAGCAGTTTATACTGTTGATTTTTACGCTTTCATTGCCAAGGTTTTTAAGCGTGAAATAAATATTGCCATTGACAAATTTGAGGTTCGTACAGCCAAAGCCCTGCAGGTTGCACGTATTTGCAAAGCCGTTTACAAAAGAAAAAGACGTACCATTTATTCCAAATCCTGAGATAAGCTTTATGTTTGTGGGCACAGCTTGAAGTATGTAAGTTTGGTTAACAAACGAGAAAAGTGTAAGGTTGTATGGGTATATGTATGTGCTTGTCCTTATAAGCCCCCACTTTCCTATCTTGTTTGAAATCGGGAATATATATGTGCTGCAATAGCTCCTATTTGTCAAATTGCTTATTATTCCAAAGCAAATATCGCTTCCGATATTTTTATTTATCACAGGGAATATTACTGCATTGCTAAAACTCATTATCTTCGCTGCGAAAGAAGAGTTTGTTGGAAAATAAAATTCTTTAAATTCCCCAAGGTCAGATGCGTTTGCAGGGGAGAAAGAGGAAATCTTTTCAAAGCTTGTTTCATTTGGTATTGGATTTGAATAGTTCCTGCCTATAAGGCTTAGGCAGGATGCATTCCCATACATATTCTGGTAAACCAAATTCTTTAGCCAGCCATTTGCATACCAGCTGCAGAATGTCTCATTCTTACCAAGCTTTGCATAAGTTATGTTTAAGCCGTTTACCAGTTCTTCGCTGTAGCTTGCATTGACAGCTTCGAGCGCACTCTTGACGGCGTTCTCATTTATACTCCCTTGTATCCACACAGAGTAAACAGAGCTTCCATTTGTGTAGTTTCCATAGGCTATGCCTATGCGGCTGATATAATTATAGGTGAGGGCGATAAGCGATGAGAAAAGAGTGTAAGGAAGGTTTAGATCAGCGTAATTCAATTGGGGTATAGAATAATTCTTCGCAAAATAAAGCGCAAGCAAAGAGCCGTAAGAAGTAAGGTTAGCCTCTTCAGCGAACACAAGCCCTTTTGGACTTATTGGCGCATATGACATAAGCGCCTCGGGCTGAGCCACATTGAGCAAGACAGTTGCCTCTGCGGTCTTCCTGTTGACCAAAGGATAGAGCTTTGCCGGATCGGCGATTGCGGTAATATTGTATGTGCCGCTTTCCTGCGGGGTAAAATTAAAGTAAAAGAGTGCTTCCTTGCCGCTGGGTATGGTGAGGCTATATTCCCTGCTCAAATTCCCGTTTACAAGAACAGAGAACCCCATCCCGTTTATATTGCTGCTTCCTATATTGCTTACCTCTATAGGTAGAGAAACAAGCTCAAACGGAAATACCTCACCTCGTCGCGCCGAAATGTTGACTACCAAATTTATCGGAGGCTGGTATGTAAACCTTATATACAGTGCCACTATCACCACAGCAACAAAGAAGATTGCTATAAGGTAGTCTATCTTGTTCATTGCAACACTTCATTCGCGGGCTTGTTCTTGAGCTCTTTTATAGCTTCTTTTATTTTTGAGATAACATTATTATATTCTTCCTTGAATAGATTGCCTGCCCACAAATCGACATCGTACTTGTCTCCAATGCCTGGCGTTTTGAAATAAAACTTCGCCTGGCTATTTTCTACTATTCCCATCTTTTTGAGCCTTAGCAAGTGATATCTCAATGTCTTCTCGTTGATAGGCTGCCAATTTGCGCTTATGTATTTGGTAAGGCTCTCAACATCTGGATCCTCCCGTTTGATAAACTGAAAATAAAGGAGAGCATCGAGCACAGCAATGGCGCTAAGCCTAGATTCGCCAGGGTTTATTATGCCTAGCGAGAGCGCAAGCCACCTTGCTATGGAGCGCCTGGTCTCGAGCACCTCCTTTGTAAGCCTCATATCCCTTAGGGTGATCTCGTTTTCTATAAGCTCGGCTTCGTTTAGCATTAGCCCACCTTTGGATGATATTTATTTAAAGAATAAATTATATATACAATTGCAATGGAGCTCTATGTAGGAACATCTGGCTGGCTTTACAGCTGGAATGAGGGAAGAAGCCTCGACTGGTATGTAGCAAGCTCAGGGTTAAATGCTGTAGAGCTCAATGCCAGCTTTTACAGATTCCCCTATCCTAATCAAGTGAAGCATTGGGCTAGCATAGGCAAAGACCTTGCATGGTCTATAAAGGTAAACAGGCTCATAACGCACCAGTACAAGCTCAGCAAAAATTCGTACGGCACGCTTAAGAAGTTCCTCAACCTTTTCTCTCCACTCGATGGAAGCATAAGCTATTATCTGTTCCAACTCCCACCTTCAATAACACCTAACATAATCGGCAATGTAGAGGATTTGCTCAAGCATTTCCCCATAAAGGAGAAATTTGCCCTTGAAGCTAGATCAGATGCATGGCTCAACGAAGAGGTCTACAAAAAGCTTTCTGAAATCGGAGTAACATTTGTAAGCATAGATGCGCCATTTGCAAAGGTTATAAAGAAAACCTCCGAGAATATCTACCTTAGGCTTCATGGGAGGAAGAGCTGGTACAGCTACAACTATTCAGAAAAGGAGCTGGCAGAGGTGCTTTCAATGATTAAAGGTGAAAAGCCCCGAAAAGCATTTGTATTTTTCAACAACAACCACGATATGCTCAGCAACGCAAGGAAAATGCTTGAGCTTGCGAAATAAACAAGATATTTTAACATTATTGCACCAATAATTAAAGCATGAAAATTTCGATAAATGCAATTAGCGACCCCAGCGAAATTGCCGCATTCAGGAGGAACGAAGTGAATTTTTTGGTCAAGTTCAGCGTTGATGAGGAGAAGCCCTACTGGATAGAGGCATTGGTCAGCGTGCCACATCCGCTTTCTCTTGCGCCGGATAGGCCTTTGAATGAAGGCAAGATGAATGTGGGCATACTTTTAGGAAATAGCAAGGAAAAGAGGTTCAAAGTTTTTTCAAACAATGATGTTTATCCAGATTTGTTTGTGATAAGGATAACAGCATTAGCATATGACAGCGAAGGCGCAGTGGCGGCAAGAGAAGAGGCAAAATACGAGCTGGCATGCAGTGAGAAGAATGGTAAGGTACTTTAAAATCTACGATTCAAACGAAGTGCTTTTTGTCACGGTAGACGACAGCGGTGCGGTAATAATAAGGGACAAAAGCGGCAAAAAGGTCTTTTTGTCAAGATATCAGGCAAAGCTTATGAAATTTGGCATAGAAAATATACTGAAAGAAAAGATTAAAAAGGAAGGCAGCGA
>ERZ1669250.523-NODE-523-length-16851-cov-4.032448_pt1 | contig 16851 bp, 17 predicted proteins | sample MGYA00579295_ERZ1669250 | MGnify/ENA primary metagenome ERZ1669250 (study PRJEB41166, sample SAMN08046056) | hot springs metagenome | biome: hot spring; feature: acid hot spring; material: thermophilic sediment; isolation source: thermophilic sediment from acid...
CGACAGAACGTTCACCAGATCTTCAACATATATGTCAGAAGTGTTCAGGGAGGCAGGCTTGACTGCATTCATAACCGTTGAAGTGAGCCCCAAGCTTGACGTGACAGAGGCTGGCTTGTTCGGCACCTCGATGTTCGACGGCTTGATAAAGCTTTCCGTTAATCAGTCTGCTGGCTCTTCACAGTATGCAATAGAAATAGCAAAGTTGCGCAACTCAGCACATAGAATTTCGAGTGTTCCGTACCAGATAACATCGAAGGGCTTTGATGTGCTTGCAGATTAATTAGGTGTATAAATGGCAGAAGAAAATGAAACTTTGCAAGGCTTTCTGGAAAAAGCAGTTAAACTAGCGGCAAACGCGTCAACATACCTGCTGGAAAACGAAATCAACAGGGGGCTCAGCTCCATAAACAAGATTATACCAATGGGTCTTACAAACAAGCTTCTGCCATATTTTGTAGCCGCTGGCATACTTGACTTGGCAGGCAAAGACATAACCAAAAACGACATACAGAGGCTTTTCAACGGCGCAGACATAGAAGTGAACAGGGTGCTTCTTGAAGGCATCGGCATGCTGCATTACCGTAATCACCTTGTCTACATACTTGCAATAACGTTGCTAGTTTCAGCAGACAAAGAGGTTACAATGGACAGGCTGCTCAATACTGTCATGGCGCTTGATGTAGATCCAGATGTTACAGTGGCGCGCGAATCGGTCAAAGTGTACAATGAGCTGGCGCCAAAGAACGGCCTGCCTACGATACCCGAAATATGATGCGGTTGATTTAGAAATGCTTTTGCATGTTAAGCAAGCTTTCGCATTATCTCAAGCATTTTTCTTGCATTTCCCAGCATTGAGTGGTCGTTGTTGAAAAACACATAGGCGTTGCGCGGTTCTAATTCCACAATGCTTTCTGCAATGTCTTCAAGTTCCTTCGTAGAGTAGTTGTAGCTGTACCACGATTTTCTGCCATGCATCCTTAAATATATATCACTGGTAGTTTTTACAATGTACGTGCCAATTGGTGAATCAATGCTTGCCAATGTAATTTGCAGTTTTCTGAATGACCTATAAACCTCTTCTTTGAAAAACTCTACATCCCTGAATTCGAATACAAACTTCCTGTTGTTTTTAAACGCCCTTGAGAATTCCTCTACCACCGCTATTGCATTTGCCTTAAAGCTTGGAGGCAACTGAAAAAGGTAATAGTGTATATCCTTGTCTAATGCACTAAAAAGGCTTAGAAAACTGTTCATTGCATTATAACTGTTTTCATTGAGCCTGTGCACGTGCGTCACTATTCTGCTTGCCTTTATAGCCCACGCCAAGCCGCTGCCAACTTTTGCCCAATGCTTAACCTGAGAAGGAAACGGAAACCTGTAAAAGCTCGCGTTAAGCTCTACTGCGTTGAGGCCAGAATTGTTATAATACCAGTCGAAATTGTTTTCCCTGTTCCAATCATACATCCAGCCTGATGTGCCAATGTAGAATTGCATTTAACCATTCTGGTTGGTTTTTTTCAAGTAGTTGTCAAGCTTAGTTGCCCTCTTGTACAAATACTCAAACCTTTTCTCAGATTCGCCAAAGTTCACCTTGACTATATGCTCACTTTTCCTGTTTATTATATTCAAAGGTGGTATCTTAAAGGCGTTATCGCTGTCCATAATAAACCTCTCATGTTGGCTTTTTGCATCTTCGGGGTTCATTATCCTTACCTCAAAGTCTATATTTGACTTCTGCAGCTCGTTTCTAAGGTCGTTGTAGTTGTCACCAAAGCGCGTGTCGAGCATCTCGCTTGATGTTATTACGTCTATCCTGCTCAAATTTTCAAGCGAGCCTTCAATCAGCCTGTATAAGTTTGACATTGCCTCTGAATTGAAATGTTTATCCACTATTCTAAGGTTTCCGCTAAACCTCGAAAATAACCTCTCCTTGAGCAGTTGCATGTTTGCATATGGGGTTTCAGGGCTGATGTTTATGCTTCTTGCCAGATAACCTTTTGTCTGCCCTGAATGCACTGTATGCTCTAAATAAATGTCTGTAATCACGCAGAGCAGCATTCCGAAATAGGCAACAAGATAAGTTATATTGCCTACCACTTGGCCGAATCCCAGCGTTGCTATGAAAAACATTGCAATAAAAACGAACGTAAGAGCCAGGTGCAGCAGCAGGTATCTCCGGGAAGCACCATATTGCCGAACCTCAAATTTATAGTAAATTGCAGAAGAGATGAACGTAAGCAGCATAGCTATAGCTAGAATGAAATAGCTCTCTACTATTGCTTTTCCTACAAGATTTCGATTTAATACTATTGATTGCAGCACCTGTGCCACGCTTTGGTTGTATGCGCTGCTTTGCACTACCGCACCAATTGCGGTGCCATAGGTAGTGGAAAAAGCTTCTATCAAAAAGCTTGCTGTAAGCACAAGCACAAAAGAGCCAAGCACGAGCAGTAGCAGAATATACCTGTAGCTATCATTTATTTTTGTCAGCATCAATATTCATACTATTTGAGAGTTTAAATTATTATCTCCACTCTTCTGTTTTTCTGTTAACACCCCTCCTATACTGCTTCCATTTTCCATGGCTTCAGCATCGTAACCTGCCTTTCTCAAATAGTACGCCAGTATCTCTGCATTTTTTCCTTTTGTGAACACGTACTTGAAATTTCCCTCATCTATGTACTTGACCGTTTGCCTAAAGTCTGCATGATCACTAAGGGCAAATTGCACATCTGTACCAAATCTTATACTTTTGGCAAGGCCAGTAGCTATTGCAGTATATACTTTTGTGTTATATTTTTCTGCGAGTCTTTCTGCGGCGTACTTTATGTTGTTTTCTGTTATGCCGATGCGTTGCTCTGCAACCTTGTCTATGAAAGTTTTTTCATCTGCGGTTATGTAGTCAAGCTTTATGTTAAAACGTTCGTAAACATTACTTATTGCTCCTATCCTTTCGCTTACAACTGGCGTGAGCCCTATATCGTTGAATATTTTTATGAGTTCTTGCGCCTTGCCAAGTACCTGCGACGAAAAGATTACACGACCATATTCCGTTTTCTTCCTTGCATAAAATTGTATAGCATCTATCACGTTTGTCCGTTCATCGAAGCGCACATTTGGAAAAGGATATGTAGAATCGATAATGGCAATGTCAGCATTACGTATTTCAATTCTTCCAGCAAGTTCGTTTTCCTGCATCTGAAAGTCGCCAGTGTATATATACGAAATCCCGTTATACTCGTCTTCAAAATATAGCTGTCTCGAACCGAGAACATGCCCTGCGTTCAGCATCTCAAAGCCTTTGCCTGTTTCGGCCATTGCAGGCGAAACTCCCTTCCTCGCTTTTATAAGCTCCATCGTTTCTCTGCTTGCTGTTGCTGGCAGTCCGCTTCTTAAACCTGCTAAATGGTCTTCGTGCGCGTGGGAAATAAAATTTAGATATGCGTCTTTGCTTCTTTCGTCTAGTGCTATCCTTCTCCCTCCGCTTAGATAGATCATCTGGTCGCCCTACACTAAAAGAAATGCCTGTTAAGCTTTAAATATTTCATATTTCAAATATTATATTTGATTCCTTTTGCTGAAAAAGAGTGGGCATATGGTAGAAAACGTAATTATTTTGGGCTCAGGTCCGGCGGGTCTCACCGCGGCTATATATACTGGAAGGGATGGATTAGCGCCAGTTGTAGTTTCAGGCACTACAGCAGGCGGGCAGCTGCTTCTGACAACGACCGTTGAAAACTTTCCTGGATTTCCAGACGGCATTTATGGCAGCCAGCTGATAGATCTGATGAGAAAGCAGGCGGAGAAGTTTGGCGCAAAATTTGTCGATGGAGATGCCACCGCAGTCGATTTCAAAAGTAGGCCGTTCAAAGTGCAGGTGGGAGATAATACATATGAGGCGCTTTCAGTGATAATAGCTACTGGTGCATCTGCGAGGTGGCTTGGTATAGAATCCGAGAAAAAATTCATAGGCCGTGGTGTTTCATCCTGCGCCACATGTGATGCCCCATTCTTCAAAGACAAAAACGTAATAGTAGTTGGCGGAGGCGATACCGCAATGGAAGACTCAATATTTCTTACTCAGTTTGCTAATTCTGTTACCGTTGTCCATAGAAGAGACAGTCTGAGAGCCAGCAAAATAATGCAGGATAGGGCATTTTCCAATCCTAAAATAAAATTTATATGGAATAGCGTAGTTGAGGAAATATTAGGAGACAAGAAAGTCGAGGGAGTGAAACTAAGGAATGTTGTTTCAAACGAGATAACAGAGATGAAGATAGACGGCGTCTTTGTTGCGATTGGCTATCTTCCGAATACTGCAATATTCAAGGGACAGGTCGCGCTTGACGAAGCAGGTTACGTGATTGCAAAGGACGAAGTAAAGACAGACGTTGACGGCGTGTTCGTTGCAGGAGACGTTTCTGACAAAATATACAAGCAGGCAATAACAGCTGCCGGAAGCGGCACCAAAGCCGCGCTTGCGGTTAGGGCATATCTTGCTGAACTCAAATATGCAGGCAAGTGAACTGCTACATATACTCTGCAAGCTTGCGCTGTCCTCTATAGCTGGCCAGTCCGGAAACCCTAAGCCCGATCTTCCGCACTTTTTCTTTTGTTCCTGTATTGTCCGCAAGCAGCTTAAAAGCCTCGTCAAGCATTTCCTTATCGCTGTTCGAGTAATGACTCAAGCTTCTGCTTTTCATGAATTCGGTGAAGTCCGGCTTCCTGATTTTTATTGTCACAGTCTTGAACTGTAAGCCCTTCGTATCTATCTCCTCCTTTATCTCGTTAGCCATAGTTTCAAGCATACTCTTCATCTCCTCTATGTTGTCGGTGTCTGCATCGAAAGTCCTTTCCCTTCCTATCGATTTTATCTCATTGTTTTCAACAACTTCTGATTCGTCAATCCCTCTCGCATAGTCATATATCTCCTTTCCATACACTCCGAATTTTGAAACGAGCTCCATTAGGCCCGCCTTCGAAAGCTCCCCTACTGTCTCATATCCCATTTCCTTGAGTTTTTGCGCAGTTTTCTTCCCCACGCCATACAGCCTGTCCACGGGCATGGGTTCTATGAATTTCTGAACATCTTCCCTTTTCAACAGTTTTATGCCATCTGGCTTTGCTGCCTCGCAAGCCATTTTGGCAAGAAGCTTATTCTCGCTTATGCCTATAGAGCATTTCAAGCCCGTCCCTTTCATTATTGCCTCCTTCACCTCCCTCGCGTAGTCAACCGCTTTGTCAAAGTTGTCAACCTTCTCAGAAACATCCATGAATGCCTCGTCTATGCTCACTTGCTCAAATCTTCCCGCAAAACCTCTAAGTATCCTCATAATTTCATTTGATATTTTTTCGTAATATTTGTCGTCCACAGGAAGAAATACAGCATCTTTCTTAAGCCTGTACGCCATGGATATAGGCATGCCGCTTCTTATTCCATACCTTCTTGCTACATAATTGCAAGTGCTTACTACTCCCCTACCATTGCCTCCTTTTGGGTCGGCGCCAACAATGAATGGCTTACCTTTTATCTCCGGTTTTCTGAGCTCCTCGCATGCAGCGAAGAAATAGTCCATGTCCACTAACATTATTATTCGCATTACCACACATTTACAATTTGATTTCCTCCACGCCGTCCTCCGGCTTAATCTCCCTGAATATTTGGGTGGTGAACCTGTACAATGACACATCGCTCCGTTGCCAGGTGTGGGTCGGCAACCCTGCCTTCATACACACATTGTCTAAAAATTCCTCGCTGTTCCATCCCTCCTCAACAGCAACAATCGGTAGGAGCAGCCCAGAATAATAACCGTACTCGATAAAAAGTCCATCTCTACCGACCTTTACCTGTTCCTTTATCTCCTCCGGCTTTCCTGTAATCTTCTCCATTTTCGAAAGTATACTTACCTCTATTGTAACCTCCGCAAGTTCGACGTGAGACAGAGGCACAAACCTTGGGTCTTCTGTTGCTGCACTTATTGCCGCATCAACCACAGCCTCATACAAAGGCTTTATTGCCAGCGGAAATCCTATGCAACCCCTAAGCGTCCCTGTAGGATAATGCTCCAGAGTAACGAACGCACCTGACATGTCTTTGAATTTTTCTATCTTTTTGTATATTATCTTCCTATCGAAATATGGCGACTTAAGAAAAAGCTCTATCGCGTATCTGGCAGCCTTGACAAGCTCCTCCCCCTCCTCAACAGAATAGCTTTTCACGCAACCACCGTAATAATAGCTGCATTCAAGGATTTAAGCATTGCCTATACATATCAGTAAAGCGCTTCTATATCCCTGTACCTGTAGTTTTTGCTTAATGTTCCGTCCATAAATATTTTCGTACCGCACTTTTTGCATCTGTTTTCTTCGTCCAGATTCCATTCGGTTATATAAAATCCGTATCTTTTGACAACGGCCGTACCGCATTTAGGGCAGTAGGTGTTTTCGTATTTGCTTCCAGGCACGTTGCCAATGTAAACATAATTCAGCCCATTTTCTTTTGCCACCTTATAATGCTTCTCCAGTGTCGATACTGGTGTTACTGGATAGTCAATCATTTTGTAGTCCGGATAAAACCTGGTAAACTGCAGCGGCGTGTCATCGCCAAGATTTGCGCGTACCCATTTGGTAAGAGAGTCGCACGCCTCAAGCGAATCCCCAACCATTGGCACTATCAGATCCGTTATCTCTATATGTATCCCCGCCTTCTTCATGCTGACCAGCGCAGTTTTTATCGGTTCGGAAGACACTACCGCTTCGAACCTGTTTGCAAATTTTTCTTCACCATTTCCCTTAAAGTCCACAACCGCCGCGTCTATGAGGCCTTTCATCATCTTAACTGCATCTTCCGTCATATATCCGTTAGTAACGAATACGTTGTACAAACCTTTTTCATGCGCCAGCTTCGCAACATCAAGCGCGTACTCTATGAAAATGGTCGGCTCGTTGTACGTGTAGGCTATGCCATCTGCTTTGTACTTCAATGCAAGATCTACAAGCTCATCTGGCTTAATTTCGGTACCAACCACCTCGTGCTCTTTTGATATATTGTGATTTTGGCAGAACAGGCATCCAAAATTACAGGACGAGGTGCCCACGCCAAGCACATAGCTCCCAGGCCTGAAATGGTTGAATGGCTTTTTCTCTATCGGGTCCAGCTGCACCGATGCTAGCATGCCATAGTTCATCAAATAGAGCTTGCCTCCCATATTCTTCCTAACAAAACAGAATCCGTTGGAACCATCAGGTATCTTGCACCTGCGTGCGCATGCATAGCACTCGACCTTTTTGCCTTCCATCTGGCGCCATAGCTTAGCTTCCTTGATCATGCTCCACCAGTATAAATAGCCTTCGCAAATATTTATAGCTGATCGCCTGAGCCACGGCTAAGCTTTTCAAGCCTCCTGAAGGCGTTGAGCTTTTCAAATCTGTCCATGCGCGCCTCGTCTATTATCTGCTGCATGCCCTTAATAGTGCTATCATAAACACTCCTGTCTATCTTGAAAGGTATTCCGTCTTTACCGCCAAGGTTGTATGCGTACATAACCGGGTCCCTGTATGAAAGCTCTTTATCATATATAAGCGATGATATGAACGCAAGGGATCGCAGCGTTGCCCTGCCGACTCCCTTCACAAGGAGCAGTTCTTTGTATTCTTCAATATTCATATCATTTAGGTTCTTTATAATCTCCATAGCTCTTCTGCTCATGTCAATCTGTGGCACTATACGGTGCCTAGCTGGAAATATTATACTTCCCCTTTCAAACTCTTCTATAGTCTCGCCAATATGTTCTTTGGCCCACCTATTACTACGTGCCGTAAGGTCAAGCGTTTTTTTGTGCAATGGTGTTAAAATCCCGGCGTGCGGTTCGTTAGTTATATCTTCCGGATCTGTCTGTTCGTCAATCCACTGAAATCGTATGGCATAGTTGGTTTCCTGATCAATAGCTTGTTGCACTACTGCCCATTTTCCGTTTCTGTTGAATATGAAAGTGTGGTGGTAAATACCTACCCTGTCATACACCATTGCGCTGTCTACCTTTGCCGCCAGTCTACTGAGTTCCTTGAATCTTTCCGCTTCTCCTGCAATGTTTAGCTCATCAGTACCTTTTGTTATCTCTTCAGGTGTCATAAGCCCCTGCTTTCCTTTCCCGCCAGCGATGTATACTTCTCCGCTTCCGTTCAGCGCCTCCTTCAAAGCCCCCATTGTAACAGTTGTAGTTCCGCTGCTGTGCCAGTCATATCCTATTGCGCATGAAAACGCTTGAAACCACATTGGGTCGCTTATGCGCCTTAAAAACTCGTCGGATCCGTATTCGTCGATCACTACTGTTGCTATCTCCCCGCCAAGCTTAACCATCCTGTTAAATAGCCATCTCGGTGCCTTGCCTCCATGGAGCGGCAAAATGGTTTTGCTGTGCATAATCCTAATATGTTGCAGAACTTAGATATATCTTATGAATAATTTTTGATTATGTATGCAGCAAGGTGCGCAAAGGATAGAATTTATAAATCCATATAATAAAATATTTCTGAGATGCGAAACTGAAATGAAACTGAAATCGTCATATCCAGGTATCTAGTGTATTTCGCCAATTTAAAATGATATGTATGGGCATCAAAAAAGCAAGTAAAGAAAAATTGCCGAAGACGATCGCGATCATACCCGATGGGAACAGGAGATGGGCCAAGACAAATGGTACCTCGGTGTTTTCTGCCTACAGCCGTGGCGCAAAAAGATTCATAGAATTCAGCGAATGGTGTGCGGAATACGGAATCAAAAACATTATCGTATGGGGGCTGTCAACCGAGAATGTTGGCAGACCGAAGAACGAACTGGATTCCCTTTTCAAAGTGTACCTGAATATTATAACAGATCGAAAGATAATAAGCAGGCTCCGCGAAATGAAGACGCGTTTGTTAGTAGTTGGCGAAAAAAGACTTCTTCCAAAATACATTTTGAATGATTTGAACAAAATAAAAAATTCAGTCCACGGGCGCATCGAAAGAAGGATATTTTGGCTTCTTGGATATGGTGGCAAAGATGATCTTGTGCACGCGGCGAAAGCCATAGCCGCCAAGGTGGCAAAAGGGGAAATCGGCACAGTTGACGAACAAACTTTCAAGAGGCATATGCTATCGCATAATGTGCCAGATATAGATCTTATAATAAGGACCGCGGACGAGTTTAGGCTCTCTGGGTTTATGCCATGGCAGTCTGCATACTCAGAGCTTTACTTTGTAAAAAAATATTGGCCAGACTTCAGCAAGAATGACCTCGAGAAAGCAATAGCGGCATATAGCAGAAGAGACAGAACATTCGGCGTATAAAATCTTGTCAAACAAATGTTTAATGGGCTCGGAGAGATTTGAACTCTCGACCTCCCGATCTCCAGTCCTTGCGGTTTTCAAGTCTATCAGTCGGGCGCTCCAACCAGGCTAAGCTACGGGCCCATGCACTAACTTTAATATTTTGCTATTTAATATTTAAAAGAATTCCCCCAACCTCATTGAGAGTTGTACCGTATACTTATACCGCTCATATCTTTTGAATGTTTGCACATTTGACATTAGCTTTTTATAAACCTATACCAAAATACTATTATGTTTCTAAGCGACAAAGATATACTGGAGGCAATGGAAAAGAAGGAGCTTGCGATAGAACCGTTTAGCAGCGAGCAGATGACCTCTAATGGCTACGACTTGAAAATAATGCTTGCAGATGAAGGCCGGTCAGATGGTTATTACATAGATAATAACCAGCTTGTGATCAAGAGTGGTGCATTCCTGAAAGTAAAGACGGAAGAGAATGTTTCGCTGGCAAACGGCTACATAGCTTTCATGTGGCTAAGAAGCAAATATTCCAGAAATGGGCTCTTTGGGAGCACAGCGGTTATAGATAGCGGATTCAGCGGCAGGCTGTATCTTTCAATCAAGAACCTCAGCAACGAAGAAATTAGAATAGACCTTTCCAAAGGTGCAGTGCACATAGTTTTCGGAAAGCTAATCTCAAAGTCCATCACGCCATACGGCTCTACCGAAAAGAGCCATTTTCAAAATCAGAAATAAGCGTTTCAAACGGCCATTTCCTTTAGCTTCATGAAGTCTTTTTTCATCAGCTCAAGTACGCCTGTGGATCTCAGCGCAGCAGCGGGGTGGAAAGTTACAAAGCATTTGACGCTTCCGCATTCAACGAGCGTGCCATGCATCTTATTTACCTCGACTTTCCTTCCGGTTACTGTGCTTGCGGCGACATTTCCTAGAAGCACCATGTAGGTTGGGTGTATAACTTCTATTTGCCGTTCAAAGTATTGCTTGCACATTTTTACCTCCTCCTCAGTCGGTGCCCTGTTTTCTGGAGGATAAAACTGCACCACGCTCGTTATGTATACGCTTTCCCTCTTGATTCCTGCCGATTTCATGATTCTGCCTAAAAGCATGCCGCTCCTTCCGACAAAAGGTCTGAGCATAGCGTCTTCTGTTCTTCCTGGCGCCTGACCAACAAATACAATTTTTGCGTCTAACGGACCTTCTCCTGGCACAAACCTCTTGCTCAAATTCCACTCCTTAATTTTTGATGGCAGTGCGGAATACTCTTTGTTTATTTCCGCAATTTTCTCGTATCTCTGTATGTAATCGCTTGCAATTCTTATCATCTCCCTCGTATCCTTAAATTTTATTTTTTCTAGGCCTTCATCCGGAGTTAGCCATACATAACCTTTGTGCTCATACGAAATTTTTACCTCATTACTTTCAGCCTTTGCTATGAAATAAGTGAGGTCCTTTGAGACTTTCTCTTTTTTATCATAAAAGAAATAATGTATCTTTCTCTTGAAATATGGGATCGGCTCAACCTCGAGGCCTGTTTCCTCTTTTGTTTCGCGCTTTGCCGCAATCAGGCTTGTCTCCCCTTTCTCTATGTGCCCCTTCGGAATATCATATTCTCCATTATCCTTTATCAAAAAGAGCAGGCGTATTTCTCCTTCCTGGTTTTCATATATTATTATCCCAGCGGAGTACTCAAATCTCAATAAACCATCTTGCTATGTCTATGTAGTCTGCCAGGCTAGTATATGTCTAGTCACGCAATATGCACTCTCTATCTTTTTCATTTCGGTTGCATTTGCATGAGTGTTGTCGAATGTGCTGAACACATAGCTATACAGTGTGCTGTAGCCGCCGCAGCTGAGGTTTAGCGTTCCTGCCGAAGCTGGCATTACTATGAACTCGCGCGCCAAATCTATGCCATTCTGGGCCACTAGAGGCTGTTTTGCATAGCCAACATAAAAAATTGTATTGTTCGATACTACGCTGTACAATCTGAGATTTATACCGCTATTCTGTGCGAACGTATAGCTTCCGATTATATCGTTGCTTGTGATTATGCTCATGTTGCCAACGAGCATCAGCACGATTGGGTCTGTCACATTGAACGTCTTGTTTGAAAACGTGAGCACTGCGCCATCCGCAGTTCTTGCCTCAAGACCCGAACGGAATGGCGAATGCATTAACCAGTTGATATAGCTTCCAAACGCGCTGCTGTTGGTTGAGAATGTCACATTGTTTAAAATCATAGGGGATATATAAAGTGAGTTGACATAACCCGCGGAGATGAAGAAATATGAAGCTGCAAGTAGCAGTGCCAAAGCATAAATCCCCCATTCAACTTTCGTGACAAAAGCTTTATGCTTCTTTACTTTCGGGAACATAAGCCCGTATTTATACGCAATTAAAATCATGACTATTATCGTTATGTAAAATAGCCAGATTCCTACGAATGTATGTATATACGAAGCGGTTGCTCGCTCGCCATATATGAGCCACATCGCAGTAATGCTGACCATCCTAGCTACATTAAGCAGAAGAAACAGCACAAACCCTGAAATTACCCAATACACCTTGTTGATGACCCTTCCATCATAGAAGTATGCGAGCGGTATAAGAAACATTATTATTCCTATGAGCGCTCCAATTCCCGCGCACGATTCGCCAATGCCTATTGAGCTCCCTGCGTAAGTCAAAGAAAGCGGCGCTGAATAGGTAACCTGTTGGTAAAACAAATGCAACACTTCGTATACTAAAAACGTGTTGAACTGTGCAAATTGCATGTTTATTCCAAATACGGGCAGCAATAGCAGTGGCGAAGCAAACAGTGCATAAAATAGCATGCCTCTAAATCGCCTTATCCCTTCATGTCCAAAGATTATAATTATTAACGCAGCAATGGCAATTGGAAACAGTAGCATGTCAATTCTGTAACTTATGAACTTATATGAGAGAAAGTATTTGAGGTAAAACCAGCTAAGCACAAAAATCGCAAAAAGCACAATGCCCAAAGCAATATCATACTTTCCGCTTTTAGTCTGAATAACCTCCTTACCTTTGAACAAGATGAACATAAGTAGCATTAGCATAGGCACTATTATGTACGTAGAAGGGTCTGTGTCAAGTATGCTAAAGCTTGTAATGCGCAGAGGGTTTATCAGCATTACGAGTATTGCGATGAACAGCACTAGCAGCCCATGACTCCTAATTTTCTTCATAATATTACCAGTTGTCCTCAGTCGAAATGGACCTCATCATACTTCAGCAGTTACTCTTATCTTCACAGGACATAAATATTTGAAATGTTATATATAAATTGCTTTTGAAGTGTAATACATGCAAAGAAAATTCATATACGTGCCGCATACGGCTGAGATGAAGTTTATTGCATATGGCAAAAGCGAAAGGCAGGCGATAGAAAATTCAGCGCTTGCGATGCTTAACATAATGTTCGACATAGAAAAAATCAGGCGTGCAAAATCAGTTGCAAAAGCGGTTTCGATACGCAGCAAAGCATACAGCCCGGCTGATTTAGTGTGGCACACGCTCCAGAAAATACTTACAATAGTGGACGAAAAAGAGTTAAAGCCATATTTATTCAAGGTTTTTGGCATCAAAAGCGTTGGAAAAGTGCTTGCATTAGAGGGAAAGCTGTTTTACAAGAGCACCGATGTAGAATGCTACAGGACTGAGATAAAGGCGGTGACGCCGTACGCACTTCAAGTGGTTCACAAGAAAGGCTTGTGGCGCATAAGCGTTGTAGTAGACGTGTAGCGCACCTCCTTCCCAGCTGGTAGCTAGTTCTTGTAAATGTAATAGCCAAGGCTCTTGTTTGAAAATATGTAAGTGCTGCCACAATATGGTACGTCAAGCAAAAAGATTGTATTGTTTTCTGTGCAGTTTATACCTTCTACTGGCCCTGGGCCACCATTGCAAACAACAGGGCTTGTTTTCAGCGAGGCGCACAGCAGTATAGGAAGTTCAGTGACGTTCTCATGTATAGAATAACCTTTTAGGTCCATTGTGTTAAGGTAATTGCTCACCTGTTCCGTTGCCAAATATGGATTTCTGTTTGTGAAGTCATAATACCTTGCAGCATATGTGTAGTATTGGAAGGAGACAAACACATAAAATGCCAAAAACGCGATTGCAGCTACAGCGTGTACTCTACTTTTTGCCAGCCCTGCGGACATTCCGCTACCAATTGAAAATAGTAGCACTATTGGCATAAGCAGCCTATTCATATGTAATATTGGATAGTACATGCTGATGCTTTGTGTGCCGAAAAGAACATATAAGACAAATGCTATCGATGAGAAGGTATACGGAACAATGTTGAACCTTTTCTTGTATAGCAACGCAACGTTTGCCCCTATAAAGACAATTGATAACATGCCCAGTGTGGAGTATGGTTCGCTTCCGCTTCCAGGTAGATATCCTACATGGCTTTCTGGGAATAGAACATTGAAATAATAGTTATTATGCAGCGGCGCAGACATATATTCAGAATTAAACGTTTCCATCTCATTTATTGCAAAAAGTGGGTTTCCATATATCATGTCCTGAAACAGAAGGAATAACGTTATTGCAAGCGCCATGCCGATAAAAGCGCAAAATATCTTCTTTGTCTTTCCTTTTAATTTTTCAACGTAGACAAGCGATGCGACAAGGGCAAAATAAGCCAGCAACGACAAAAATACCTGTAAGCCGAAAAAAACGCCAAGCCCTGCAACAATTCCGCCGATAAAGTAGCCATAGCTTTTTCTTTCTGCATATACAGTGATCAGAATTGCAAATGAAAGTAGCATTGTGATGAATATGTCAGGCAAAAGCCGTATGGAATAGGCGTAAACCAGTGGGTTGAACGCGAAGAGCACTGCGGAGCTCAGGCCCGCAAGCCCCCCGCCATATTTTTTCCCAATAATATAGAGTGTAATCATTGTTAGCATTATGGCGGTTATTGGCATTGCTGTAGTCGCCGTAAAAAGGTTGCCAGTGAGTACGTAGAAAATTCTGCCGAGTGCAGCGAAGCCAAACGAAGCCGCGCCCCACGGTATCATTTTCAGATAGAACACCTGATTTACTATTGATGCCGCATAAAACGCGTCATCGAAATTTACCACAATACCAACGTCAGATTCTAAATAAAAATGTACAGCAATCAGCATTACGAGGAGCAGTGCAAGTAAATAAAAATATTCAGTATATCTTTTCTTCACTTTACCACAATTGTTGCTAAGAACAACTTAAAAGCCAGGTGAGGGAATTTCGCAATAGATGTGTCGAACCCCCCTACGCCGCTCTGCAGGCGGCTGCATAGCCGATCTGCCAACCTGGCTTCACTTATGTTTGTTTTAATATCTTATATAAATATTTATGCTGATAATGTAAATATAACCAGTGATTATATGGAGAGAGCGCTTGGACCTGTGCCCGCGGACTTTGTCACATACATACCAATTGTAGAAGCAAAAACCCCTGCAGTAGAAGTACTTGCAAAGATAAAGGACAAAGGTGCTGTAATAGTTACAAAAAACAGAGAATATTTCGGCATGGTTGACGATGTAGCACTGTCGCAGAAGGGCACGATGAAATTTCCACCTTCATTAAAGGTAGAAAAGCTTGTTAGGAAACTGCCGTCCTTGAACAGCCAAGTATCAATAGAGAATGCCGTGTTGTACGTTTATCAGCATTCCGCTCGCGTTCTGCCATTTATAGAAGAAAACAAGATAAAGGGTGGCATAAAGAGAGAGACAATGCTGAGCTCTATACTCTCTTTGCACCTACTGTCTGGTACAAAAGTGCAGGAGGCAATGAGCTCGCCGGTAGTGGCAATCGACAAGAACGCTTCGGTGGCACAGGCTAAAAGCGTGATGAGCGAATACAAAATAGACCGGCTTGTCGTGCTGAACGGCGGCAAGACCTATGGTGTAATATCTTACGACAGCATAATACAGAACTTTGCCAAGACCAACTTGCGCACAGCACCAAAAATCAACCGGAACGAGAACAAGCTTAACACAGTTACGGTTGGCGACGCCTGCGATAAAGACATACCTACGATCGATTATGGAGAATCTGTAGAGAATGCTATAAGGCAAATACTTGAAAACAAGACTAATTTCCTTGTAGTCACCAAGGGCGATAGGCCTGTTGGCGTTTTGGCTATGCGCGATCTTTTCGAGATGGTTGTGGCAAGCGTACCAGCTGAGGAAGGTAACATAATGGTTTCAGGTGTAGATGAGAACATCGCTGAGTACAGGGACGAGATAAGCTCGGAGCTGTCAAAATTCTCCGAAAAGGTGGGCCGGTTCAACCATTTGAAAATTGACAAAATATATGTTCATGTCAAGCACGGCAAAAACTACGAGATAAGGGCACGCGTTGTAATAGAAAAGCGCAACAACATACTTGCCACCGCCTCGGCCCATCTACTTGACGAGGCTTTAAGCGACGTAATTAAAAAGCTTTACGATAACATAAAAAACAGCAAAGAAATAATTTTAACATACAGGAAGGAGGAGAAGAATGAAAATGCGTAACTCAAAGCTCCAATCGAGCTTCGAGCTGCTGATAACGCTGTCATTCGGTCTAGCAATACTGCTTCCTATAGTGGTGTTGGCGTTTATACAAATGGCAACGGCGAGCTCGACGCTTTCCTCGATAGAGGCGCAGCAGGCGGCGTCGAAGCTTGCGAGTGTTGCGACCGTAGTAGGCAGTGAGGGACCGATGGCAAAGCAGATAATACAAATAGAGATGCCTCCTGGCGTACAATACATATATGTCGGTAACGCTTCAAACGGAGTAGGTCATCAAATAATCTTCGAAGTGCGTTCTCCGACGGGTCTAAGCTATGTCACTGCTTATTCACCTGTTAATGTTAGCGGGGTGTTGGGGGGCATAATAGCTCCAGGTACATATCTGGTGAACGAAACAGCATATTCAGCTTGCCCGCACCAGAAACCGGTGCCGTGCGTATACATAACCCCTGCTGTATAATGATTTTATGAAGCTGCAGTTGTCACTGGAATTCATGATAGTCCTCGCATTCGTACTTTTAGTGTTCGTTTTCATGTTCGCTTTGATATCTAGCGAGCGTGCAGTAAGCATAAACAGCCAGATGTTCTCGCAGCTTCAGCTCATCGCGCAGAACATAGCCTCGCAGATAAGTAGTGCGTACCGGGCAGGAAATGGCTTCAGGTCTACGATCCCAATGGTAAGCTCTATAGGCAATGCTCAGTACAATGTGACAATAACAAAGAGCGGTGAGGTGATAGTGTCGGCAACAGTAGGCAAGCAGATAATACAAGCGCTTGCATACAGCAACACGAACATAGTTTCAAATCCGTCTTTCAGCCTGTCTTCGGCGCCAAGCACCTACATACTACCAATCTCCAATGGAACGATATCTCTGCAGAATTCGCAGGGCAACATTTGCGTGGATTACAATTGCCCTAACACCACAAATCTCGTAGGCAGCATAGCGCTTTCGTCGAAGGTGACACACGCGGCTCAGTTCAACGG
>ERZ1669250.524-NODE-524-length-16844-cov-3.363333_pt1 | contig 16844 bp, 19 predicted proteins | sample MGYA00579295_ERZ1669250 | MGnify/ENA primary metagenome ERZ1669250 (study PRJEB41166, sample SAMN08046056) | hot springs metagenome | biome: hot spring; feature: acid hot spring; material: thermophilic sediment; isolation source: thermophilic sediment from acid...
CGGATAAAGCGTATGGATTAGTAGATGCCGTGTATGGATTAAAGGGGATACCCATAAATGGGCATAGGGTTCAGCTAGATGGCAATACGGCGGTTGCATTGGGTAAAATAGCCGGCGGCCTACGGTTCCAGAGTTACTACCCAATCACGCCGGCCAGCGATGAGAGCGTCTTCATAGAGGCTAATCAAGTAGTTGAGGTAATTGATCCTGATACCAAGGAGTCACGCAAGGTTGGCATAGTGGTTGTCCAGACAGAAGACGAATTAGCTGCAATAAATGCAAGCATAGGCGCAGCACTAACGGGTGCCCGAGCCGCTACCTCCACATCAGGCCCCGGCTTTTCATTAATGGTGGAGGGGCTTGGCTGGGCCGGCATGAATGAGGTTCCCGTGGTTGTCACGTACTACATGAGGGGTGCTCCATCGACGGGGTTACCCACTAGGAGTGGCCAAGCCGATCTATTGTTCTCGATCCATGCTGGTCACGGCGAGTTCCCTAAGATAGTGCTGGCGTCGGGGGATCACGTGGAGGCATTCAAGGATGCCATTTGGGCCTTTAACCTAGCTGAGAGATACCAAACACCAGTGATTCACTTGGTTGATAAGTCCTTGGCTAATGCCTACTCCATAATAGATGAATCCGAGCTTGATTACTCCTCCATAAAGGCAGATAGGGGTAAAGTAATCATTCCAAGCGGTGAGTATAAGAGGTTCCAATTCGTGGATGATCATATTTCTCCACGAGCCTTCATAGGCAATGCCGTTATGCATTACACCGGCGATGAGCATAATGAGGAGGGCCACATATCAGAGAACGTGAACAATAGGACAAAGATGTATGACAAGAGAATGAGGAAACTAGAGGTGGCGGATAAGGAGATACCGGAGGAACTCAGGTTAAATGTGTTCGGTGATGGCGACATAGCCGTGGTAACTTGGGGAAGCCCCAAGGGAGCCGTGTTGGATGCCATGGAGGAATTAAAACAGGAAGGCTTATCGATTCAATTAATCCAATTAAGAATGTTCAACCCCTTCCCGAAGAACTTGGTAACAAAGCTTTTGAAGGGAAAAAGCAAGATAATAGATGTGGAGAATAACTACACAGCGCAGGCAGCATCCGTGATGACGCTGAACACCGGAATAGAGCCGACTAATTACATCCTTAAGTGGAATGGGAGACCCATAACTAGAACCGAGGTAAAGACAGCGATTAAACGAGCTATTGAGAAGAATGAAAAAAGGGTGGTGCTAAATGGCGGCCAGTAAGATAGACATCAAGCTATATAAGACTCAAGAATGGGTGGATTGGTGCCCAGGTTGCGGTAACTATGGTATACTTAATGCAGAGCAAATGGCCCTAGCCGAGTTAGGGCTTGATCCCAAGAGAACTGTAATAGTGTCCGGCATAGGTTGCTCAGGCAAAATAGCTCACTTCATTAATGTTAATGGGGTTCATACATTGCATGGCAGAGCAGTTGCGTTTGCCACTGGCATAAAATTGGCGAATCCAGAGCTTGAGGTCATAGTTAATGCAGGCGACGGGGATCAATTAGGCATAGGCGTTGGGCACTTCGTCAGTGTCGGCAGGAGAAATATTGATATGACGGTGATAATTCACGACAATGGAGTATATGGGTTAACCAAGGGACAAGCCGCGCCCACGCTTCCAAGGGGCGTCAAGACGAAGTCTCTCCCGGAGCCTAATATAAATGATGCCATAAATCCACTTGCATTGGCATTGGCATCGGGCTACACATTCGTGGCGAGAACCTATGCTTATGATGTGAAGCATGCCAAGGAAACCATCAAGGCAGCCATAATGCATAAGGGACTTGCTTTAGTTGATGTGCTTCAACCGTGTCCCACATATAACAATATCAATACCAAGGAGTGGTATGATAAGAGAATCTATAAGTTAGAGAATTGGGATCCAGTTGTGAGAAGCGAGGCTGAGATCGATGAGAAGCTGTCTAAGGCGCTCCTAAAGGTACGGGAATGGGGCGATAAGATACCCATTGGGATATTTTACCAGAATGAAATGGTGCCGACTTATGAGGCTAGGATAGAGGAGAGAGTACCAACTTACCTCAAGAACCCGCCGGCGAAGCAGGAAATCGATAAGAATGGAGTATTCACCACATCAATAGAGAACATAATTAAAGGCAAGAGAGTAGTATAATTAACTAAAGAGTATCTCCAATAGTTTTAATCCGATCTTTTCTTCTCCCATTATTATTAAATCATCGTTATCCTCGGAGAACTTGGAGATCTCCTTAGCCAATTCCTCTATGGTAGCCTCATTGGTTTCCTCTATTACCTCACCGCCCCTATAGCTGTTATCCTCAAATATGGTTATCACCTTGTTTGCATAGTAAAGAAATCTATAGGCAGCAATGTTTTTCCCATCCTCAACTTTTTTGTATACTATTGCAGTTAACAGGGGTTCCGTGAGTCCATGCCTTGACCATTCATAGTTTTTCAGCCTCATTTCTGCTCGCCGTGGATCATTAACTCTGCTTATTAATAATATTCTTCCTTTTCTCACCGTAATTAACAGCCCTCTCATTCTGGTAGCGGTGGGGATGCCTCGTTACCTCATTAGCCATAGCAGCGCCTCCTTGCCTAGGTTCTCTCATGGATGGGATTTTGTGAAATGTTTTTAAATAAGCTAGATACATGAGCTAGATGGTCACTTGCGATATCTGTGGTAAAGAGACTAGTAACCCCATCATAATGGAGATAGATGGGGCTTACCTAAATCTTTGTGAGCGTTGCGCCTCTAAGTATGCTAGCGCGAAGAATGCTAAGGTTATCTCGGGAGTGGTGGGTCCCATTAGCCCCAATAGTACGCCCCGCATAGTTTCATCGAAGCCGACGCCTCGCCAACAGCCTCCCCGGAAGAGCGGCATAAGCATTAAGCAGGCGGATAAGTATGTGGTAGTGGATGATTATGCTGAACTAATTAAGGGTGCCCGGGAGAATTTAGGGATGGAGAGGGCTGCGCTCGCGAGGGTTCTCGGCATAAAGGATAGCGTTTTACGTAATATTGAGGAGGGTAAACTGATTCCTGATATAGCGTTGGCGAGGAAGATGGAGAAGGTGCTTGGGATTCAGTTGTTGGTGAGCGAAATGGAGGGAGGCGAGGCCGAGGTTGAGGGTCTTGGAAAGGACATAACCCTGGGGGACATAGTTGAGCTCCGGAAAAAGGAAGACAGTAAGTAAGAGAGCCATATTATTAATGGCCGGTATCGGTAAGGAGAGTAAGGGAAAAGAATTCATTGAATTAGCCAAGGCGGCTGGCTATGATGTAGTTGATTTGATACATCAACGTCGATTCATTGATTCGCGGTTTTATGTGGGATCTGGTAAGGTAAAGCAATTAAAGCAATTAATCGACAATAATAGAGTAACGCACGTCATAACATATGATAGGCTTAAGCCGAGCCAATTCAATAATTTGCGGAAGGAATTAGGCATTAATGTGATGGATAGGATTCAATTAATTCTGGAAATATTCAATGAGCGCGCTGGAGACATGGAGTCAAAGCTGCAGGTAAGGCTTGCGGGTCTCTATAATCAATTACCTCTCCTGCGCGAGTATGTGCGGCATGCTAAGACGGGGGAGCAGATAGGCTTCATGGGGCTTGGAGAATATGCGATAGATGCGTATTATAAGCATGTACTTAAGCAAATAGCAACTATACGTAGGAAGCTGGACGAGATCACGGCTACCCAAGCCAATAGAATATATCGTAGAAAGGAATTGGGTATGCCTCAGGTAGCGATAACTGGGTACACCATGGCTGGGAAAACCACGCTCTTTAATCTGTTGGCTAATGAGGATAAGGGCATAGATGGTAGACCATTCGCCACTTTATCCACATACTCAAGGCTCGTGAGTTTCGAGGGGAAGAAAGCCATTTTAACGGATACAATAGGCTTCATAGATGATTTACCCCCTCTCCTGATCAAGTCATTCTATGCAACTATAAAGGAAATCACGTATGCGGATGCAGTGCTACTAGTGGTGGACGTCAGCGAGGGAGTAGATGAAGTCTCCAAGAAGCTCTCCGTGTCACTAAATATTTTCAACTCGTTGGGCGTGAGCATGCAAAGGGTTTTATTGGTCATGAATAAGATAGATTTATTGAGTGATGCGGCTTCCCTTGGCTCCATAAATGAGTTGGCATCAAATCTTGGGCTTCGATATGTTAAGGTCTCCGCTAAGATGGGTATAGGCATTAATGTTTTGAAGAAGGAAGTTAGCAATATGTTGACGGATTACGTGCGGTTACGCATAGTGGGAAATAACGTGCCTTCATGGGTATTTAAGGTAGGCACCGTAATTAATGCAGACGGCGATGGCTTAGTTCTGCTGGTTAATAGAGTTTATGTTCCTAAGATAATGAAGGAAATAAAGGCAGAGGAAATTTGATGCATCTCATTAGGAAGGTGGTTGCGCGTTTAGTTGACTTATTTATTTCGTATTACTAATTAATGCCATTAATATAAAGATCAATTAACATTAACTTTTATTAAATTGATATTTATGTTAATTGTAACATATAATTATTTTATTATTATCAAGTTTTGGCATTGATGTTTCCCATTAATATAAATATTAATATTTTTAGATTTTCACAAAAAATTTGACTATTAATAGAAAATTTGATTTTAGACTAAATATGATTATATCTTTTTATTTGGAAAATTATTTAACATTATTTATAATGTTAAGATAATGATTACTTCCCCGATTTGTATATAGCTTCCCCACCTTTTTATGTATGCAAAATGTGCATTATGGCTGAAGCTTTTATTCTATGCAAGTAATCAAATACCTATGGACATAAAACTCGTCCTAGTTAATGAATGCACGTTTAACTACATTGTGGAGGAGATACGCTACCTGGATCCAATTCTATCCGGCGATAAATCCCCTCCAGCAGTGCGGCGTGCGCGTCGTTTCTCTAAGATAGGTATATTGAAGGGAAGAAAATTGGCCGGAGACCCCATAATTGTGGCCACATATAATGTAAACGGCTTATCCATAATGTTCCGGGAACTGCTGGTAATCCACCGCTCCGTCTCCGGTAAATTAATGATATTCAAGTCTAGATGCAGGACATGCATGGGTTGCCCACTATTAACTGCATGCACCTCCGTCATAAAGGATGTAGCCAATGAATTAAGCATAGAAGGCCTCAGGGGATTAACGCCCAAGGAGTTGGCTACTGACATGATAAATAAATTGCTCCAAGAATCTAAGGGAATAAGTGCCATGGTTAGCATGCGTCAAGCCCCCCAGGTACACATGGATAAATACGATGGCAAGATAAGGATAATAGAGAAAGCAAGCAATAGCGTCTAAAACATTAGTGATCCATTGCCACTAATGAACGGAGAGTATTGATCCACCTCATTTCTAAAAACCGCCTTGATCATCGCTTCACTTTATGGGCTTCGTCTTTGCTTATAGCATTGCAGTAAATTACTTCAGCCCCCAACTAATGGGGTCTCTGGTAAACAAGATTGCACAGCATAGAGGGTATACCTTCGAGCCTTAGAACCTTAAATAGCCTTGCCTCTCGTGGTTTAGATGGGGATACTATGTTAGGTTAAATTTAAATTTTACATGGCTCTAGTCTAGTTTAATGTCAGTACTAAGCAAGCCGCTTCCCTCTAGATTAACGCTTCTCAAGCTTAGGGAGCAGGGTTCCCTGTATCGGAACGTGAAGAGGACGGTGGAGGATGCTAGGAACGCCACTATACAGAGAATTAGAACCATAATACAGAGACTGGAGGAGACGAGGAAGCGTGCCTATGATTATATATTGAATGTTTCTCAACTATATGGATTAGCTGAATCAAAAATGGGCCCCCATCAATTATCTCTCTTAGCATCCTTCGTGAAGCCAACTGCCCAAGCTTCTCTAGTATCAAAGGACTTCGGGGGAATAAAGTTCACCACGCTAGAATTAAGTGGATTAACATCGCCGAATTACGGCATATTCAGCACCGATTCAGGCCTTGATACTGCCATGTATAGGTTAATGGATGGGTTCAACATTGTATTGGAGTATATTAATCTTGAGGGATTATTCGATATGCTTCTAGCCAGGGTAAAGGAGTATCAGCGAATGATAAACGCAATAGGAAACGTGCTGCTGCCCAGGATAAATGATTCAATAGCGTTCATAAGGCTTGCGCTAGATGAAGAGGAACGGGAGGATTTCGTTAGGAGAATAATTATAAGTAGGTTGCTTGGGGGAGCGCAACAATGAGTCTCGAGAAAGCAATAAATGAGGAGGTTGATAAGGCAATGAATGAAGCTAGGAAGGAAATCGCCGAGAGGCTGAATAAGAGTAAGTCAGCGATACTTTCGGAACTCGAGAAAACAAAGGAGGAATTGCTGAAGAAAGCCTAATGATCAATTAAAATCAAAGTAGGATGAATAGTTCTTGCCTGATGTCCTTGGATATATTTAACTTAACCATGTTGAATATGGAGGACACCATATCGCCCTCGAGATCCCTTGCATGTGATATTACGAGCGCTGCTCCAGGAGCGAATTCCGTGTATTTGCCGAAAATGGTCTTGGCTTTTTTCATCATGTAGGTGAAGTAAGAGGCATGTAGCAGCCTGACTGCATCCACTATAGTTGCTTGCCTAACCACTGAGAGTATATTGGCCACAATGGGGTGCTGGGAAAGCGATTCAAGCAATCTCCCTGGCTCCTCTGGCGGAACTTTATACACGTTGCCGAACTTTATTGTGAGGTCATCAATTACTTGGGCAGATAGATTCCATAGGCTTCCCCTCAGCAGGATATTTAGGTTATAAAAGTCAACCATATCAGTGACCACTTCTTTAAGCGAATCATCGTATCTCACATAATGGGTCAACGCCTCTATATATGATGATTCAAGTAATGTATCCAGTATCGCTATTTGAATATCTTGGTGGTTATGCATCAATTCGAGCGCCTTTGAGAATGCCCGGTAGGCAACGTGACCTTGAGCCTTAAGTCTGTCGGATAAATCGGATAGATTGGATGAACTAATTAAATCAACCATTATATGTCTTCTCCCCATTGCCTCCTCCACCGCCATGTTTAGCGATGCCTCGAGGCTTCGTCTATCCATGTTTGCCAGAATAGCCTTAGCTATTGACTTTATGTTATCTATCTCGAACTTAAGTAAGTAATCCATCAATGCCTTCCTCACTAGGTGAGGAGCGGTGATCGCTATGCTTGCCACTTCCCTTGCCACGTTTTCCTTCACTCTAAGGCCGAATTCCTGCGTCGACGTGTCCTTGCTTAGCCTGGATATTATTGATGAGTATGATGTGTTTCCAAGCGATGAGAAAAACTCGTCAGGGGAAGTAGTGAAAATGATGTTCTTGATTATGTTCATGTCGAGAAGCTTGGATTTTAGGAACCTAACTCTAGGACCTAGATATGGATACTTGGTTACTAGGCTCATGAGAATCCCAGGAGAACCATGACTTCGTGAACAGTTTTCTCAGTTATCTTATCCTTATTGCTTATTAGCTTCTCTATTCCCTTCCTGTTGGCTTCCATGAATTTCTTGACTTCCTCCTCGGTTCTAGCATCTATGCTTGCCTTATATTCATTGATGAGTTGCGTTATTTTCTTGTTAAGATCATCGCTTATCTTAGCCTTAATTGAGGACACTAGCGCCTCTAGCTCTTGCTCCGTTTCCCTCTTCCGCTTATCAACCATATCCACAACCTCATCAAGTTCCTTCATCACATCATATAGCTTCTCTAACGATGACATATTACCAAAGTTAAGTTATGGCTCACTTTTAAATTTAACCCATGAAGCCCCTAACGAGGCCCCTCCATCTGTATAGGATTAGCGCTTTGGAAAAGCTAAAATAATGCAACGATTACCTGGCTTTAATGAGCATAGTCTTGCTTGATGATTGCGGAAGCAAATTTCAACCAATTTCCTACACTACTCCAACTCCTTTCCTAATAACGGGAGGATTAAGACTGGTGGAGCATTGGATGATTAGATTAAGGAGCAGCATTGGTCTGTACTTATACATGAGTAAGGATGAATCCTCAATTCACGTGAGGCGTAATAGGCTCCTAATCAATAAATTCCTGGACTATACTCTGCGACTGGAGGAGGAACCGCCAAGCATCGCCGTCTCAGCCTGCGTATTGCCGACGAGTTCAACCGTGAATAAGGTCATGGATTACGTAAAGCTTGGCGTGAAGGTCACTTGCGGAGAGAGAATTTTAGTCTATGGACCGGGGAAAATAGTTGAGGATTGCTCATTACAGGTGATAAATGGCATGTGGGACCTAATTAAGTTCAATGTGGATCTGCTTCGTGAAACCATACAATTATTGGGCAAGGGGGATGTGGTTACCATTGGATCCAGGGTGCATAGTGGATTGTATTTGGATACCAGGAATGGACCCGTGGCGATGATTGGGTCGGATCTTGGGGATGCAATAAGCATTAAGGGCCCTGCCTTAATAGGGCCAGAATGTGAGGTTCAATCATTCACTGTGATTAGGCCCGGTTCCGTCATATACATGCAGAACACGGTCGGCGGCGAAGTGAAGAACAGCATCCTGGATAGAGAAAGCAGGAAGCCTCATCACGGTTACCTAGGAGATTCATATGTGGGTAAGTGGATAAATCTCGGCGCAGGCACATCAGTTTCAAACCTGAAGAATACGCTTGGCCCAGTTAGGTACATGGGTCACGATACGGGCATGAATAAGCTTGGCCCAGTTATTGGGGACTGGGTTCGTTCCGGCATAAATACCAGCATAATGACTGGCAAAGCAATTGGGCCTGGTTCTCAAGTGTATGGTGTAGTTACTTCCGATGTTCCTCCATTTATTTTCTACAAGAACTATGGAGAGCCAGCGATGAGCGTCGCCGATCGCAATAAGGTGATTGAGATAATTCGGAGGGCCACCAGAGATGATGAGGATGAGGCCATGTTAGTCTCATTAATTTATGAATCCACCTCCGAATTAAGGAGGGGAATTAAGCAAACCCATTTTAGACTCTAACCATGTGCTTGCTTCTCCGGGCGATGATTACGCTATGTAGAAATCAGTGCCTCATGAGGATAAACAAGGCCCTTAACTGGAATTATTGTATCATACTGTTATTCTAGTTTATAAATTTTTCTATTGATAATTAGGTCCTATCTCTTCTCGTTGATAAGAGAGAAATAATACAGCTTATGTATAGTAATTCGATGAGTATGGGGGAAAATAAGAAGATCGGGATGGTGGTTTTCTCGGGGACGGAGGATAAAATGATTCCCGTGGGAGTTATATCCCAGGGAGCGGCGGCGATGGGGTATGACGTAATGATATTCTTCACTGGGTGGGCAATGTTTAGGCTCCTCAAGAAGCCCATGGAGCCCACGTGGCCCAAGGAGTTTGAGCAAATGGTGCCTGCATTAATGGATGGAATGAAGAGGATAAAGGCCCCAAGTTGGTTGGATATGTTGAAGCAAGCAAAGGAGATGGGGGCAAAAATATACGTGTGCTCAATGATGTCGCAAGCCGCTGGACTACGGAAGGAGGACTTCGATTCCTCCTTGGTGGATGACGTGGTGGGTGTAGCTGCATTCCTCGAAATGGCCGAGGGAGGACAAGTCCTATTTATTTGAGGTGATCCCACGTGACTCAAGCCACAAGAACCGTGGATGCACGGGGACTATCATGCCCCGGCCCAATAACCGAGTTGGTGAAGGCGTATAGGAACTCGAAGATGGGGGACATTATAGAGGTGCTGGCGACAGATGAGGGATTTAAGCAGGACGTGCAGGCCTGGATACGGAAGACAGGTAATGAGCTTATAGAGCTTAAGGAAGAGAATGGAGAGATAAGGGCGTTGATACGGATAGTGAAGCGGTGACCGCCGTGAAGAATGTAGTGATAATAGGCGGCGGCGCCGGTGGAGCAATGTTGGCCAATAGGTTGCCTAGCGATGAGTTTAATGTCACGCTGATAGATAAGGAGGGCTATAATTACTATCTTCCCTGGCTTCTATATGTGGCGTTTAAGGGATCAAGGCGCGAGATGAAGAGGAGCCTTGAATCTATACTGAAGCCGAATGTGAGGTTAATTAAGTCAACGGTGACGGCGATTAACCTCAGCGATAAGTGGATTGAATTAATTAATGGAAAGAGAATAAACTACGACTATGTCGTTATAGCGGCCGGCGCAGATGTTGATGACTCGAAGATTAATGGGTTACATGATTTAATGGTTAGGTACGGTAATTACTACACCAATGAGGAGAACGCGTTAAAGGTATGGAGGACTCTGAACTCCATTAAGGAGGGCACTCTACTCATCGCCGTATCCGACCCCAAGCATCGTTGCCCCCCATCCCCCATGGAGGGCGCCTTCTTGGCGGAGGAATTCATCAGGTCAAGGGGGCTCAGCGATAAGGTTAAGGTAGTCTTCGCCACTCCCTATCCAAGGCCTTATCCTGCGGAGCCAATGAATGAGGTTGTGGAGCCGATAATGAGGGAAAGGGGTATAGAAATAGTCAATTTCTTCACGCTTGATTATGTGGAGCCGAATAAGCAGGTAATGCGTTCCTTGGAGGGAGATGAATTAAAGTATGATGCGGCAATAGTTGTGCCGCCCCATGTGGGGGCCAGACTAAAGTATTACCCGGAGGACGTTATTGATAGTGATGGTTTTGTTCTAGCGGATAAATTAACGAATAGGATTAAGGGGTTTGATGATGCATTCGTGATAGGCGATGCTTCAGCCGTGCCTGTGGCTAAGACTGGGGTAACGGCTCACTTGGAGGCCAGCGTCGTGGCTAGGATACTCATGGGAGAGGACGCCAAGAATAGTGGTAGAACTAATTGTCCATTTGACTTGGGCTATGGCCTAGGCACGTTCGTTATAGGCGATTACTATACCCCAGTGGTGAAGTATCCGCCGAACAAGATTAATCACATGATGAAGATGGCTTTTGCAGCCATTTATTGGGACATGATTAAGTACCCCGAGTTATGGGATCCAATATTTGACTCATTCTTTGACGCCACTAATCCCTCAATCCTAAAGAGGATATACGGGTGAGGCACATGTCTATTCTGGTTGACGATGAGATAGAACGAATGTTGACGCCGCGCACCGTGGAACTAATGAGCAAGCTGGTCTCTGTTCTCGATAAGCTTGATGGGTCAGGGCTTCTAGATGCATTAGCTAATTTAGCGTCAAGCGACGTTATCGGCGAATTAGCGAGGATATTCTTGACCACGGATCTAGTTAAGGCATTAAACGGTATCGATAACCTACTCAAGTTGGCAAGCGAGCTCTCGGATGTCGACGCAATGGATGGTCTAATTAAATTGGTGAGACTAATTAAGGCAATCAATGGCACTGGACTAATTGATTCAATGACCGATATAGCAAGCGATCCAGAAGTAATTGGGGAAGTATCTAGGGCCTTATTATCGACGGGCCTTATCCACTTATTGAATAATCTAGATGAGTTAAGCAAGGCATTGGCATCCATTGACTTCAAGGCCCTTGCCAAATTATTGACGGCATTGTCACAGGGATTAACGGAGGGCCCCAAGCAAGCCGAGTCCCTTGATATGGTTAAGAAATTGCTTTCCAGCAGCGATGCAAAGAAGGGCCTCTCCATGTTAATTAACGTATTGGAGAGAATGGGCTCAACTTCCTAGGGAGCTAAAAATAATTCCCGTATTCCAACTTCCATAAACAAAGTATTTAAAGCCGGACATGTATTGGTTTACTAATGATAACGCCTGTCAGATGTTGGACGTGCGGTAAGCCCCTGGGCCATCTTTGGGAGCCCTTCAGGAAGAGGGTATCCGCGGGCGAGGATCCGGGGAAGGTATTGGATGATCTTGGATTAACTAGGTACTGCTGTAGAAGAACATTGCTGGGCCACGTTGAGTTAATAGATTCCATTTTGCCATATAATAGAATGGAGAACCCATAAAACCACCTTCAAGATCCACATTAAAGTATTTAATTAACTACTTAGCATGGGGAATCAGTGAATAGGGGAGGGTTTAAGGCGGCGAGGATTAATGATAACGTAGTTAAGCCAATTCGCCGCGCATTAATTGCTGCATTGCTGATTCTGGTGATTTTTCTGATAATAACGTCGTTAATTGCAGTGGCCCAGGAAAGTATTTCAATAAATAAAACGGTTGAGGTGAGTAATGTTACTATTTATTACTTGAAGAAGGGGATAGTTATGGCCTACGGCTCTAACGGCGTCTTAATCAATGGCTCCATTTACATAGTGACAGTTTATAGGTCAGGTAATTATTTATTAATATATGGTGTAACCCAGAGCCAACAAGCCATTAATGCATCTCCAGTACCTAAGCCCCGCTCCATTCACCCAAATATAGTCAAGGAAACGCCGGTAATCAATTCACTTTATAAGTCACGCGAACCAACACAGCTCAACCCTCAACAACCCTCTCCAGCCCCGGCTTCCCCCGGCTTCTTCTCAATGGCTGTGCTGGGGCTCGTGACTTCATTGGCGGCATCGACGATCACGGTATCCATGATCATCATCAGCGAGAATAAGCGTAAATGTATTGATCACGAGATGAGCAGGTTAGTGGATTGGTTGGGGGCCCGTAGGCCATCTATAACGCCCCGGGAGTTAATTAATGAGGCGCCGCCATGGTCTATCAAGGAGGTTTCAAGAGTGGTGGACATGTATGAGGCATTCATGTATGGGAATGAGCACATAGATTGCGGCGAATTTAAGAAAGCCGTGGCTGAGGCTATGATGTGGAAGCCGGTATCGATGAAGCAGGCCGAGGCCCAGTGATTGGTCCAATGGTGGTGGCCATAGTCTCAACCAGTGATCAATCCAGGCTAGAGAGGATTGGAGTTAAGGATTCCAAGAAATTAAGTCCCCACAGGAGAACCCAATTATTTAGGCAGATACTGACCATGGCGAGCTGCGTTAAGTCAATTATTGTGCCCCCCGACGAGATAGATAGATATGTAATGGTGAATGGACTAAATGATTTGGAAATGAGAAAAATGATCGAATTAATATCTATGTGCGAGGCCGACACTATTTACGTGGATTCCCCTGACCCTAAACCGGATAGATTCGGGAAACGGCTTGAGGAAGCAACGGGAAGAAGAGTAATAGCGATGAATAAGGCCGATGCTATTATACCCGTGGTTTCTGCCGCCAGCATAATAGCTAAGGTAACTAGGGATAATGAAATAGCTAAATTAAGGCGCGAGTACGGAGACTTCGGAAGCGGGTACCCCAGCGATCCCAGAACGATTGACTTCCTAAAGAAGTGGATAAAGCAACACGGTTCTCTACCTCCAATAGTTCGAAGAACTTGGAAAACAATTGACGACATTAAAGGCTAAAACTAAATAAATGGGTATTACCACCGCATTATCTCGCAACACCTAATATCCAAAGGAAATATTCTCATAATCCTAAAATCCTTAATGGTTTACCGGATCCCAGGAAATCAGGGGCTAAATCGTCTAGTATTAATGGAGAATTCTGTGAACTACCCCGCCCTCACGGACGGGGGCTTCCGCCCCCTTAACCCCAAAAGGTTAAAAATACCTCAAGCTAAGCAAAACATGGAGCGGGGGTGCCCGAGCATGGTCAAAGGGGGCGGACTCAAGATCCGTTGGCGTAGGCCTGCGTGGGTTCAAGTCCCACCCCCCGCATCACCAATGGGGTTCTTATTTTTGTTCTGGCTCTATTCCATTATATCCACTTTTAACCTAGCGGTGATTACGGGTGTTCTCTCGGGGAGGATAGTTTATTGTTTGGGTAAATGTGTTTTTCTTCCTTGGATTCCTCATAGATATACTTTTCTCCTCTCATGTATGAGAGCACTGCGCCAATTATCACTAGCATTATTGATATGTATAGCGAGATCCTTAGCCCCATCATAAATGGCGGTCCAAGCACGCTGGGCAGGAAGGCGCTGGAATTCAATGCATTAACTATATTCGCCGGCAGATTATTTGTTATGGTGCTTGGCAGTATTGATGCGGGATCAACTCCTAGGAATGCTGCAAAGAGCAAGCTTGATGCGGGGATCCTCGATAATGCGGAGACCACATCCATTGGCAAGCCATAGCTTAACGCCACTTCATGGATCCTAGCGGGTACGTATTGGGAGAAAATGCTCATTGCTATTGAGAAGAACATTGCCATGCTTATAGTTGAGCCCACGTTACTGAATGTCTGCCTCATGCCATTACCGACACCCCTATCCCTGGGATGCAGCGCATTCATTATTGACGTGGTGTTGGGGGCGCTGAATAGGCCATTGCCAAATCCATTAATGAATAGTATAGATTCAAATTCGGCTAAATTAAAGTTATAGGGCAGTAGGGTAAGCAGGTAGAGCGATACGGCTATGATTGCCATGCCCACCGTGGCCACTATCCTAGCGCCATACCTATCAGTAAGGGCGCCTCCTATTGGTGCCATTACCACTACCCCGACAAGCATTGGAAGCATGTAAATGCCTGCCCAAAACGGTGTCTCTAAGTAACTGAAGCCATGTAACGGCAAGTATATGCCCTGGAGCCAAATGGTTAGTAGGAACATGATGGCTCCCCTCGCCACGGATGATAGGAATAGCGCCATTATGCCATAGGTGAATGGTTTCACCTTAAATAGCGATATATTGAAGAGCGGCGACTCCTGCCTAAGCTCTACCGGTATGAATGCGGCCAGCATAATTGCTCCGACGATGAATGATGATATGACAATTGGGTTGCTCCACCCCATTTCGGAGTTACCATATGGCATCAATGCATAGGTGAAGCCGAGGGACATTAGGACTAGGCCCGCCGCCAAGGTTATGTTTCCCCAGTAGTCTATCTTCACCTTAATGCTATTGCTTGTCCTCCTTAATTTTAATGCTGACCATAATGCTCCAGTTACTGCGAATGGTACATTTACCACAAATATGAGGTGCCAATCATAGTTTGATAATAAACCACCAAGTATTATGCCCAAGAAGGATCCAATTATGAATGAGGCTTGGTTAAGCCCTAGAGCCTTGCCTCGCTCACTGGATGGAAATGCATCTGTCAGCAAGGCAGTGCTATTCACCATTATGAAGCCGCCGCCTATTGCTTGGATCATCCTGAACACTATTAGGAGCATTACTCCCAAGTTCCCTGAGTTGCTTGGTATTATTGAGAGTAGAATTGAAGATGCTGCAAATATTATGAAGCCTAATGTATATAATCTAGTTCTACCATATAGGTCTGAGATCCTTCCAAATGTGACTAGAATGCTGGCCAGCACCATGCTATACCCCATCAGCACCCAAAGGAGGTAATCGAATTCTCCAGGTAGGAATGGATTAACATTTAGCCCCCTAAATATGGTGGGCAGAGAGATGAGGACTATATACATATTTATCGATGCCATTATGACTCCAAGGCTCGTATTAACCAATACAATCCACTTATATTCCATCGATGTATAATGGCGTGGCGGAGAATCCTTAAAAAGTTAACTATCTACATGCAATAAGCCAAATACGCCCTAACCTATTGAAGTTTTTTCAATGAAAAAGGAAGGTAAGTAAACTACCCAGTCCTTGTGGGCTGGGTCTCTTATGTTGAAAGATGAAAATTGATTAAAACATAATGCTGATAATTGCTGCATCAATCGTCTTCAATACCTAAGTACTCTTCTATTGCTTTTTCCACACTTTGAGAATTACTTAAATCAACGCTCATCGATTTCGATGGTATGGGTATCGTTAAATAATCATTCTCTAATAATCTAGTCCAGTTATCTGATATCCTCTTGCTGAAGACCTGCAATATGTATCGTATAATGCTCGAGTTAAGCCACGCCGCTACTAATGGATTACTTAACCTGATGATGTAGAAGTTCTTTGATGCGCATAAAGGCTCCTCACTATAATTAGCCAAAATCCTATGTCTGGTTAAATCCAGCTTGTCATGGATAAAGATATGCCCATACGGCTTCTTAGTCCGTAATTGCATCCAGATGTGTTGATACCAATCATTACCAAACTTTAAGGCCGGTATATCCCGCTCCTCGCCCCACTCAATATACCTCTTCACGTCTCCCTCCGGTTCCTCACTAATGGCAATTACGTAGAACCTCGGATCACGTATAATAATGTCATCATTATAATACTCCGGCTTTCTGAGGCATTTAACTAGGTACTTCCTGGGGATACTCAGGGTTTGCCCCTTATTCCTAATCAGGACGGAGTCATCATTCTCTCCCACAATGCTCCAATCCCTGTTCGGAATGAAGAAGAACTCCGAGCCATACATCTCCACGCCTCTCAGGATCTCATCTCTCCTTAAATAACGCAATAAATCCATATCCATGGCCTTCTCAATAATCTCAACTACTCTTCTCGCCCTCTCGTAATCAAATATGCTTAGCCAATTTCTATCCAGGAATCTAGGCAGTTTGAGCAGATTCACTGCATACATCTCCTTTAAACCATCATTGTATCGATAGATAATGGTTGATTCCTCGTTGAATTCTAGCGGCCCCCTCTTTCTGAGAAGCACGATTAGTTCCTTGAATCCGCTTCCAGAGCTGAACGATGGCTCCCCGGCATTCTCCATAATAGCCATCACGTCGTACCTATGCCTCAATAACTTCTTTACCCCAACTCCTTGGCTCGTGTAAAACGTTGATGCTGGGAGCACTAGTAGGGCGTAGCCCCCTTCATTCAATATGTGATCCATTAAAAACATTGAGAGAATGTGGAGCCCCGGATCCCTCCTCACTATATAATTGCCGTAACCATGTGAGGT
>ERZ1669250.525-NODE-525-length-16819-cov-3.462121_pt1 | contig 16819 bp, 29 predicted proteins | sample MGYA00579295_ERZ1669250 | MGnify/ENA primary metagenome ERZ1669250 (study PRJEB41166, sample SAMN08046056) | hot springs metagenome | biome: hot spring; feature: acid hot spring; material: thermophilic sediment; isolation source: thermophilic sediment from acid...
GCATACGAGATACATCGGTGACTGGAGTTCAGACGTGTGCTCTTCCGATCTTATGTTTTACAAAAACCAAATAGCATAGGCTTCTAAGCGAATAAAGTTTTTGTAAAACATATTAGCAAAATTCATTGTTAATTTATTTATATTTTGCCATTCAAAAAAATCTCAATATTTATATTTTTCTATTTGAAATGAAATAATAATCTTTTAGAAAAGTATATAAACTTTTGAGAGAAAATTATTATGAACTATACAAACAAAAATATAGTGATAAACGAGTTAATTGGACTAAAAGTGAAAGTAATTAAATCTAAAGATAAAAGTAAAATAGGTTTAATAGGAGATGTCATAGACGAAACAAAAAATTTATTAATAATAGAAACTAAAAAAGGAATAAAGAAGATACCTAAAGATGGAAATGAATTTAAGTTTTATTATAAGAAAAAATCATTTATAGTAAATGGAGAAGAGATCGCATTTAGGCCTTTTGAAAGAACAAAAAAGGCATTAAAATTTTATAGAATGAGGAGAGATGATGAGTGAAATAGAATGCCATGACAAGAATTGCCCTATACATGGAGATATTAAGATTAGAGGCAATAAGTTTATTGGTAAAGTTGTTAGTGATAAGGCTCAAAAAACAGTAATAGTATCAATAGATTATACTACTTATGTTCCTAAATATGAAAGATATCTAAGAAAGAGATCTAGAATACCAGCACATAACCCAGAGTGCATAAAGGCTAAAAAAGGGGATTTAGTAGAGATAAATGAAGTAAGAAAGATAAGTAAGACAAAATCCTTTGTAGTTACAAAAATTATTGAGCGTGGTTTAGCATGAAGGGTTTATCAACATCTATAAGCAAAACATTAGTACCTGGTGCTATTCTAAATTGCGCTGACAATAGTGGCGCAGAATTGTTAAAAGTAATTGGTGTTCTAGGCTGGCAAGGTAGAAAGAGAAGAAATCCAAAAGCAGGTATTGGTGATGTTGTAGTAGCTAGTGTTATCAAAGGCTCACCAACATATCTAAAGAAAGTAGTAAAAGCGGTAGTAATAAGACAAAAAGCGCCTATGAGAAGAGCAAATGGATTAAGAATAAGATTCGAAGATAATGCAGCAATAATGATAAATGATGAAGGTCTTCCAGTAGGTACAGTTGTAAAGGGACCTATGCCAAGAGAGGTAATAGAAATAGATATAAACTTGGCAGGCCTTGCATCGAAGGTGATATAATGAATAGTAGTAAACCAAGAAAACAAAGGAAATTTAGAAGCAATGCACCATTGCATATTAAACAGCATTTTGTACATGCTCATATTGATAAAACATTGAAAGAAAAATTGAATATAAAGAAAAGGGCAATAGAGTTAAGGAGAGGAGATACAGTAAAGATAATGTCTGGTAAGTATAAAGGAAAGACAGGAAAAGTACTCAAAGTAATATTAAAGGATGCAAAAGTACATATAGAAGGTATAGTAAGGAAGAATTCAAGAGGTAAAGAAATACCAATACCTATATCTGCTAGCAATCTTTATATTATAGATCTTGATTTAACTGATAAATTGAGAAAAGAAAAATTGGGGTTAGAATAATATGGCAAATAAAGGGAATAATAGACACTTAAAGAGGCTTGCAACAAGCAAATTTATGCATATTAGGAAGAAGGTTAGCACTTTTGTTACAAAGCCTAATCCAGGTAGATTTAATCTAGAGGAGTCTATAGCATTGATTACTTTATTAAAAGAGCATCTTAATCTAGCAAAGACATCAAAAGAGGCAAGAATAGCTATTAAGAAAGGCGCAATAAAGGTTAATGGGAAGACAATAAAAGATGAAGCATTTCCAATTGGATTTAATGATATTATAAGTATAGTACCAAATGACAAATATTATAAAATAAATATAAATAAAGGCAAATTAGTAGTAGAAGAGATTAAAAAAGAGGAAGCAGAAAAGCCTAGAATATTAAAGGTTGTAAAAAAGTATAAGACAAAAGGAAATAAAATTATGCTTCAACTTATGGATGGTTCAAATATAAGTGGAAATAACGAAGTAAAGGTCGGTGATTCAATAGCAATAAGTAATAATAAAATAGATAGAATAATAAAGCTCGAAAAAGGGGCAAATTGTTTTGTATTTAAGGGTAGACATACAGGTAAAAAAGGTACTATAGTTGATATAATACCAGGCAATATAAGAGAGGAGAAGAAGGTAGTAATAAAAGCAGGGGATGAACAGTTTGAAACACCAGTATCTTATGTAATAGTGATGTAATATGAATAAAATGCAAGAAATATATTTAGAAAAAGTTGTATTAAATATTGGTATTGGCTCTACCGAAACAAAGTATGATGCAGCAAAAACAGTATTGGAAAGAATAACAGGACATAAACCATATCCAACAAGGGCCAAAAGAAGATATCCAGAATTTGGCATAAGAAAAAACCAAATTATTGGAGCAGCAGTAACATTGAGAGGAAAAGAGGCAAAAGAGATGCTTGAAAAGGCACTTGATGCAGTAAATAATAAGATACAAGAAAAATCTATAACAAATAATACTTTTAGTTTTGGGATAAGCGAGTATATATACTTGCCAAACATGAAATATGATCCATCTATAGGTATGTTTGGACTACATGTGCATGTAACATTTGCAAGAAAAGGAAAGAGAGTAGAAGAGAGAAAAAGAATGAGGAGCAAAGTAAAAAGAAGACATAAAATTATTAAACCTGAGGAGATAAAAGATTATCTTATTAAGAATTTTAATACTAAAATAGTTAGTGAATGATTATGAAAGTAAATAATGATTTAAAACTAAAAGGCAAGGGCATGAGAAAATGCCGTATATGCGGTTCAGCGAGAGCTGTAATTAGATCTTATGATCTTTATATATGCAAGAGGTGTTTCAGAGAGCATGCAAAGGATCTTGGTTTTGAACAATACCAGTGATAAATATGGTAGATATTATATCTGATGCATTAAATAAAATAAAGATATATGAAAAGAATGGAGAAAAAGAATGCTTAATAAGAAATTCAAAGTTACTCAGAGCTATAATGGATACATTAAAGAAATATGAATATATAAAAGATTATAGTATTAAGAAAGTAGGAAAATTTGATTATATAAATATAATATTAAACAAAAGAATAAATGAAATTAAAACAATAAAGCCGAGATTTGCTGTTAAATTAGATGAATATCAAAAGTACGAGAGTAGGTATATACCAAGTAAGGACTTTGGTATATTAATAGTAAGCACACCACAAGGGGTAATGAGTAATAGAGAAGCAAAGGAGAAGCATCTTGGTGGCAGATTAATTGCTTTTGTTTATTAGCGATTATTATGTATGAGATTGACCTAAAAGGAGTTAATGCAAATATTGAAAATGACTATATAATAATTAAAGGTAGTCTCGGCTCTACAAAAAAGAAGTTCAATAAGAAGTTTGTAGACATAAAGATAGAGAATGGAAAGATATTAATAATACCAAAAACAGATAATAAGAGGCTAAAGAAGTTCAGTGAGAACATTGCAAATGCACTTAAAAATGAGATAGAAAGAGCAGTGAACAGTGTAAATAATGGCATAACAGTTAAACTAAATGCAGTTAGTGCACATTTCCCATTGAGTCTTGAAGTAAAAGGAGATAAGCTAATAATAAAGAACATATATGGAGAGCGTGTACCAAGAGAAGCAAAGATTATTGGCGATACGAAAATAGAGATAAAGGGACAAGAAGTTTATGTAAAAGGTGTTGATATTTATGATGTTAATCAAACAATAGCAAATATAATAAATACATGCAAGAATATGCAGAAAGATCAAAGGGTATTCCAAGATGGAATATATCCAATAAAGGAGGAGTAATATGAACCCAAAGAAAAAACCTGCATTTACCGTTCCAAATTACGGAGCTAAAGGAAGAAGCAGATTAAGCGATAGATGGAGAAAGCAGAGAGGTATAGATAACAAATCTAGAATAAAAAGAAAAGGTTATCCAAAAGGTCCTGAGATTGGCTATGGAGCACCTAAAGATTTAAGATTTAGAAAAGAAAATGGATTATATGAAGTAATAATACACAATAAGAATGAATTATTAAATTTGATTGGAAAAAATGATTATATGGCCAAGTTTTCTAGCAGCTTATCAAAAAAGAAAAGAATTGAATTACAAAAAATTGCAGATGAACATAATATAAAAATAGCAAATAGAGTGAGAATATGAGTATAGAATTTACAAAAAGAGCTGCAAGTGAGATATTAAATAGAGGTATAAGTGCTATTAGGATTAAGCCTGATGCTCTAAAAGATGCTGAGAAGGCAATAACAAAAGATGATGTAAGGGCTTTAATAAAAGAGGGTAAAATATATGCAATAAAACCAAAGAAGAATCTTAGCTTGCATGGCAAAATAAGAAAAGAAAAGAGGAAGAAGGGAAGAAGCAGAGGACCTGGTAAAAAAGAAGGTAAAAGAGGTGCAAGGATAGGCAGAGTATGGGAAAAGAAGATAAGAGCGCAAAGAAGGTTCTTAAAGCTATTATTAGAAAAAAAGATCATTGATAATAAAATATATGATAAATATTATAGATTATCAAAAGGCAATGCGTTTGCAGACAAAAAGAGTATGATATTCCATCTAAGAGAAGAAGATGGAATAAAGATAGATGATAACTTAATAAAAGAGATTAATGAAGAGATAAAAAAGAGATATTATGGTAGATAATTATGGCTAAAGCTATTAAAAGGTTGAAATTTAGAAGGAGAAGAGAAGGCAAGACAAACTATAAGAAAAGGTTAGAGCTAGTCAAGAGTGGTTTAAAAAGAGTTGTAGTTAGGATGAGCAATAGAAATATAATTGGCGAAGTAATAAGATTCAATCCAAAAGGCGATGAAGTATTAGCATATGTTAACTCAAAAGAATTAAAACAATATAAATGGCCTGTAAAGGCAAATAAACCAACAGCATATTTAACTGGCTTATTGCTAGCAAAGAAATACAAGGATAATGAGGATTTGATATTAGATATTGGGTTTTCTACAAAGGCAAAGATTCCTTTCATCTTTGCTTTAGGCTGTATAGATGGTGGTCTTAAAATAAAGATGAATAAAGAATTTGAAAAAGAAGATTATGATGCAACACTTATAAGCGAATATGCAAGCAGGCTTAAGAAAGAAGACAAGAGCAGATATGAAAGACAATTTAGTAAATATATAAAAGAGGGTATAGAACCAGAAAAATTGAAAGATCTTTTCTATGAGACTGTTAAGATGCTAAAGTGATTAAATGGCTAACGAAGATAATGTTTTTAATGTTGAAACCTGGGAACCAAAAACAAAGTTAGGTAGATTAGTAAAGAATAAAGAGATAAATAGCATAGAGGAGATATTTGCAAAAGGAGAAACAATAAAAGAGCCAGAGATAGTAGATGCTTTACTTCCAAATCTTGAAAATAAGCTCTTAGAAATAACATCTGTACAAAGAATGACAAAGAATGGAAGAAGAGCAAAATACAAAGCAATAGTTATAGTTGGTGATAGAAATGGCCATATTGGCTTAGGTTTAGGCAAAGATCAAGAAGTAACTGCAGCAGTATCTGAAGCAACAAGAAATGCAAAGAAGAACATTATACCTATCTATCTTGGCTGTGGTTCTTGGGAATGCAATTGCGGCACACAACATTCTATTCCATATACCTTAATAGGAAAGAGTGGAAGTGTAGAGATTAAATTGGTACCTGCTCCTAGAGGGGTTGGAATAGTAGCGGGAGAGACAGCAAAGATTATGCTTGAATTAGCAGGTATAAAGGATATATGGTCATTCTCTAAAGGACATACAAGAAATACATATAATATGGCTAAAGCAACTTATCTAGCATTGAGACAATTGCTCATGCTAAGGAATATAGCACATTAAGAAAAGTATTTAATAATTTTTATACAAATGATTAAATTACTGCATTTCAATGCAGGAGGTCTTTTATGGCCGATAATATATATCAAGAATTTGAAAAATTTATTAATGAAAATAAAGGTAAAAGAAAGTTTAAACAAAGCGTAGAAGTAGCAGTAAATTTTAAGAATATAGATTTTTCAAAGCAAGAGAATAGATTAAACCTCGAGGTCTTATTACCAAATGGAAAAGGAAAAGAAAGTAAAGTATTGCTATTTGCTAATGAGAAAGAGACTATAGATAAGGCAAAGGCGCTAGGTATAGAAGTAATAACACAAGATGAACTACAGAGTATTGCAAATGATAAAAAAAGATTAAAGCAACTACTAAATTATGAGCTATATGCACAAGCTTCTATGATGCCTACTATAGCTAAGCTATTGGGTCCATTCTTAGGTCCTAGAAATAAGCTACCTAAGCCTATATTGCCTAATCAAGATCTAAAAAAGCTATTAGATGAAGCGAAGAGAAAGATAAATATAAAAACAAAAGGAAGATTTTTACCAACAGTGCATTTTATAATAGGAAAAGAGGATATGGATCCAAAGAGCCTATATGAAAATCTAGAAGAGGCACTAAATGCTATAAAAAGAAAGGTAGGAGATAATGCAATAAGATCAGTTTATATAAAGCTCACAATGAGCCCTTCGAAGAGGTTGATATAATGCTAACAAAAGATGAAAAGATTAAGATAGTAAATGAGCTAAAAGATGAGATTAAAAAGTATAAGAGCATTGGCATAATAAATGTATCAAAAGTACCAGATAATCTCTTGCAAAAAATGAGAAATGAGCTTAGAAATGATGTAAAAGTAATAATTACAAGAAAGAATCTAATAATAAGAGCATTAAAAGAGAGTGGCTTAGAAGGATTAGTAAATTATATAACAAATGAAAATTTTGCATTAATACTATCTAACAAAGAGCCTGCTGAAATAAATGCATTAATAAGTAGATATGAAAAGAAGTTACCACCAAAGCCAAAATCTATAGCACCAGAAGATATAGTGGTAGAGCCTATAGAAGTTAATATTCCACCACAATCAGTTAGCGAGGTAAAAGCAGCGGGTATAGATATACAGATACAAAAAGGAAAAGCAAAGATAATGAAAAGAAAGGTTTTAGTAGAAAAAGGCTCTAAAATAAGCTCACGAATGGCGAAGGTATTAACTTTATTGGGCATAACACCATTTACTGCAAAGATAGATATATTAGCAATTGAGAATAGTAATTTGATATTTAACAAAGAGGCATTAAAGATAAACAAAGAATTGCTAATCAATGAGATAACAAGGGCATTTAAAGAGAGTTACTTATTAAGCGTTGAAGCAAATATAATAACAAGCTATAATATAAAAGAATTTATAAATAGAGCTTATAGAAATGCATTGACATTAGGTATAGAAAGAAATATATATGAAAAGGAAATTATGCCATACCTAGTTACAAAAGTTTTAAATATTGTTAATAGCTTAAATAATATGATTAAAAAAGAATGAGTTTGGGTGAACAAAAATGGAGTATATATACGCTGCATTGTTGCTAGATGCAGTAGGAAAAGAAATTAATGAAGAGAACTTAGAAAATGTAATTAAAGCAGCAGGAAAAGAGCCAGATAAAGCAACAATAAAGATGGTAGTAGATTCATTAAAAGGTGTTGATATAAAAGAGATTATAAAGAATGCACAGAATATGCAAGTACAAGTGGCGCAGACAACTCAACAACCACAACAAGAAGCTAAGAAAGAAGAGAAGAAAGAAGAAAAATCAAGTGAAGAAGCATCTGCAGGCTTAGCTAGCCTATTTGGGTAATTAATATGGATGTCTACGTTGAAAAACCTAAATGTACTGGTTGTCAACATTGCAAAGACGTTTGCCCTGTAGGCGTATTTGAGATGCGTGATAGAAGCAAGCCAGAAGAAGTAAACGTAGATAGTGCACCAGCAGACATGCAATGGAAAGGGGTAAGTGACCCTCAAGTAGTAGCAAAATGGAAAGATGTTAATGATGGGCACAAGCATTTTGCAGAGAAGAATGACGGTTCAAGTGGAGGTATTTCAGTAGCAGTAAACGGAAGCGCTTGCATACTATGCCAAGCTTGCCTAATAGAATGTGAAGGTGAATGCATAGTAATAAAAGACGATGCAGGCAATGTGTATAGATCTATTTACAAATGATTTTAACCAAACTTTTTTTCTATTTTTAGCTAGCTTTATTTAAATATTTCGAAAGCAAAAATTTAATTTATGTTTGGAATATTAAATAGAAAGAATGATAAACAAAAGAATGTAGAGATAACATTAATGAATGAAAAGGATAACTTTACATTAAAAGGGGAATACCATATTGAAAATTATACAATAGGAAGTACAGAAAGAATAGATATCTATGAATCTTCTTATAAAATCGATGAAGAAAATGATAAAAAAGTAATTATAAAGATTAATGTTTCACAAGCAAATTGGTATGGAGTAAGTGCAAATTCTACACATGAAGAAAGATTTATTATAGATGAAACAGGCATATATAAGATAACTGGAACATACCAGAAAGAAGTTAAGTTAGGAAATCAAACAATATATGTAGATGAAATAAAAAAGGAAAGAGTTGATTCTATAATTATTAAAGACAAAAATGGAAAACCAATAGTAACAGCAAGAGAAGATGAAAGGGGCTTTACAGTAATAATAGATGTAAAGAAGGATAAAATTGTTTTAGGAATAGCAAAAGATAGACAACTCTTAAGACAATGACTATCAAATTAATATAGCTCTAGCAAGTATAGAAGAAAATAAAGCAAAGAAGAGCATAATTATTAGATATGCTATAGTAAGACCTAAGCCAATTATATAGGACATATTTAAAAATAGAAATACTAAAAAGGAGAGATAGACAAACTTATTCCACCTAAATATTTTTGAACCATCTAATGGATAAATTGGAAGCATATTAAAGAATGCTAAAATAAGACTAATATATAATGTTATATTTATCATATTTTGTATATAATCTAGCTTAAATGGATTTGAAAAGCTTGTAGTTATATTATTTATAAAATTTGGATAAAAGCTAATGCCTATTGCAAAAAATACAAAGAAAATTATAAAATTCGTAAGCGGGCCTGCTAATGATACAATGCCTTCTTCTCTCTTATTTAAATAATCATATATTACAGTTGCTCCAGGAAGGCCTATAAAAAAGCCAAATAGACTAGATAAGAATGTAAATACTAATCCTTGTTCTGAGTATCTAAATGCTGCAATAGCACCAAAAAACCTTTGTGCTACTTCTCTATGCATAAGCTCATGTAAAACAAAAGTTAATGTAGTAGAGATAATAAATATCGGCAAAAAGTATAGAAATAAAAATATATTAAATGAAAACATACCATTATTAAATGCTAAATCAAATGCTATTGAAAGCACTAAATCCGCTACTAATATTTCCTTCAATTCTTCATTTCTAGATATTAAATAACGCATAATAAATCGATTATTATTTTAAATAATAAAATACTTTCTATAAAAAGAATAAATAAAAGGGTTTAAAAATATGATATGCATTATAAAATGTGGTGTTTTTTATGGATAAAGAGCTTTTGAGGAAATATGAACTAAAGCCACTTCCATATAATCTTGACGCATTGGAGCCATATATAAGCAAAGATATAATGGATGTGCATTATAATGGACATCACAAAGGATATGTAAATTCAGCAAATAATCTAATAGACAGATTCAACAAAGTAATAAATCAGGATGAAAAGAGTTACGATCTACAAGGAATAATAAGGGGATTAATATTCAATATAAATGGACATAAGCTACATTCTTTCTTCTGGGAAAACATGGCACCTGCTTCAAAGAGTGGTGGCAAGCCAGGTGGTAAGCTAGCAGATTTAATAGAAAAGCAATATGGTAGTTTTGAAAGGTTTAAGCAGATATTTACTGAAGCAGCAACATCATTACCTGGTTCTGGTTGGACAGCATTAGCATATGACAAAGAAACAGGCAATCTTAACATAATGACTTTTGAGAATCATTTCAATAATCAAATAATAGAATTACCAGTAATACTGCTTGTAGATGAATTTGAACATGCATACTATTTGCAATACAAGAACAAAAGAAATGACTATCTAAGCGCATGGTGGAATGTAGTAAACTGGAGTGATGCAGAAAACAAATTAAGAAAATACCTTTAATCTTCCCTCTACTTTTTTATATTTTAATTGTGTTTAATAATTCAATGCATATAAAAGAAATTTTTGATGGTGTATATATAATAGACAATAAATTGTCTACTTTGAATCTCGTTAAAGGAGAAAAGGTTTATGGAGAAGACTTGGTCAATATAGAAGGAAAAGAATATAGATTATGGAATCCAAATAGAAGCAAACTTGCTGCTGCATTGTCGCTTGGTTTGAAGAATTTCTATATAAAAAAAGGCTCTAAGGTTCTTTATTTGGGCGCTGCAACAGGCACTACTTGTAGTCATATTAGCGATATAGTTGGTAGAGAAGGTATAGTCTTTTGTGTAGAGATTTCTAGTATAGCAATGCTTAAGCTAGTAGAATTATGCAAAAAAAGAGAAAACATGATACCTATATTAAGCGATGCAAGAATGACAAAAAATTATGATTATATAGGTAATGTTGACTTCATATATGAAGATGTTGCCGCTCGAGATCAAGCAGCTATATTAAAAGAAAATGCAAAAATGCTTAAGAAAGGTGGATATGCATATGTAGCAATCAAATCACAGAGTATAAGCATAGTAAAGCAACCAAGAGAAGTATATAATGAATTCATAAGAGAAGTAAGCGATACATTTAAGCTTGTAGAGATGATTGATATATCAAAATTCCATAAGGCGCATGCCTTTGTTGTATTGAAAAGGTTATAAAATGAACGATTATAAAGAGATTAAATGCCCTTATTGCGGTTTTAAAAATTATAGCAAAAATAATTTTACTATATGCCTTTTTTGTAATGCATTAATTGAAAATAACTTAAAGCCAAATGATGAAAATATAAAATTAGTAGAAAAGATAATAAGTGATAAAAAAGAACAACATATAGATTTAAATAATATAAGCGATCCATTTATAATAAATGCTATAGGATCAGCATATGAATACGTTTCTGATTTTTATTATAATAATACTAACTATTATCTAAAAGATTTTATGGAAGAGAATGCAGAGAACAAAAGTTTAGCAAACTATTATAATACTTTATTTAAGATGTTTTACTACAAGGCTATAAGACTTGCAGAGAAATATGCAAACGAAACAAAAGATGATAAATATAGAGCATTGCTTGTTATGCTCTATTATAAAATAAAGAAGAAAGAGCTTAATTATTGGCTAGAAGAGATAAGTAATGAAGAAATGAAGAATTATTTGAAAAATGTAATTAATATAGATAATAAAAGTATAAAGAAAATAGATTATAATGACTACTTTTATATGTATCAGCTTGCAAGATTCTATGCCAAAGAAGGAAGAATCAAAAAGAGTCTAGAACTTTTAGAAAAGATAAAAGATGTAGATTACTATAGAATAACTTTGCTTATAGAAAAAATAAACTCATTTCTTAGCTCTTACTAGTAACATATGCATATTGTCATCGAAGCCTAAAGCATCTTTTAATACAGCTGCATCGACTGTAACCTCATTGCCTGTATATGGGTCATTTATATAGAATATATCTTTTTCATAGCCCTTTACTACCACCCAATGAGGAAATTCATCTAGATATGTATTTATTAAAGAGGCATTTACTAGCAGTATAGGTATATACTTTGCAGAGAGTGCCTTTTTTATTAGATTTATACTAACTGGGGCTTTTGCTTCTTCTACATTAAGACTAAACGCTTTGTCTTTAATCTCATTAAATGATGCTTCAAGTGCATCTAAATTAAAGTTCTCTTCTACTGCCATTTTCTTTTCATACCCTGGATCTTCTGTATTACTTATTATCTTAACATCTGCACCTCTCTTTGCTAATGCATAAGCCAAACCATACTTAGAACCATACCATATGCTTCCATTAACTGCTTCTTGCCATATCTTATATTCTTCTTCTTTATCTGGATTTACGTTTTTATTTAGAAACTTTAAAACCATTAATGCACATGCTGCTGCACTTGTAAATTCCTCTGATTGTGGATAAATGTCTATATTAAACTTAACACTATCCTTAATCTCTACATCTCTTATCTTGTCCAAAATGCTAAACTTCTTTGACTTACTATTTTTAGTATTCTTAGATGATTTTTTAGATATAGATTTTGCCATTTTTATCACCTTTTAGTGCAGGGGGAGAGATTTATTCAATATTGAACTCTCGCAGGCTCTAAGCCAGCGGATCTTGAGTCCGCCGCGTTTGACCAGGCTCCGCCACCCCTGCACTTAATATAATTATGATAATCTTAATATAAACTTTTTCATTTAAATAATAGATTAGTATTTAAAATCTTTTTATCAACTTTAGGTGTTAATATGAATATTAAACAAATAAATGAGGTTAAATATATAATAGAGAAAGAAGGCAATATGAATGCAAATATAGTAATATTCTCAAATAATAAGCTTTTAGAAAATATAAAAAGAGATAGGACATTAAACCAAATAATCAATGCTTCAACATTGCCAAATATAATAGGCAATTTATTATTAATGCCAGATGCACATGAGGGTTATGGTTTTCCTGTAGGTGGTGTATTAGCTTCACCTGTAGAAGACGGTATAGTATCGCCAGGCATATGTGGCTTTGATATAAATTGTGGAGTTAGAGTTATAAAAACAAACCTTACTTATGATGAGATAAAACCAAAATTAAAGACAATAATAAGTGAGTTATTTAAAGCAGTACCAAGTGGTGTTGGAAGTAAAATAAAAATAGGCTTAACAGAGCATGATATAAAAAATATAGGAGAAGAAGGCGTTAATTATATTATAGATAAAGGTATAGGAATAAAAGAAGATATAGATTATATAGAAGAAAATGGATCAATGAAAGGAGCAAATATAGAAAAGGTAAGCCAAGAAGCAATAAAGAGAGGTATTGATGAACTAGGTACTATAGGGGCTGGCAATCACTTCTTAGAATTGCAAAGAGTAGAAAAGATCTATGATGACAATATTGCAAAAGAATATGGGTTATTTGAAAATCAAGTATTGATTATGCTGCATACAGGTTCAAGAGGCTTTGGTCATCAAATAGCTAGCGATTATATAAAGAGGATAAGTGATTATAACAAAAAGAATAATATAAAGCTCGTTGATCCTGAATTAGGATATGCACATATATCAAATCATATAGCTATAGATTACCTAGAGGCTATGAAGGCAGCAGTAAACTATGCATTTACTAATAGAGAGATAATCACACATAATATAAGAAAGGTATTTGAAAGAGTATTTAATAAAAGCTTCGATGAATTGGGCTTATTTATATTATATGATGTAGCACATAATATAATAAAAGAAGAGGAGCATATAATAGAAAACAAGAGAGTTAAGGTTTTTGTACATAGAAAAGGTGCTACAAGGGCTTTTCCTAAAGGTAGGATAGAACTACCAAAAGCATATAGAGATATAGGTCAACCTGTGCTTATACCAGGTAGCATGGGCACATCTAGCTATATACTAAGCGGTATGCCTCAATCATTAACTGAAAGCTTAGGCTCTACATGCCATGGAGCTGGAAGAGTAATGTCAAGGCATCAAGCAGTTAGAGAGATACCGCCAAATAAGACATTATCGACAATGAGAGAAAAAGGTATTGAAATAATGGTAAAAAGCAAAAATCTAATAAGCGAAGAGGCTGAGTGGGCCTATAAGGATGTAGATGAAGTAGTCTCTATAGTAGAAAAGGCAGGTATATCAAAAATAATAAGCAAAAATAAACCTATCGGTGTTATGAAAGGTTAGTCATTTCAAATTTAGCTTCTTATAACAATTACTGCATACATATCTCTCTTTCAATAATCCTATATTTATCCAAGGGTCTTTTAATTCTATCTCTCTTGGCGCTCTATATGCCCCTTTATCTATAAATCTACCACAGACTGCACAGCTATCTTTCAATGCTTCTATCATTTTACTAAATTCTACAAAATCTATATCTTGTATTTCTTCACTTTTATATCCTTTATCTATTAAAGCTCTTTTCTTATTAATTCTAACCCTAGCCACATATCTTTCAGATTCCCCACCCAACACCTCCCTCATCTAATTAATATTACGCAGAACTTATATTTAAGCTTTTCTAACATATTAGATAAATATAAATGATTAATATTTATTACTTAAAAGCTTGATTAATTGGTTAAAAGTAATATTAGACTTTATTCCCATGTTATCAAATTGAGTTCTCGTAGCATTAAAGCCTAAAGAAGATATAGCTTCTATAACTTTTTTTATTGGTATAGAACCTATGCCTAGAGAAGAAGTTAAAAGACCGAGATGATAGAAAAAAGGTATATCTAATTCATTATTTATTGTCTTTATTATCTTCTCATTTGTATATAAGAGCATATTGCTTATTATATCTTTGTTGTATAGATTAGAAAGCCATAATGGGCCGCTAATCTGTGATCCTTTTTTATATAAACTTGATATTTTGCTTATGCTTCTTGTATAAGAAAATTCATTATTTTTAAAGAATATTAAGTAACCTAAATTCTCTATGCTATTATCTGCATATTTATAGCCTTTTTTTAATCTAACAAATACCCTTATATAATACATATCTGATATGCCTAACAATGGTTCTATGCCATAATCAAACTGTGCAGCAGTTTGAATGATTTTATATAATAAGATGCGCATGCCTACTTCTTTACATAGATATGTATGCAAAGGATATGAGCCATAAAAGCGAATACAAGCATTTCTATCTACGCCACATAATACAGGCATATCTGTTGCAGTAACCATTAATATTGTATTGTCTTTTACCAACTTCATAATATCATAAATAAAAGGAACAGGGCTTCCAAAAGGATCTAAATCTATTATATCAAATCTTTCTCTTGTTGAATTTGCAAAATGTTCAATGCTATCTATTACTACATTTGCATCTATATTATTGATCTTTAAATTTTCTTTTATAGTATTTAATGCATTCCTGTTTATATCTAAAAGAGTAATTTTATCTATATTCGCCTCTATCTTATATCTTATTCCTCTAATACCAGAAGCAGCAGTTGCATCTAATAGGCTTGCATTTTTTATATTCATTGCTTTTAAAAATGCTACAGAGATATCTCTAAGCCTTTTCATTTTTGGATTATAAAAGACATTGCTTGTATCTATTTTTACTAAACCTTCTTCTATCATTCGATCAATCCTTTTAGTTTTAGTATTGCATCAAGCAATCCATGTGCATATTCTATAGCTGCAAAAGAGGTTATATAATCATTTTTCTCAAGCCATGATGTAGAATCTCTCCTATAATCTTTTGCAAGCTCTACTATAAGCTTTTCTTTTTCACTGAGCTCTTTCTCATTAATCAAACTTATATTTTTATCAAACAGGTATATGCTCTTGTTTATTCTCTCTATAATAGAATCCATGAGATATTTAAAGATTTTTATTTTAATAAATATTGTGATATAGATGGTTGATATAGATAAATCAGTGGAGTCATACTTAGATGAGATAGATAATAGCTATTCAAGCAAATTTGGTATTAGCATATCACAATTCCTTAGACACCCAGAGCAATATACAGATAATAAAGAAGAATTGCTTCCTAAAATAAACTCATTAGTTAGCTATATAAATGATTATTTTGATAAGATTATGACATCGCTTAGTGATGAAAAGAACAGGTTTGACTCAATTGTAGAGAGTATTGATACACAAACAAAGACTATAATGTCAAAAATAGGTGAGTATGCAGAAAAGAACAATATACCAATAATATTTCCAAACTCAATAAATGTAAGCAACAACATAAGAGAGGATATAATAATAGATAAATATGATGAAAGCATTGATACATTGCTTAAAAAACTAGTAGAATCGTCTTTTTATATAGCAGATGTCTCATTTAGCTATAATAATTATAGTATAGGAAATTGGTTCTTTTCAACTGATAAAAGAGCTTACATATTAGCTTTTAACATACCAAAAAGCCCTGTAATAGATGTAGAAAATGCAAGAGCCTATTTGTTGTCATTAGTTGATAACGCAAAAATGGTATTAAGTAGATAAAATGATTATTGTTGTAACTGGAACCCCTGGTAGTGGCAAGACTTATTTTTCTAACTTATTAGGCAAAAGACTTAAGATAGAGGTATTGCATGTAACTGATTATGTCAAAAAATATGCATTATATGATAGAATTGAAGACAATGAATATATAGTAAGGCCAATGAAATTAAAAAAGAGACTTGAAAAAGAAATAAGTAGAAAAAAGGATCTTATTATAGAAGGCCATATTCTTTCTGAATTTAGGTTAGATAATGCAAGGGTATTAGTTAAAAGAGAACATCTAAATAAAATTAGATCTAGACTAGAAAAGAGAGGCTATAGCAAAGAAAAGATAACTAATAATTTAATAGATGAGGCAATAGATTATTGCGGATTAAATGCATTTATGCACTATAAGAATGTATATGAATTTATAAGACCAAACTATAATGAGATAATAGAATTTTTAAAAGGAAAAAGAAAAAATAGATTTATAGAGCTATCTGATGAGCTAATAAAAGAAAAGATTATCTAACAACTAAAAATTTATATATTAAAGAAAAATAAAGCGGCTCTAGGATTTTTTCTTTATCTACAATTCTTGCATTGTTTGTATCTATATCTTCATTCTTTAAGTTCTTTAAAATCATTAAGCTTGCT
>ERZ1669250.526-NODE-526-length-16802-cov-3.296232_pt1 | contig 16802 bp, 16 predicted proteins | sample MGYA00579295_ERZ1669250 | MGnify/ENA primary metagenome ERZ1669250 (study PRJEB41166, sample SAMN08046056) | hot springs metagenome | biome: hot spring; feature: acid hot spring; material: thermophilic sediment; isolation source: thermophilic sediment from acid...
GTGGCCCGGAGTTCAAGTCTCCGCGGGCCCACACGCCACTCTTTTGTACCGGCACGTACGTGCTTACACGTTGTGCTGCATCGCCTCCGACTCTGATCACCGAGGACCCATATCAGCGGTACTATGTGTCTAAGTTGAAGTCTCAGCGCAAGCGTTTTGGAAGCTTTCCACTGAGCAAAGTAGTTCCCATTAGCGTTAACACGCTTAGACATCAAAGCATCAAATAGTGCATCAAATAGTAGCAGCTTAAAGACAGGTGCTTGTGGGAGTTCAAGGGACTTGAGAGCATGAAGGTGCAGGTCTGCCTCAGGGGACCTCCGAAACCCAAGGACCTGCCGTAAATTAACGATTAGTTTGCTGGCCATCCAATAACAGGCCATCTAATTACATACAAAAACAGAAATTGATAGGGCAAATAGAGTTATGAAGTTATTCTTAGCTAAGGCAGGAGTGCACATCGCCCTGCTTATAACTCGCGCGCTAAGTAAAGCATGTGCTGTTCCAAGGTTAAAGTTATGGCTGAAGGATCCTTGAACCGGTTAATGAGCCTTAATAACTTGAGTACGAAAGCGCCTTTTACCTCGTAGCCTTTTAAGGAGGGCAGTGCGCGACCTTTAAATTGCGCATCATGTTACTCCAACAGTCCTAAAAAATAGAACAGCTTGCACAGAAAGTAAGGGCTTGGAAAGCTTATAATTCTCCGACAAAGACGTAAAATGTTTGGTGATGTCTCGTGGCGGTCAGCAATTCGGATGAGATTAGACCAGTAGCTCTCGTAAGAGTTAAGCCAGGAGCGGAAAGCAGAGCCACTAAAGAACTTAGTGATCTATTCGAAAGATTTAGAATAAAAGCTGAAATCCGCGATAGCGGGGTTGAGGGAAACCTATTGGTGTTTTCTTCGGCACCAAAGGGCTATGTGGCGGCGGTCTTGGGCAAGTCCAAGCTTGCCTACGCGGAAACTATCATCCTAATTGATGCAACGAGCCAACCGGACCTCAACTCCATGATTGACACGGCTTCGAAGGTGCTGATGGCTTACGCTTCCAAGAAGAAGATCAAGAGCTTTAGGGTGAAAGCTCGGGTACGCGGGTCGTCAATGGAAGAAAGAAAGATTGAGATTGAAATGGGTAGGGTATTAAAGGAGTCTGTCGGACTTTCTGTGGACCTTGAAAATCCAGACGTCACGGTATACGTTAACGTCGTAGGCGAGTTTGTTGCCGTGACGATAGCATGACCTTAGCGTAACCACCCTCGTTGGCGCCTTCGTTTTATAACACCATAATAACACTTATATGTGAACGATTTGATATCTTATCTATGTCCTCCGAAAGTTTGGACAGACTCGTTCGTTGGTTTGAGCCGTACAGTGCTGTTGTTGTGGCCTTCTCAGGTGGGGTCGATAGTTCACTCGTAGCTTATGCGTGTCACGCGGCTAGAGGGGATGGGTGTTTGGCCATCACCTTTGATTCTCCACTACTTTTACCTGGGGAAGTTGAGCAGGCCGTTTCCATCGCCAAATCTCTGGGGATTAGGCATGAGATAATCAAAGCAGACGTTTCAGAAGAGGTGCTAGCTAATGACCGTTACCGCTGCTACTATTGCAAAAAAGGCGAAATGGGATACTTGGTAAAGCTTGCTAAAGAAAGGGGAATCCAAGTTGTGGTCGACGGTACCAATGCCAGCGATTTGGGCAGTGGATGGAGACCTGGCGTCAAGGCCTTAATAGAGGTTGGAGTAAGGAGTCCTTTGGCCGAGCTTGGAATAGACAAGAAAGAGGTAAGGGAGATTGCCAAGGAGGTAGGCCTTCCAAACTACGACAAGCCATCCATGGCATGCCTTGCGTCCCGCTTTCCCTACGGACAGAGGATAACCTTAGACGGACTTAAGAAGGTCGCCAGCGCAGAGCTCTTCATAAGGGCTTTAGGTTTTAGGGTGGTGCGCGTCAGGAACTTTGGAAATGTTGCTAGGATTGAGGTATCAAAGGAGGAGATACCTGCTCTCTTTTACGGTGAAAATCCTGAAAAGATATACGACAGGTTAAGGCAGCTTGGCTTCGACTACGTTGATGTTGACATAAATGGCTACAGAAGTGGGTCGATGGACGAGCCTTATTTATCTCAGGGTAAAGTGTAGCTTGGCGTGCAAGCATAAAGTTAAGTTGGCGTACGCGTGTGCGAGGAAAGTTGAGCAAGTCTCTTAAGCATCCATCTTTTATCCGCGCCATCAAGGCTTGTCTGTTTTGCGATTTCTTCCATCTCGCGGATCGCTAGGTCGTAGATCTCTCTGTTTACTGGATAGGGCACGCCGTCCTTCCCACCCACGGCGAAGGAAAATTTTATAGGATCTTTCCAAGACAGCTGTTCGCCATATATGAGCTGGGATAGAAGCGAAATGGCCCTTACAGTTGCAGGACCTATGCCGGGGAATAGCAAAAGCTCCTCGTAAGAAATGGGAGGGTTTTCGTACATCGATTTGATTGCTTTCCAGTTTACCCTTTCCGGGAACTCCACTTCAAGCGGCACTTTAACCTCAAGTCTTCCAGTGAAGTGATCCAGAGTTATGTGCCTTGAGCGCTCGTAAACTGCCATTAGCCTTTCCGTGCTTTCACGGACTAAATCTAGCGAGGCCTTACGTGCACTCGTTGAATCTTTGTCTATCATGTTGAGGACGAAGTTCCGTCTGTATCCAATGACGCTTTCCGGTGGATCGTTAACAAAGTTGCTAGTTTGGATCCAGTGATATCTTCTTGCAGTTTTATTGCTTGGGTTCATGCCTTGCTGAACCAAGGTCCAGTTACCCTTGTGGTCTAAAAAAATGGCTTGATGGTAAAGCTGATAACCTGCCTGCACTGCCGAGGTGTCTACCCTTGCAGCTAGCCTGCTTGCCCTTTCGAGCTCTCTAGCTTTAGATTCGCTTATCAATCCTGCATCGGCCATCACGCTGATCTCCGCAGGGTTAAGCCTCATCATTCCTCCCTTTCCTCCTATAACCATTACGCCATGTGAATCCATGCTCAGGACCTCGCGCAGCACCCCAGTGAGAACTGTAGTTACTCCCGAGCTGTGCCAGTCATAGCCCAGCGCAGAGCCCAGAGCCTGAAACCAAAGAGGATCAGATAACCTCTCAAGAAATGTCTTTGTGCCGTATTCCTCAACTATGATACTCGCCACAGCTGAAGACATCCTTTTCATGCGCTCTATTAAGTAGGAAGGTGCCCTTCCGTCGTGCAAGGGAAGCGTGGCCACGGCACGTTCGTCCATAACTTGAACGCCCTTTAGCATTTAACCGTGATCTAGGCTCTGCCCAATGAGGTATCTATGGTCTTGGGGACAATTAGATCGATTAGGTCGAAAGTACGCTCAAGGATTTGCTCCAATATACTCTGAAAGGCCAAGGCCTTCATCAGTTCGCAGGTTTCCACACTTCCTTTTATTTTTATCAAGTTTGCGATTTTTGGCTTGCGCTCAAGCAGTGATAACGCATCTTGGAAGGCGCTTGAGATAAGAGCCTCTATGGCTTTATTCTGTACATCTACGATTTCCTCAAGGAAGGACTTGAGCCTCGATTCGTCCTCGGGGGATGCGATCACAGGTGGGTGCGAAACAGCGTTTGCGATCTTTACGGAATAGTCGGCCAAGTTCTCGAGCACTTCAGATGCTTCCCTTACGTCAAGGGCCACCAGAGGACTTATCCCGAGCCTTTCGCTTATGTAAGAATTACCTATGGCCCCCCTGGTTAATCTGACCAACAAAAAGTAGAGCCTGTCAACCTCATCATCTCTCTGCTTGACTGCTTGGGCAGATTCTTCATCTCCTCTCATGAATGCTTCCAGCGCTTCGCGCTCCATATTGGTAGCTACGAAGAGCTCCTTTCTGAGGTATTTTTCAATGGAGCCCGTCCCGGCCTCCATTAGAGTCCCTATTATTACCCTGTCTTCTTTTTCATCAATTATTTCAAAACCAGCCAGCCTACTTATGGCCTCTCTTATCTCCGACCTTTCCCTCTTACTTATTGGCCTATCGGCCACGACCTCGACTTCATCGGCCCCCATGAGGTAGCTCCAGGTTATGTGTCTAGATATGTAAGGTGCCATTGGAATGGTAACCCTGATCTCTCTGATCTTTGTTTGTGGTGGCCTTATGATCAGTGAGCCGTCTGAGCTCTGCGTCACAAGGAGGGCTTCCTGCTTGTCTAGCGAATACTCGGTGGCCCAGTCCTTGGGCAGCGATATCAGAAATGTGCCCTTTGAAGTCTTCTGGACCTTTCTATAAGACATATAATTTACAACGCACGAGCAATTAAAGTGTGTGGATTTGCGCAACGCAATTTCGAAGCTTGTTGTTGCAAGCGTTATTTTTAGATAGCTATCTAGCGAGGGTTGATCCCGTACGTCCCCTGCAAGGGCACGAAAATGCAGGAAGTTAGAGATCTGGCTGTTAGCGTCCCCTTTCTCTTCCTTACCAGCAAGAGCTCCTGTATATCAATGCCTACCGGTACGATCATTTTTCCCTCTTCAGCGAGCCTCTCAAACAAAAAGTGAGGGACTTCTGGGGCTGCTGCTGACACCATGATCGTATCTGGTGCAACGCTCAATGGGGGACCCATAGAGCCGTCGCAGACAATCACATCTACCCTGTCATCTATTGATAGTTGGCGAAAATTTTTGGCTGCGCGCGCTGCAATGCTTGGATAGAGTTCTGCTGTGACCACTTTTCCCCTCGGTTCCGCCAATGCGCAAACCGAAGCTAGGTAACCGTAGCCGCATCCGACTTCGAACATTAAGGAAAAGGGGATTGCTGCCTCGCACATCATGGCAACTATTGATGGCGCCGAAGTTGTTTGTCCATTTTCTGTAGGCAACGGTGTGTCTTCATAAGCCATCGTTTCGTATGCCTTCGCGACGAATTCGTGCCTTGGCACTGCCCTCATGGCTTCCTCAACCGCCTTGGAGCGGATGTAGCCTTGTTCAATTAACATATCAACCATGCGATTTCTCTCCTTTTCGTACACTTTAATATGCATGCCTACGATTTTTAGGCTGACGATCGCATAAGCCCGGGTTATGGCTTCCCGGCCCTTTACCTTTCGATCATGTGATGTGATTTTCAGCAATGACCTCAGCAATGCGTCCTTATTGCGCGATACTCACGCTTTTTAAGGCGTGGCTGTTATAGAGCTATGCCCAGCGTAGCTTTTATTGGATCAAGCGATCTTGCCGAGGGCTTTGCGTCGGCGGGGGCTCAAATATTGAGCCCAAAAGACAGGGAACAAGCAATATCTAGCCTTTACGACGCGCTCTGGTCTGGTATGTACGCCTTTGTGGTGATATCAGAGCCATGGGCCTCTTCCCTCAAAGCTGAGCTGACAGAATTAGCGAGGATTAGCCCAACGCCTATCATAGTATTAGGCGAGAGCGGCTTAGATTTATCAAGCTTTACGAGTGCGTTGAACCGCTTGGTGGGGAGCAGGATTGCCTGAAATAGAGGGAGACATCCAATCTCTCCGCGGGAAGATAATATCGGATGCCATTGCGCAATATGATAAGGAATTAGATTCTGCTCTTTCTAGCGCAAAGGACGTAGTTGGAAAAACGTATGAACAGCTTTCCCGCGAACTTTCCTCTAGAAAGCGGGAGATCGAACTCAGAGCAGAAGCAGAAGAAAGAAGAGCTTTATCCATGGCTACCGCGGAGACAAGGGACAAGTTCTTGAGAGCCAGGGAGGAAGCAAGAGATAAGCTTAGATCAGTTGTCCTTGAAAAGATCAGGGCATTGCAATCATCCCAGGCTTATAGGAGGTTCATTCATAGGTGCCTGGCCGAAGGAGCTGAAATAATAGGATCCAAAAGCATTGATATATATTGCAGGAAGGTGGATGCTGGCATCGTTAAAGCAAGCGCGCGGGAGCTGGACATCGAGGCGACCCTGCATGAAAAGGATCTGATCGGTGGTATTCAGATCTCTTCTAAGGACGAACGGGTTACCGTTGACTATTCTTTAGACTCAATGTTGGACGATATTTTTCGGAACGACCGCCAGATGGTAGACAGACTTCTCTTTGGTGAGTGACATGCGCATATATAGGGTCAGCGGGGCCGTTGTGGAGGCTGAGGAATCCATTGGAGTAAGGATGCATGAGCTAGTACTGGTTGGCGAGCAGGGACTCGTGGGAGAAGTTATACGCATCGATGGCGACCATGCTTTCATTCAGGTATATGAGGATACTTATGGTTTGAGGCCGGAGGAGCGCATAACCCCCACGGGAAAGCCGCTTTCGGTCGAGCTCGGGCCTGGTCTAATAGGAACAATTTTTGACGGTATTCAGCGCCCGCTTACCTCGCTCAAGGAAAAGGAGGGAGCATTTATAAGAAGGGGAGTTAGCGAACCCCCGCTTGACAGGAGGGAGAAGTGGCACTTCGCGCCGATCGCAAAGCAGGATGATAAGGTCGCTGGTGGACAGGTCTTGGGTTACGTGCAGGAGACCGAAATAGTAAAGCACGTCATAATGGTTCCACCCGACGTCCGCGGAGTTATTCAGTGGATTGCCCAAGACGGGGATTATAACCTGGAAGAGCCCATTGCCAGGATAGGTTCGGATGAAATTTACTTGTATCAAAGGTGGCCCGTGAGGGTACCTAGACCGTACTTGGAGAGGCTCCCTGCCGATGAGCCTTTGATAACCGGGCAACGGGTAATAGACGCTTTGTTTCCGATAGCTAAAGGAGGTTCTGCCATCATTCCGGGTGGCTTTGGAACGGGCAAGACAGTCGTTCAGCATCAGCTTGCAAAGTGGGCCGATGCAGATGTGGTCGTTTACGTGGGATGCGGGGAAAGGGGAAACGAAATGACAGAGGTGCTTAGAGATTTCCCCAAGCTGATAGATCCTCGGACTGGCAAGCCTTTGATGATGAGAACGGTTCTAATTGCAAACACAAGTAATATGCCTGTTGCGGCCAGGGAGGCAAGCATTTACACGGGAATAACAATAGCCGAGTATTATCGTGACATGGGCTACAACGTGGCCCTTATGGCTGACTCTACTTCCCGCTGGGCTGAAGCCTTAAGGGAGATATCAGGTAGGTTAGAGGAGATGCCAGGCGAAGAAGGTTACCCTCCTTACCTTGCCAGCCGCCTTGCAGAGTTTTACGAAAGGGCAGGAAAGGTGAAGACACTACAGGGGAAGCAGGGATCTGTGACGGTAGTTGGGGCAGTCTCTCCCATGGGAGGGGATTTCTCCGAGCCAGTTACCCAAAACAGTCTCAGATTTGTACAGGTATTTTGGGGCCTTGACAAGGAGCTCGCTGACAGAAGGCACTTTCCCTCCATAAACTGGATCACAAGCTATTCTCAGTACTCCCTGACCGTAAGCCTTTGGTGGATGAAGCATGTGGGCGAGGATTGGCCCGATTTGGTCGCGGAGGCCTTTCGCATACTTCAAACTGAGAACGATTTGGAAAGCCTGGTGAGATTGGTTGGGATCGAGGCCTTACCTGAGTCTCAAAAGCTCACGCTTTTAGTCGCGAGGATCCTCAGAGAGGGCTTTCTCCAGCAAAACGCCTTTAACGATATAGACACTTATTCTTCGCCAAGGAAGCAGTACTTTCTGCTGAAGGCGATCATAGGTTTCTATCGCTCCGCGGAAAGGGTTATTGAGAAGAAAATACCTGAGGCAGAGTTAGAAGGTCTTCCCATCATTCAAGAGCTCGTACGTGCACGGTTTACCTTGGCGGATGAGACTAAGCTAATTGACTTGGTCAAGAGAGCCGAGGAGGCACCTAAGTCATTAACCGGAGAGATAGATCGAGGTGATATTTCATGAGCGAAGTCCAAGCTAGGCCAAGGAAAAGGGTTAGCTACGCGACGGTTTCGCAGATAAACGGCCCACTGGTTTTCGTGAAGGGGGTAAAGGGTGTCGGATATGACGAGCTCGTTGAGGTAAGCTCTCCAAGCGGGCGTAGCCTGGGTAGGGTTCTCGACGTTTCAAGGGACGTAGCAGTTGTTGAGGTATTCGAAGGAACAACGGGTCTCTCTCTGGGAGGTACTAGCGTAGCCTTTCTAGGAAGAGGACTTGAGGTGGGCTTGTCGCAAGAGTTGCTGGGTAGGGTCTTTTACCGGATCGGCGAGCCCATGGATGGCAAGCCCTATCCATACTCTCGGGAAAAAAGAGATGTAAACGGTTCACCCATAAATCCCACGGCGAGGGAGTACCCGAGCGAGTTCATCGAAACCGGAGTATCAGGTATTGATGGAATGGATAGCCTGGTAAGGGGGCAGAAGCTACCTATATTCAGCGGGGCCGGACTACCTCACAACGCGCTTGCTGCCCAAATAACAAGGCAAGCGAAGTTGCTGAGGTCTTCTGAGGGATTTGCCATCATATTTGTTGCCATTGGTATAACTCATGATGAGGCCATGTACTTCCGCAAAAGCTTTGAGGAGTCAGGTGCGCTTGCAAACGTGGCCATGGTCCTCAACCTCGCTGATTCTCCTGCGGTTGAAAGGATAACGGCACCAAGGGTTGGGCTAACCATGGCTGAGTACCTTGCCTTTGAAGAACAGATGCATGTGCTGGTCATAATGACGGATATGACCAACTACTGCAATGCTCTCAGGGAGATAAGCTCTTCTCGCGGCGAGATCCCGGCAAGAAAGGGATATCCGGGATACATGTACACCGATCTTGCATCCATATACGAAAGGGCTGGTAAGATTACCGGCAAAAGGGGCAGCATCACGCTGATGCCCATACTAACAATGCCCAACGACGACATATCGCATCCCATACCAGATTTGACCGGCTATATAACCGAGGGCCAGATAGTTTTGGACAGGTCTCTTTACAGAAAGGGAATATATCCACCTATAGACATATCACTTAGTCTCTCAAGGCTAATGAAGGATGGCGTTGGAAAGGGTTACACCAGGGAAGACCACATGGATCTGTCAAACCAGCTCTACGCTTCCTACGCTAGGATGAAGGAAGTACGGTCTCTTGAGACCGTTGTTGGAGAGGAAGGGCTTAGCGAAAAAGACAAGATGTACCTTAAGTTCGGTGAGTTCTTTGAGCAGAGGTTCTTGAAGCAGGGGGAAAACGAGGACAGGAGCATAGAGGAAACCTTAGAGCTTGGATGGGAATCGCTAGCGCTTCTACCTGAAGACGAACTCGGTAGGGTTAGCCCCGAAGAAATTGCAAAGTACATGAAAAGGAGGATGTAATATGGAACGCATGAATGTTCCCCCTACTCGTTTCAACCTACTCAAGCTCAAGCGCGAGCAAGCGACCCTTAAGACTGGCCACGACCTCCTAGAGCAGAAAAGGGAAGCCCTTCTTGAGGAGCTCAAAAGGGAGGTCATGGCTCTAAAGCAGGAAGCATACTTGGCATCGGAAGAGCTTAAGTCCGCCCTTAGGGCCTTGGCAAAAGCCCAAGGGGAAGCACATCTTCAGCTTCAGTCGTTTAGAAGGACAGAAATCGAAGTATCTGAGCAGGCAAGAAGCCTAATGGGAGTACGTGTATCAGTGTACAGGGTGTATAGAAGACCGACAGGGAAAATTATCTTCCCTCCTGGTTTTGAGAGTCCTAGCGTTGAGGTAGTATCCCAGGCTTTCTTTCAGTTGATAGAGGAGCTTTCCAAGCTGGCTGAGCTGGAGGCCTCAATAATGTCTTTCGCGAGAGAGATGAAACGGATGCAGCGCAGAGTGAATGCACTTGAAAACATCTTTCTGCCGTTATACGAGGAAACCATAAGCTTCATATCGGACTCCCTTGAGGAGCGCGAAAGAGAAGAGCTCGTCTCGCTTAAGGCAGTTAAGGAGAAAAGGCCTGGCTAATAGGTAATAACATGAGCAAACGACCGTTTTTCTGAACCTCAAGGGTGAGAGCAAGTGAAGGCCTTCAATTTCAAAGCGAAAGGACATCTCATGGTGAGGGCCACTCACCCTTCCACGTTCGAGATAACCTCGGAGGATCACCTAACGGAGAAGGGTGACTGCATCATTGCTGTTTCAAGTTCTATGGTTCCGGCTGAAATTCCAAGGGAGATAAGGGAGGCGATCAGAAAAGGAGGACGCATCAGGATTCGGCTAAGCTGCGATGGCATAGTTGATACCGTAACGGGGTGGGGCCACCAGTCACTTCCGCTTTCCAGCGATAGGTGCTTCATATGCAGAAAGAGTACATATATTAGCCCTGAGACGCTAGCCATTAAATGCGACAAGGCCGCAAGGGATCTTGATAGGGCTCTAGTACAGAAGTTGAGAGAGGGAAAGGAGCTGGAAGTAAGCGTGCAGATAGAAACCCGATGGATTTCATGTTTGACCTTTTTACGCGGATCGCTTTGAGATTGTGTTGAACAGATGCGCGATGCACTTAGTCGAAGCTTCCTGCGGGGGTCCTAGGGACCGCTGAAACGTTGTCGACGTGAAAACAAGGGCAAGAGAACCTTCCTAATGCATCTGCGCTTGGGGTTTGGAAGCGGAGCTCTGAGCGTTCAAGGTTTGCGTGAATCCGACTTTGGAACAAACTAGGGTATGCTCTTCGGTAGTAGAAGGTATGTGCAAGGCGCTAAGACAAACCCTATAATCGGGGCCATTGCCCAGACCGCGATTATCCTTGCAATTCTTCCCCTGTTTGCTATGCTGGCGCGCCTTGTAAGCGCAGGTCCGAAGAGCGCAGTTACGCCGATTTGCGAAACGGAAACTGGTATTGAGAGCTGCGTCATGAGCTCTACCATGAGAGCGGTGGCAAAGCTCGCTCCGGAAGAAGCTACCGGGCTTATTCCTACTATGTCCTCTGAAACGGTTTTAGTGACGTTTCTTCCAGCTAAAAACGATCCGAGGAGAGCAGCAAAGGCCAAAGCAGAACCGCTTTCTGAGGGTGAGGCAGAGCTCATTCCTTCGAGAAGCCCGACGGTATTCGCGCCTAAGACGTAAGAAACGTAGAAAGAGGATGTTGTGACTAGGATAGCGTTTACTTCGGCGCGGCGAAAAATTCCCTTGGGCAGAGCTCTTCTCAATGCTACGTAGATTGCCGCTGAAAGAGGTATGGAGAGGAGTGGTGCATATATCCAAGATGCTGACACCAAAGCAGCAAACTTCACGTTGAGAGTTCCCGCCAAAATGCCTATCCCAACCGCACCTCCAACTAGAGCCTGAGAAAATGACAGTGGGATAGCAAAAAAAGTCACGATAATTAAAACAATTAAAGACGAGATCAGGAGAGATGCCATAACGGAAGCTTGATTGGTTTTAATCATGTACCCTACGACGCTCGGCCGCATCTTCCATCCCTCCAGTAGAATTCCCATCGCCATTCCTATACCAGCAAGAAGCAATGCTTTGTCCTCCCTCATGATTCCAGACCCCACTATAGCACCAACGCAAGCGGCGGCGTTGTTTGCCCCAATGGCAAAGGCAGCTATCAGGGCTACTATCAGAAGGAGCAAATCAAACACCCGATTTTGCGGCAATAATTATGGCTATGTCTGACGCAGCCTCTATCGCATCCAGCACATTATCTAACCATAGGATAAAATCCTTCAACTCAAGCAGGGTGAGCACGTCCATGGAGCTCTTGTTCTGAAAAATTTTCTTGATTAGTCTAGCCTTTATCTCATCACCTTCTTCCTCCTTTCTTTCCACGTCCATGGCAAGTTTAACAGACTCCTTCGGGTTCGAGAAAAGCTGCTTTATGCACGTCTCCAATATGTACATCGCATCCTCCGCCTTCTTGACGAGGGACATGGGGTCATCAGCGGAAAAGACGGCATTGTAGTCGCTGGGCCGAACGGGGAACTGAGCTATGACGCGCGATGCATCCTTAGAGTAATCAGCTATGTTATCTATTGTCTCCATCAAATTCAGTATGTCTTCCCTTATGCCCGCGAAGAAGGCTCCCTCGGAGATGATCACCATGCCCTCTCTGTGGACGAGGTCGGCTTTTTCCTCGTTCCTCGAAACCTTCTCGCTTTCAGCTTCAACGACCGTCCAATCTCCCGCGCTTGCTCCCTTTATAACCCCCTCCATTGATCTTACTGTTTCAGTTACCGTTCTAACCTCCTTAATTATGGTTTCAATAGCTAGAGCCTCCCTTTTACCAAAGAAGTTAAGCCTCCCTATGCGTCTTGGCCACATTCTTGGCAAGTAGTGATGTCTTGTTCCTCATTTAACCCTAGCGCTGAAACGCTTTTGATTTACGACTCGTTAAGCAAGTTGCAGTTTATCTTGAGGATAGGTATAATGAGCTTTTAATTTAGCGCTTGCGCTCATCAGCCTTTTTCGTGTCGCTTTTCTAACTTGTAACGCTTAATAGCGGTGCGGCTTGAAGCTTATGCTGTTCCCCGAGGCCATGGAGAAAGTCGAGCTCGTGGTTCCCGGTGACGAGCTTTCCGATTTGATAGATGACTTGGCCCAAAGAGGTCTAGTTCACTTTTCGATCTCAAGAAGTTCGCAGAGCCACTTTGACGAGCTCAGACGGAAAGCTCAGGAGATCGTTCAAATGGCCTCCGAGCTCGGTATCGGGCATTCGGAGATAAAGGAATTAGTGGAGGTTTCATCTTGGGACGCTCTTTTGGACGGTTATGCGCAGCGTCTCTCGAGCTATCTAAGCAAAAAAAAGAAGATCGAAGACGAAATAGGTAAAGTTACAGCTCAAAGGCAAAAGCTAGAGCAGGCCCTATACTATCTCGAAGCCTTTCCTCCCGAGTACGACAATTCGGCCTTTTCCTCGATGAGGTCATATCAGCATCTTATCTTCCTCTCCCAAGTCAATCTAAACCTAAGCTACGATAGCATTGTAGCGGAATCCAGCAAGGGAAAGATCTACGTGGTTTTGTCAAAGCCCGATTTGGTCGAAAAGGTCCGGGAAGACCTTAGGAAAATGGGAGCAATCGAACTTCCTTACCCAGATTGGCTGGATCCCCTTGCCGAGAAGGCAAAGAAGAAAGCTGAAGAAGGAATTCTCGAGCTTTCAAAGCTCCAAAAGCAGCTAACTGAGCTGCTCAACAGCTTGATGCAGGAGGCATTGCCTGTTGCCTCGCAGGCGGACGAGTTGTCGCGCATGCTGTTGCGTTCGCTAGAGGTAAAATCGGGCGAAGAGTTTACCGCTAAGACAAGGTTAGTAACTGGTTTTGTGCGGGAGAGCCAGATCGGAGAGCTTCTCGACGCAGCTAAAGGCTTTCCAGGCGTACTCGTTTATCACAGGAAAGCTCTCCCTTCTGACGATCCACCAACGCTCCAAAATCTACCCGGGATAGCCTCTCACTTCAGAGTTGTTGTTGGCAGCCTCGGGCTACCCTCTTATGGAGAGGTAGACCCAACAGTTATCGCAGCTATAACTTTTCCGGTGCTTTTTGCCCTCATGTTTCCCGACGCTGGCCAGGCCCTATTGCTCTTAGTCCTGGGACTCTTTATGGCAAAGAAATTGAAGGGAAGCCTTAGTGATCTGGGATATGTTATGACCTTGTCCGGGGCCGCCGCATTTGTTTCTGGCTTGGCGTTTGGAGAGTTTTTTGGTCTCGAGATACATCCATTGGCGTTCCGCATATTCTCTTGGCAGGGTACTTTCTCGCTTCCCGGCACTCCGTTTTCTGTTTGGAGCCCTTCTGCATCCGTTTCCTTAATGACCCAGAAGAGAATAGTAACCCTTATGTTTCTATCCATTGGCGTCGGCATTGCACAAATGAGTCTCGGTTTTTTGCTATCTATAGTAAACCACGTGAAAAAAGGGCTGATTTTGAGGGCTATAGGAAGGGAGCTTCCAAAGTTAATTTTGCTGCCCTCTGCGTTTGGCTTATTAGTCGAAAGGGTCTCCCTATCTGGCTTGGGGCTAGCGTTGTGGGCTGCGCTTGTAATTGCACCCTTTATCCTTCTTTACGCGTTCCCTATAATTGATTGGGCTTTTGGTTCAGGTGGCCACTTGGCGGAAGAGGTAATGGATGCCGTTGAGAGTACCATCTCCTTTATCTCCAATAGCTTCTCTTATCTGAGGCTTCTTGCCATGGCAGTTGCACACCTTGCCTTGATGCTCGTCGTCTTCGTTGTTGCTTGGTTGGCCTATGGATGTTTTGCTACATCGCCTCTTGGATGGGTCATCTTTTGGCTTGTGGTTGCACTGGGCAACATTGCAGTGACGGCCTTCGAGGCGCTTCTAGTTTTCATTCAGGGCATGAGGCTTCACCTCTACGAATGGATGATGAAGTTTTTCTCTGGATCGGGTCACATTTTTTCTCCCTTATCTTATGAGGGAAGAAGCGTAAGGGTCGTTAGGAGGCTTTCTCGGGGTTCTCGTCTGTTTGGCGAGTGAAAGGTTTTTATATAAGTTAGCCGACATCTCTACGATGATAACAGTGGTTTACTGGACAGAGGCCATTACGTACCTCGAGGTGAGGTTGCATGAAGTTTTGCCCTAAAGATGGTAGCGTTTTGGTTCCAGTTAGAGAAAAAGGTAAAATTTACCTCGTATGCAAGAAGTGCGGATACAAAGAGTTAGCAAAAGAAGAAGTTTACGTAGAAAAGACAAAGATTGACAGCAAGAAAAAGATAAAGCTGTTAACTGAAGAACTTCCCAAGGAGACCGAAGAGGAGAGGGAATACATGCTTGAGTCCTTCAGCTCAGGAGAGCTAGATCAGGAAGAAGAAGAGGAAGAAGAAGAGGAAGAAGAGGGATGGGGAGAGGGCGAGGAGTACTAAGTTCAGGGGATTGGCTTGAGGCTTGCGGTTGTAGATGATGATCTTTGCAACTCAAAAATATGTGGTACTCCATGCGTGAGCTTTTGTCCTGTTAACCGCATAGGCAAAAAAACCGTATGGATAGCAGAAAACGGAAAATCGCGCATAAATGAGCAGACATGCATAGGTTGCGGAATATGCGTTCATAAGTGTCCCTTCAAAGCCATAACGATAATAAATGTGGCCGATTATTGGGGAAAGCGGCTCGTGCACAGGTACGGAGAGAATGGGTTTGCGCTGTACGGCTTGCCGGAGGTAAAGCGTGGTTTTGTGACAGGCATAATCGGCAGAAACGGAGCAGGAAAGAGCACCTCGCTGAAAATATTGGCTGGCGAACTCAAACCTAATCTCGGCGGTACCCAGGGCAATCTTCTGGACTTATTCAAGGGATCCGAGCTCAGAGAGTTTTTCTCTGGCCTAGGATCGGGAAAGATAAAGGTATCCGTTAAGCCGCAGATGTTGCTATCCGATGATCCTCTGATGCAGAAAACTGTAAACGAAGTCACCTCGTCAACTGGTGGCGATTTTTTCAGGTCCTTGATTGAGGAGTTTGGGCTAACGAGCTTAGGAGATAGGAAGGTGTCCCAGTTGAGCGGCGGCGAGCTTCAGCTTCTGACGCTTGCGCTGGCGCTTTCAAAGGATGCCGACACATACCTGATCGATGAGCCTTCAAGTTACTTGGACGTCTTTCAGAGGATGGAGGCGGCTAAGAAGATAAGGGAGCGCATAAAAGGCGGAAAGAGCGGCGTAGTTGTTGAGCATGACTTAATAGTGCTAGATTACCTGTCTGATTACGTCTCCATAGTTTACGGTTTACCGGGCGTCTTTGGTATGGCAAGCAGAAGCTATGGTACAAGAAACGGCATCAACAACTTCTTGAGGGGCTTCTTACCTGATGAAAACACTCGCCTTAGAGAAGGATCTATTGACTTCTTCGACGTGGGCCTTGAAAAGGAGGAGGTTGGCAGGGTCATGTTCACATGGGGAAGCATTAGGAAGAAGGTTGGAAATTTTGAGCTGATAAGCGAAGGAGGAGAGGCAAGAGAAGGTTCGGTGACTGCGCTGCTTGGAAGGAACGGTATAGGGAAGACAACACTGGTAAAAGTACTTGCAGGTATTCTGGAGCCCGATGAGGGTTTGGTTCCCACAAAGGGGTTAAGGATATCTTATAAGCCTCAAATGCTAAAACCCGTTGATATGTCCGTTTCAGATATCATGGAGGTCGTTAAGGACTCTCTTTCAAGGGATTATTACAAGACCGAAGTAATGGATTCTCTCGGCATAGACAAGTTGTGGAACAGAAACGCGACGTCCTTGAGCGGCGGCGAGCTTCAGAAGGTAGCAATAGCCTTGTGCTTGGGAAGGGATGCAGAGCTTTACCTCTTGGACGAACCCAGCGCATTTCTTGACGTTGAGGAGAGGTTGAGAGTTGGAAAGGCTATAAGGAGAATTATTGCCATAAGGAGATCCGCTGGGTTTCTAGTGGATCACGATCTGCTCTTGCTTACATCGACCTCTGATTCCATGATCGTTTTCGATGGGGAAAGCGGGAAAAGGGGCTACGCTAGGAAACCCATGAAGGTACTCGAAGGCGTTAATCGGTTCCTTAAGGAAGTCGGCATAACCATGAGAAGAGATCCAGATAGCGGTAGGCCTAGAGTAAACAAGGAGGGAAGTATTTTGGACAGGCAACAAAAGGAAAGTGGCGCTTACTTTATGACGTCGGTGGGGACAGAAGTTGAAGGTTAAGGCCGATTGCGCTCCTTGTCTCTTAAATAGAGCTCTCAGCGCCTTGAATAAGAGCGATGTTTCCGAGAGTGCAAAGATTGAGGCCATGATTTACATAACTCGCTCCCTAGCAGATCGTTTTAACGAGCGTGCTGTGCCAGCATTTTTGGAAAAGGATGACATGGAGTTTATAAAGCGCTACACGGGTTGTCCTGATCCTTACGCAGAGGTCAAGAAGAGAGCATCTGAAATAGCAAAGGGTGTTGCGCAGAAAATAGACTTGGAACAGGTCTCTTGGAGCGAGGAGCATGTTCATAGGTTGATGGAGCTGGCAGTGGCGGCTAACGGTCT
>ERZ1669250.527-NODE-527-length-16781-cov-3.597513_pt1 | contig 16781 bp, 15 predicted proteins | sample MGYA00579295_ERZ1669250 | MGnify/ENA primary metagenome ERZ1669250 (study PRJEB41166, sample SAMN08046056) | hot springs metagenome | biome: hot spring; feature: acid hot spring; material: thermophilic sediment; isolation source: thermophilic sediment from acid...
GGGCCCGGGTTCAAATCCCGGCCCCGGCGCCAGCTTAAATTAGGAACTATGCTTAAATAATTGATGCTGCTTCAAGTCAATTAATGAATTTAAAGATAAGGTTCAGCGGCGGCATATCGATAGAGCATAATGGTTTATCTATATTGGTTGATCCGTATAGGAAGTTCGATCCATCTAAGTATGATTATGTATTGATAACCCACGGTCATACCGATCATTTTACTCCATCTATAACCAAAGCTAATAATCTGATTATGACGAGGCAGACGCATGATATATTGAGCGATATGTATGGATTAAAACTAGATGGATCCACTGTGATTGAGATAGGCGATTTATTGGTTCTAGATGAACTGAGCATAAGAGCCATGAATGCGGGCCACGTTATTGGTAGTGCAATGTATTTGCTGGAATTTAATGATTTATCAATTGGAGTCACCGGTGACTTCAATATGGAGGATAGTGTTGTCCAGAGGGGCGCTGATTCTATGAGGGATGTGGATATCTTGATAATGGAGGGAACATATGGGAGCGAGAGCTATATATTCAAGCCTAGAAATGAATTATATGACTTGCTGCTTAATGAGGTTGAGCGATCGATTAGCCTTGGTAATAATGTGGTATTTAGTGGCCACCCCTTGGGGAAGGGACAGGAATTGGCGATTCTGCTTCGGAAATATAAGCCATTCCTTGATTATAATGTATATAAATTGAATAGGTTACTATTGAAGGAACCCATGGGGTCAATAATGGTGCCGGAAGCCGATCATGATGAGCCGATAGTGGCTATAACAGGTATTCATGGCGATCTTCGATTAAGGTTCCGTAATGTGTTTAAGTTGAAGAGGCCAATAAATGTGATAGGAGTAACAGGTTGGGGTTATGGTAATTCAATTCAACTAAGTAATCATAGCGATTACTTATCTCTTGTCAAGTTCGCATTAGAGTCGCGTGCTAAGGCTATATACACTGTATATGGAAATGCGGCATTGCTTGCTCAGTCACTTAGGCGCAAATATGGCTTGAATGCCCATTTAATGCCAACCAATGAAGGCGATATAACTAGCTATTAATTTATTAATTGGCATGAATCACTTCAATAATATCCTCATAACTATGCATAATCAGATATGGATAGTATCTGACCTTTTTAGGGTCGTGAAGTTGAGTATGCTTAATCCATTGTCTCCAATTTAGGCCCTTCGCAGGGTCAAGGAAAACACAGAGCAAGCGATCAAATCAAGAAATACCATAAAGGCGAGGAGGTTAGATCGATCTATTCTAGGTTCAGATTTTATATTATTAATTGACTACTTCAGTAAGATTTAATAAGCTGCATGCGCCTAATGGCGAATGGCATCTATGGATTGTTGCTTATCGTCGTGCAGCTCTAAATGCAGTGATGATGAGCCTTACTTGGTTGAGAGATGCATGGAGGAATGCTTTAATTCATGTATATCTAAGTAAGCGATTAATACAGTAAGTAATTTAGGTATTAAAGTATGGATGGATATATATGCGCAAAACATTTAAATTAATAAATTGCCAATGCGTGCATAATGGGTCAAGGATTTTCGAAGCTTCCGTTGCATATAGGTGTGATACCTGATGGTAATAGGAGATGGGCAAAGAAGAATAATACCGATTTCTTATCGGCTTACAGAATAGGTGCGGATAAGGTGGAGGATTTCCTGGATTGGGCTATAGAGATGGGGATAAAGGCCGTTACTGTTTATGTATTGTCACTGGAGAATCTGTTGAATAGAAGTGAAATTGAGAAGAATATAGTGTATGAATTGCTGATCAATAAATTAATAAAGACCAGAAATGATCCAAGGATCCATAATAATAGGGTGCGGATAACTGCAATAGGTAGATGGAGGAATCTCCCTCAGGGCGTGGTCAACGAGATAATGGCTGCTATGAAGGTAACAAGCAATTATAATGATCATTTCCTTAACTTGGCGATTGCATATGGCGGCATCCAATCTGTGGTGGATATGGTTAACAACATTATTGGTTCTAGGAGCGAGATAAGCGATAATGACTTATTCAAGTACTTACCTACATCATTTATGCCGTATCCCACCATCGATCTAGTGATAAGGACGGGCGGCGAGTATAGATTAAGCAATTTCTTTCCATTAGAGGCTGCCTATGCTGAGATGTATTTCACCAGTAAGTATTGGCCGGATTTTGGTAGGGATGATCTAATTGATGCATTGAATTTCTATGCTGGTCGCGAGAGGAGGTTCGGCCGTTAACGGCCCCAAGATTTACGCTTTGGTTCATTAAAGTTTAATAATCGGCGTTGCTCGGATCCATTTAGTGATGATTAGGTTTCCGGCTTGAGTGGTGATAGTTTCACCCCTGACTGAGTTTAGTAAGGTTTATAAAGGGTTGCTATATATCGAATGTGATTAAGGATGGATGCACTGGAATAAAATCAATTAATGAGCTTAAGATCCTCATATCAATGTTAAAGAAGTATAGGGGATACGCTACCACTTTAGTCACGCTGTATATTAATGGAGATAGGCCCATACCAGATATAGTTAACATGCTTAGAGAGGAGTGGGCTGTTTCAGGTAATATAAAGGATAAAACAACAAGAAATCATGTTCAGGATGCAATTGATAGAATAATAGGCATGCTTAAAGGAACCCCTAAGGCCCCTCCAAATGGATTAGTCGTATTCGCCGGCTTCCACATGATATCTCCAGGCAACTATACTTGGGTATCATATGTTGTGATTCCACCATTCAAGATAAGCACATTCAAATATATATGTGATATGACGTTCCATACGGAGCTTCTTGAGGAAGGCGCGAATACTACATCTACATACGGCATAATAATAGTGGAACGAGGAGAAGCCGTTATAGCGCTACTTCGCGGAAACTACTGGGAAATAGTGAAAAAAGTTCAATTCTTTGTCCCAAATAAGCATAGCGCAGGCGGGCAATCAGCGCTTAGATACAAGAGACAAACAGAGCACTTGGCCGAGGTATTCTACAAAATGCTCGCCGATTCCGCTAATGAAATATTCCTTAAAATAAATGATTTAAAGGGAATAATAGTCTCAGGTCCTGGTCCCACAAAAGAGGATTTCCTGAAGGAGGATGCATTGGATTATAGATTAAAGGATAAAGTAATAGCTATAGTTGATGCTTGTTGCCCGGATGAATATGGGGTAATAGAGACGATTAGGAAAGCTAGCGATCATATTAAGGACAATGAATATGTCCACGCCAAGGAACTTCTTGAAACATTAATGGAGTACGCCGTCCGCAAAAGCAATTATGTCGTATTTGGCAAGGAGTCCACAATGAAGGCCTTGAAGTATGGAGCCGCAAGGATAATACTGGTCAGCGAGAACGTGGGAGAAGAGGAAATACTTAACTTAGTTGTTGAAGGAGACAAGAAGGGAATAAAGGTAGAGGTCATTCCAAAAGCCGTCGAGGAGTCTAAGATGCTCGACGAAACATTCGGAGGATACGCGGCAATACTTCAATATCCAGTAACGACATTGGAGGCACAAGACAATCAGCAGTAAGAGATCTCCGTCCATTTTAATATATACTGTAAAAGGTTTTGCATTTAATACTTGCGTTCCTCCGGTTTCCACTTTGTGATCTTTACAGGTATATATGAGAAGCTCGGGCCTTCCTTCGTGTAGAATGCCAAGGTATGCTTTAGCCAATTAACGTCGTCACGCTTCGGGTAATCTATTCTTGCATGTGCTCCCCTGGATTCCGTTCTATTTAATGCGCCTAGCGTTATTATTTCTGCTTGCTCCAGTAGGAAGTCTATTTCCATTAGATCCTTTAGGTTCTGGTTATATATTAATCCTCTATCTTCTATCCTTGAATTATTGAATCTCTCCCTTAGTTTCTTTAAAGAGGAGTATGCTTCCTCAAGCCCGCTCTTTTCCCTAAATACATATACATAAGTATCCATTATCTTATTCATTTCGTGCTTGATATCATACGGATTTTCCGCATTGGTTTCCTTGTGGAGCAATCCATCAAATATCCGCTTCTCCTCTTTCTCTGCGGCATCCTTAACATATCCATTATATTCCAGTTCGATGGATGTAGTCATTGCATATTTAGCAGCTGCTTCGCCGGTGAAGTGACCCCAAACTAGGCACTCGCTTAATGAATTGCTTCCAAGCCTATTAGCGCCATGAACGCTTACATTAGCTGCTTCTCCGGCTGCCCATAAGTTGGGTATCTTTTTCTCTGCATCAATATATACTTGCCCCTTTAGATCCACATGAATGCCACCCATCATGTAATGCATAGCCGGCCTGACTGGAATAGGTTCGTCAACAGGATCAACGCCTATGGTCTTTATAGAGATCTCGCGAATCATGGGCAACCGTTTATTTAATCGTTCCTCCCCAAGGTGCCTTAAGTCGAGCAATACATAGCCAAGCCCGCTCTCCTCATCCATGAATCCTCGTCCTTGGTTTATCTCTGTTATTATTGAACGGCTCACTATATCGCGTGGTGCTAGTTCCATTCTACTTGGCGCGTATCTCTTCATGAATCGTTCTCCATCCTTATTAACCAAGTATCCTCCTTCCCCTCTTGCTCCCTCTGTTATCAATATTCCATTGGGTACTAATGCGGTTGGATGGAACTGAGGGAACTCGAAGTCCTTTAGCGGTATGCCGGCCCTATACGCGAGGCTATAACCATCTCCTGTGGAGGAGTGAGCCATGGTTGTGAATCCATATACTCTGCCATTGCCCCCCGTGGCTATTATACCTGCCTTAGCTAATATCACCTTGAATTCACCGGTCTTTAAGTCAATAGCGGTTATGCCTTTGAATACCCCATTCTCAAGAATAATGGATGTAGCGAAATGTTCATGAAGCATATCTATATTGCCGAATCTCAAGGTATTGTCATATAATGTGCTTAACAAGAAGAAGCCTGTTTTATCTTGTGCAAAGGTAGTTCTTGGTATGGTCATGCCTCCAAATGGTCTTTGTAAGATTTTTCCCTGGGGATCGCGAGACCATGGTACTCCCAAGTGATCCAGGAACTTTATTTCCTGAGGCGCCGTTTGTACTAATAGTTCTATAGCATCTTGATCGGCCAAGAAATCACTTCCTTTAGCAGTATCGTATCCATGGAGGTCTAAACTATCGCCGTTCTCCTTAGGATAAAGCACTGCACTGGCTCCACCCTCCGCTGAGACGGAGTGGCTTCTCATGGCGTGAACCTTAGATACAACCGCTATCCTTATTTTTCCGCCGGATATCCTGGCGGCCTCAAATGCTGCTCGTAATCCGGCGAGACCGGAGCCAAGGATTAATACGTCGTACTTTAATACCTCCACCATAGCAGCCACGCATTAATTCTTGTTTATAAAAATTCCGTCTTGGCATTGATTAAGTATAGAACTATCGTAGAATATCTAAGTAATCTCCACCAAGGCATGCTTGGTTTATTTGGTTCTATGGGTGGAATTATACCTCCTTGGCTGTGTTCCTGTTAGCGGTATCATGGGAAACATTTATTTTCATTTAGTCGATAACCCTTTTCGTGAATTTACGCGTGGATATGGAGGGAATAAGACGCCAATTATATGTCTTTGGCCCAGCTTGGCTCGTCATGATGGCCGACATAGATATAGCTAGCATAATCACTGCGCTTCAGTCTGGCGCCACTTGGGGATATAGAATGATCTTTGTGATGCTTATACTGACCGTTCCATTATTTATAATTCAGGATGCTGCAGGTCGTCTAGGCACTGTTGGTGGCCTTGGGCTAGGAGAAGCAGTGAGGACTAGATATGGTAGTAGAGTCGCGGCTTTATTGGCTATTCCCATGGCTGTGGCCGACTTTTTAGAGTATGTGGCCGAATATGCAGGCATGGCCATTGGAGTACTTCTTTTAGGTCTTCCATTAATTCCAATGTTATTGATATTATATTTAGTTCATGCAATTGTTGTATTATTCAGTAGTTATAGAAAGGCTGAAATAGTTATGCTTCCCATAAGTCTCATGCTTGTCGCCAGCATAGTTGCCTCTGCCCTATTATTTAGGCCGAATCCATCATTATTGCTAAGCGGCTTATCGCCTCTTCAACCATATGGTAATCCATCCTTTGATTATTTGCTTGCTGCAAATATAGGTGCAGTAATAATGCCTTGGATGCTGTATTTTCACTCTGGTGCTGATTCAAGAAAGAAATTGCGGAGGAGTGATTTAAAAATGGAAAGATTGGAGACGCTAATTGGAGCAATTGTGTCGGAAATACTAATGGCCATGATAGTAATAGATGGCTTACACCTAAATATGGTTAATGACTTTCTGAACGTAACCGAATTATCTAATGCCTTAGCTCCATTCGGTTCGCTGGCGCCCCTAATATTGGCGTTCGGATTCTTGGCGGCTGGCTTTTTGGCACTCGTGGTTATTTCTATGGCCTCTGCTTGGGGAGTCCTGGAGGCAATCGGGCATACATCTAGAAAATCATTTCTAATCATTTACCTGCTTGAAAGCCTCCCAGCCCTTTTATTAGTAATATCCTATAATAATTACGTGGAACTAGTGCTCGATCTAATGGTATCTTATACAATAATAATAATACCATCACTATACGTGTTGGGTCGATTAGTCGCAGATTCGAAAGTGATGAAGGGCGCTCCATATAAATCCTGGGAATCCGCTCTATATTGGGCCATGACTATCATAATAATAATTGGGGGAATAATTGGCTTACTCGCAATTATATGATATAGATATCCATAGATACGTAAGATACTTTACCTTTCCTCAGTTATTATTGCATATTTTGGAGCTTAATGCTGCTGATCCAAAATAGGTTGATTCTGTCATTGAATTAATATTGGCCAAGGGCTATCCCATCGCCGCGTATATCGGCATAACCTATCTTTTCATCATTGATGAATTGAATTGCATGGGCCACACCAGTTGCACCTGGATATCGAATCTTGCGAACTTCTGCATCCACTCCGTCCTCTGCAAATACCTCGGTCCCATCCCATAGGAATCTAGGTGCATCAATGGCTTCCACAATATCCATTCCTAGGTCTATGATGTTTGTTAATAGCATGGCATGTTGTTGTGGCCTGAAGTGTCCTCCACTTATTCCTAGAGCTAATGTGGGCTTTCCATTTTTTTCAACTATTATCGATGATAAAGTATGTAGTGGCCGCTTACGTGGTCCCACCTCATTTGGGCCGCTCATCTTGAAGTCGCTGGCCCTGTTATTCAGCGTTACTTGATATGTTGGTTCAGTTATTCTGGAGCCAAATGGATGATAAAGGCTTTGGATTGCTGAAACTATATTTCCCTCCGCATCCGTCACAACGAAGTTCGTGGTGTCCCCATCATGGAGCCGCTTCATGCTGCTCAGGAATACCTCATCGTCGAGTATCTTATTTATTGGAATATCTACATACCTGGGGTCTCCTATATAAGAATCCCTTATGGAATATGCATGCCTGTAAATCTCTGTGAATACCTTAACCTTACTTGAACCTTGAAGAGGAGCATTTCTTCTATCTATCTCTTTCAATATCAATAGCGTAGTTATGCCTTGGCTATTTGGCGGCGATTCATATATTTTATTGCCTCTATACTCAATGCTAAGCGGTTCCCTCCATTCAGGCAAGTACTCGGTGAAGTCATCATAGCTAAATACGCCTCCCATTGAGTTTACGTAATCGGTTATAGCTTGACCCACATCTCGATAAAAGAATGAGGGTCCATTTTCTCCTATGGCTTGTATGGTATTGGCCAGTCTCTGCATATTTATTCTTCCCCACCTAGGCGCAGCATACACATTCATTGTTTCATGGTCGTGAAATGTCTCGTTTATGTTCCTCGTGGTTAATTCAAGCCTAGGCGATACAGGCAATCCATTAGCAGCGACTTGCGCTGCTGGCTGAAGGAGGTTCTTCCACTCCATTGACCCATATTGTTTCCAAAGAGAATATGTACTCATTACCATGCCCGGCACTACGATTGATAATGGACCATAACGCGGCATATCTCCATTAAATTTTTCGACTATAATTTCCTTAGTTAACCGTCGTGGCGCCCATCCACTCCCGTTAATGAATTCAACTTTGCCGCTTTTCTCATTATATATCATTGCCATGAAGTCACCTCCCAATCCATTTAATGCCGGTTGGCTAACCGCTAACATGAATGACACAGCCACCGCTGCGTCAATAGCATTACCGCCTTTCTCGAGTATGCTTAGTCCAACGATGGATGAGAACGGGTGTTCGCTTGTGACTACTCCCTTCCTGGAAACGAAGGCAGGCTTCACATTATCTAATTGTAGCAGATGATTAATAAATATAGGGGCTGCGTTAATCTGGTATGTTAACTCATTTTGAGAAGGAGAACTTAATTTCTCTCATTGAGTATCGTAACGTTTTTAAGCGGTTTATAGCTTGTGAATCGATTAGTAATGTATATATTGGCGGCGTTCCAGTTGCTGGGCGGAGGCGGCTCTAGTACAACAGAGTACTGGATATTTAACCTGCTATTATTCGTTGTGTATTTCGGTATTTTCCCATTTCTTTATGAGTATCTACAATTAATGCGTTTTCAAATGCAAATAAATGGTTTTTTACAGCAGTTGAGCGCCACCATAACAAATGGTATCTCTCAATTCCTAGGCGCAGTTAATCAAGTCATGGCCAAGGATGGCTCTACCGTGGATAGCGACAAGGTCAAGAATGAACTGCGCAATTTAATGGACTTAGTTGTGATTGACCCTACAAATATAGAAACCGAGGGATTAGTTAGGAAGTTGAAGTATCTAATAAACATGTATAGCGATAGATTAGAGGGCGACGTGAAGAGAATGATGCCTAACTTGGATAAACCTATGGTTCAAAATATGACTAATGCAGTTGAGGTTCTACGGAATCTAAACTATATATATAAGGTAGTGGATCACTACTATAAGCTAAGTTCTAAGTACAAGAGCTACTACTTGCTGTATCAATTAACATTTATGCTGCCCTTCCTAAAGGAGGCGGTCAATGCATTAAGTGGTTCCATAACGTCATTCGTGAAGGGGCAACCAATAGGCGATGCTGCCGGTCCATTGACCATCTATCGCTTTATGAATAGTTCATGCCAAGGCAAGGCATCCATGGATAGCGTGGTGCCAGATACCTATATAGGTCAATGCATTTATAATCAAAGAAAGATATATTTGGTGAAGGCGCAAGGACCGGGTGGAACAGTGGGTCACTTAGATGATGCAGTTAATTATTTGTTGGAGACCATTAATTTAAAGCCGAGGCTCGTAATAACCATAGACGCAGCACTGAAGCTTGAGGGAGAAAAGACTGGCACAATAACTGATGGGCTTGGCGTTGCAATGGGCGGCATAGGAGCTGAGAAATTCAACATAGAAACCACGGTATCTAGACATAATATACCCCTATACGCTATACTGATAAAAATGAGTGAAGCTGAGGCTCTGAACACCATGACGAAGCAAATAGATGATGCCGTGAATTCAGCCGTTGATAGATTGCGAAAAATAATAGATACATACACCTCCTCCGGCGATGAGGTTCTCGTCATCGGGGTAGGCAACACAATAGGAGTTGCTCAATAATTGTTTGAGCTACAGCAAAGTTTTAAACTTCAAAAAGGGGCTGCGATCTATGTCATTCGATGCATTTGTGATGAGTTACTCGGTTGCGGTATCCATTACTGTATTCGCTGCCTTAGTAATTCTATTATATTACTTGGTTTTCAATAAGTCACTTATGGCAAAGATAACTGGCTCCGCTCAACCTCAGCATCCTCAATTAATTGAGTTCGCGGTATTGAAGTGCCCTCAATGTGGTTTTGAGAAGAAGAGGGCATTTAACATTGGCGATTATGTAGGTAAGATAGATGCAGAGAAGTGTCCTCATGATGGATCACAATTAGTGATTTCCGCTATTGCTAAGGAAACGCCCAAGGAGTGATGATTATGTCATTGCCAAATGCAGCTCCCACGCCCATACGATTAGTTTTTTCATTGCCAGAGGGATCCCATGTAGTGATTAGAGGATGGGTTTATAGGAAGCGAGTGCTTAAGAATAAGGTATTCTTGGTTATACGTGACTCCACTGGTATAATACAATCAATCTTCACAGATGAATTGGCAGCTGAAGCATCCAAGTTAAATATAGAATCATCTCTCTATGTTAGTGGAGTTACTAAGAGGGAGGATCGTGCGCCGGGGGGCGTCGAGCTTCATGTGGATAAGATTCTATGGGAATTCGTAGGCGAGCAATTCCCAATAAATGAGGATGCGGCTAATGCTGACTCTGAACTGCTCCTGGATCTAAGGCATCTCTGGGTGCGGAGTAGGAGAATGCAGGCTGTGCTCAAGATACGAAGCACTATATTTGCCGCGGTTCATGATTATTTTAGGTCCAATGGTTTTTATGAAGTACATGCGCCAACCTTCATATCTGCGGCAGTTGAAGGGGGTTCTACATTGTTTAAAGTTGACTATTTCAATAATGACATTGTTTACTTGACTCAAAGTGCTCAATTCTACTTGGAGGCGCTGATTTATTCATTGGAAAAGGTATACACGATAGCACCTAGCTTCAGGGCCGAGCAATCCAGGACTAGGAGACACTTGACGGAGTTTTGGCATGCTGAAATGGAAATGGCATGGGCTGGATTACGTGATGTCATGACAGTGGGGGAGGGCGTCATAAGTAATGCGGTCAATAAAGTGCTTCAAAACAATTTAGAGGAGTTAAGTGTCATAGGTCGTAAGACGGAGTATTTGGAGAGAGTTAAGCCTCCGTTTCCAATGGTTTCTTATGATGAGGCCTTGGAGCTATTAAAGAATAAAGGCATTAATTTAAAGTGGGGTGATGATATTGGGGCCGATGAGGAGAGGGCTTTAACTCTGCAGTTCGATAAGCCGATTCATCTTCATCATTTCCCGGAGGTGGTTAAGGCTTTTTACCATAAGAATGATCCACAAAGACCAGAAACTACCCTAAGTGTTGATATTCTTGCTCCGGAGGGTTATGGCGAGGTGGTGGGCGGAGGAGAACGTATAGAGAACTACAATGAATTGGTTGAGAAGATTCGCCGCTTTGGACTTGATCCGAGCAGTTATGGTTGGTATCTGGATTTGCGTCGCTTTGGGTCTGTTCAGCATGCGGGTTTTGGATTAGGCATGGATAGGTTAGTCATGTGGATATGCGGACTTGACCATGTGAGGGATGCGCTTCCGTTTCCGCGAGACATGAGGCGCATTAGGCCTTAATATGCGTATATTGGTGACTGGAACACCAGGCACTGGGAAAACCACTATCTCATTAGCGCTATCTAAGAAGCTTGGCGTGCCATACATAAATCTAAATGAATTGATTCTGGCCAGTGGTCAAGTATCTTGGAATCAGCTTAACAATACCTTTGATGTGTTGGATCCAGAGAAGGTTTCTGCAATGCTTAATGAAGAGGTTAGGAAAATAAGTGGTTGTGTTTGTGAGACGCTTGCCGTAGAGTTGCTTGATTCCTCCATAATTGATAAAGTCGTTATTTTGCGTCGTGATCCATATTTATTATGGAATGAGCTTCAAAAGAGAGGTTGGCCATTAAGTAAGGTTGCCTCTAATGTATTATCCGAGCTCCTCAACGTTATATCATATGCTGCTCGCGATTTGTTTGATGGGAAAGTAATCGAGGTAGATACAAGCAAGTCATCTCCAGATGAGTGTATTGATACGATAATTAGGGCATTAAATGGCGAAGCAATTGATAATGAGATAGATTGGCTTTCTAGACTTGATAATGATAAATTAATGGATTTCATCCAGACATTAGAGGAAATGGAGGGTCGCATCAATTTATAGGCATCATAAAATGACTAGGGCAATAAATATAGGCTCAATTACTTTGTGGATGTTATTAATGGCAGAATTATGTTCTTTGTTAATAGCGTTAAGTCCTTTATTATGCTGATCCCGGAGAAGCCGGCTCCTTGGAATAATGCAGTTATGCATAACCTAACTGCCTCACTATTATCGGACAACATACAGAGCGAGCTGGAGACATTCAGCACACTTTGTATCTTTGTTATTAATCCATCTATGTAACGAACCATTTCTCCAAATTCCTTTGTCTCTAGTTTTCGTTTTATTGTTTCACTTCTTATATTGTCGACGAGGGCTAGGACATTTATGTTAAGTTCACTTAACTTATCTGAGACTGTGACCAATGCATCCCTGATATCTGGAAGCGGGTAATTAGTTCCGCTCATAAACTCCAATAAATAATTATATTTATCCTCTAACTCCTTCGTCACATTAATTAACTCCACTTCATTTGAGCTTCTTCTCCCCATTTCGTTCTCATTGTTGATTCCAAGCAATTATTAAATATTTCCATCTAAAAATCCCTCAAGTGCCTAATCCATAAACATTATCGTCCTTTGCATCATGGTTTATTGAATCAGAGATTTTGGTAAAAATAGAAATAGCTATAAGTGATTTTTGGTCTCTGGCTGTTGGGTCAAGTGTCTCTTTGGGGGTTACGGTGGGTTCCCCCGTGGGGGAGGACTGAGTTCCAATAGATGAAGCCCCCTTGTAAAGGAGGATCAAGACCACTCCAAGGAAACAGGAAAACCACGCCACGAGACGAGGATACCCATCCATAAGGACAGGAGCAGTTCACTAATTCATGAGTTCAATATGTTGCATTAACCACATAAAGGCTTCATGTGCTCGTTGTGGGTGTTTTTATTGGTCCGTAGTTCAGTATTTTCCTGTTCATGCCTACGGTCAGCATCGTGAGTGGGACGAAGCTGAACTTAACTATTAATTGCCCAATTATTAGGCTTAGGAGGACGCTTAGGGGCAGGACTCCCAGGAACGCCGTGGGTATGAATACTAGGCTATCTATGGTCATTGCGATGGGGTCGCTGACCCCAACCCTCCTCACCACGCCCAGCCTCAGCCTAGTAACTAGGTGCACATCAATATTCTCGCTGACCAGGAATGAGACGACGCTCGCCACGGCTATCCTCGCACTGGTGCTGAGGACACCAGACCCCCCAGTTCCAGGGGTAATGGACACCAGGTTAAGCATTATGAAGTATGACAATTGCAGGACAGCACCAATACCCACCAACCACCTCCCCAGCCTAGCCCCATACTTCACGCTAGCTATATCCAGCACCGCGACACTCGCACTATAACTAATGACCCCCCCAGGAACAAGAAACGGGGAAATATTTAGCAACCTAACAGCCAATACTTGGCTCATTGTTAGCAGGAACAGGTAGGTAGCGCCCGTGGTGAGGAGCAAGACATCATCGCTTCTCCTCCCGCTCACCCAAACCACCCAACCGGTTAATAAGTAGAGCAGTATCGCTTCACCGAATAGGTAGATCAATTGATACATGTGAATCGCGGAATAATCTTGATTTTTATAAAGATTCCTGCCTAGCTTCTGTGCTTTGCTGGTTTCAACAGCTATGCATTAAACTTGCTTATTCGTCCGAAAAAGAAATAAATAGGTTTAACAAGAATCTTGAACTTGATGGGTAGGAGAAAAGTGCGTAGGAAGCTGGCGGTCAAGCCCGCTAAGAAGCTGCCGAGGATATTTCAGTGCCCGCACTGTGGCATGACTAGCGTTAACGTTATATTGAATAGAAAAGAAAAAACCGTAACAGTTATCTGCAGCAACTGTGGACTGGAGGCTGCCTTTAATGTTGTGGAGGGGTACTTACCTGTGGATTACTTCAATAAATTCGCTGATAAGTATTATGCAGGTGAAATAAAGCCAAAGAAGGAGGGGGTTATTCCAGTTGTTCCTCAAGTATCAAACAATAACCAGAAGAATGGCGAGAGCGATAAGATAGAGGGAGTTGAGTATGAGGATTTCCCTGTTGATGATGAATCAAGTGATGATTTAGATCTACGGGGTGATTCTCTAAATAATGACGAGAATGAGAAGGATGAAAATGAACTATGAATGGTCAATATAGCATTGATGAAGAACCAATTAGGCAATAATGATATCCTTGCTCCACTATGGAAACTTCCACTAGGTTAAAAAGGGATGTAACCTAAGGGCTTAAAGTAGGCTTATTCTTACTTAGATAATAGGCAACTAAGTAGAAGAAAGCAGAGCATAAAAGTATATAAAAATAAACGGTAAATACTTCATCCTAGGATTCTTGGGTTAGAGTTTTTGATTTTGTACGCCAACCGAACCTCGCCGGCATCAAGGGAGTTTGAGGAGACAATTAAGTGAACTAGTCTCTTTTTCACTTGAAGATAAGTTTGTTTCCGGATTCCTAGCAAAAAGTAAATGGAATTATGATTTTATTCCTAAAGGAACATTTTCTGCACTGTTCTATCCATGTTTATTAGGAGTAATTTCGGGTCTTCGCCTTCATATAGCCACTTAAGTTCCTGTAGATCCTTGCCAGCAGTTTCTGCCTCAATGCCAAAGCCTTTAGCTATATCAGTTATTTTTGCCTCTATGTTGAGATAATCAGCTGTCTCGAGTTCTGGGTAGTAGCTCTTGGCATAGCTCTTCAATATATTGTATCCGCCATTGCTTAGCACAATTATCTTGAGGGGTAGCTTGTATTTAGCAGCTGTCCATAAACCTTGAACTGAATACATGAAGGACCCATCTCCCACCATGGTGAGCAGCCTCTTCTCAACTATTGAGATACCTAATGATGCCGATAATGCCCAACCAAGTTGGCCGCTCTTGGCTGTGAAGTACTTATTATGGCCATACCCCATCACGCTCCTAACTATTGGCGAATATGATATAGACTCATCTACAACTGTGAAATCCTGGAAGACCTTCCGTGCCTCATGCATGACATAGTCAATGCCCATTACAGCCCTCGATCTAACCACTCTATTCATATATAGCAAATCATCCTCCCGCACATAATTGCATTTATGTGTGATCTTCTTGGCTGCTTCTTTCATGAACATTCGTGGGTTCATGATAAATGTTTCTCCCAGTCTTGGGTCTACATCGAATCCCACTGAGATTATGCGCTTGCCTGGAAGGAGGGGAGATGGTAAGTAGGGATACAGAGTTATTCCGCCTCCAATTATCAATATTAGATCATGGGTCAAGAGTTTCATATTTATCAATGTTGATCCAGGAAGTAGATCCCCTGCGAATCTCTTGCTATTGGAATTAAAGGGGGATCTATGTGCTAATGGCTCAGCGTAAACTGGGCATCCAAGTGCATCTGCTAATTCTTCTGCTTCCTTAAATGCATTGAATGCATCTATCTCGTACCCCATTACTAGAGCGGGATTCTCCGCCGCATCCAGTGCATTTGCTATATAATCCACGGCATCCTCATCGATTAAGTTTGGGATGCGATATGCGTATTGTCTCGGCAGATATTCGGCATCTTCATCCATTATATCCATGGGGAATGATATGAAGACCGGCCCCATTGGCGGCGTCAAGGCGATGGCTTTAGCCTTCCTCATGATTATGGGTATATCATTACTGTGCCTTACCTCGTACCTCATCTTGACTACGCCATTAACCATATCAGTTAATTCTCCGTACAATAGTGGTTCATACACTGCATGCCTAGTATCCTGTTGGCCTGCTGTGATTATTATTGGAGCTCGGTTCTTTAGTGATGTATGGATAAATGCGATTGAGTTGCCAACACCAGGAACGGAATGTAGATTGACTAGGCTTGGTTTAAGCGAGTATTGGGAATAACCATCAGCCATGCCTACTGCTATGGAGTCATGTAGGGTCAGGTAATATTGATCAATTCCCCTTAACATCGGGAGTTCCGTGGTTCCGGGATTGCCAAAGGCCGGCGAAATATCTAGCTCCTTTATGCTGGCTTTAAGAGCCTCATATCCCTTCAATTAAATCACCCGATACTGAGGCTCTAATCCTTGTTTATACCTTAGTACGTTTGCTATGGTCTCCATAAGAAATCTTTCCTGGCTCTCCATTGTTGCTCCAGCTATATGAGGCGAGAAAATTATATTATCCATTGAAAAAAGCTCGGAATTGAAATCCGGCGGCTCCGTTTCATAAACATCTATGCCGACTTTAATTCCTTTTTCCTTGATGGCCTTTATCAGTGCTTTCTCATCTATTACCTCAGCCCTTGCAGTATTTATCAGGATGGCTCCATCCTTCATTAAGCTTAGTTGTTTTTCGGAGATCATGTGTCTGGTCTCATTAGTTAGAGGCACATGTATGGAGATTATGTCGGATAGCCTCAATAAATCATCTAACGATACATACCTAATGCCGTAGAATTCCTCTTTCTCGGAAGGTAGTCTCCTCACATCATAATAAAGTATACCCACCTCAAAGGGTATTAGTCTCTCAACGAGTTTGACTCCAATAGCACCCATTCCTATTATGCCGAATACCTTACCCTTTAATTCGCGTGCGCCAGTTAGTATTGGCCATCGCTTGGCCTTTATTTCAGAATTTAGTTGAATCAAGTTGCGTAGCAATGCTAGAGCGAACATTATTACATGCTCAGCCACGGCTTCTTTATTGGCAACCGGAATATTGCTTAACATAATGCCCCTACGCTTGACCTCCTCTATATTCACATTGTCGTAGCCAGTGCTAGCCACTTGAATAAATTTCAGATTAGGTAGCTTATTCAGAAGCTCTGAGTCGACTTTAGTGAAGGTTGTTACTATTAGTACATCCGCATTGTTTCTCTCAAAATCTACAGATGTAGTTATGTCTAGCTCAGGAAGTATTTGGGCC
>ERZ1669250.528-NODE-528-length-16766-cov-3.411047_pt1 | contig 16766 bp, 18 predicted proteins | sample MGYA00579295_ERZ1669250 | MGnify/ENA primary metagenome ERZ1669250 (study PRJEB41166, sample SAMN08046056) | hot springs metagenome | biome: hot spring; feature: acid hot spring; material: thermophilic sediment; isolation source: thermophilic sediment from acid...
TATCTGTGCTGTGGCTTAACTATGCTAGAATAATTTTTCTATTTCTAATAATATCCTCGCTTGCCTTACCGAGCAACCTCCCCAGAAGCGAATTATCCGCAGCATTGCCGGTGGGGCTGGCGGTGGCAATTACCATTGGCATACCGGCGGCTGGGGCTGCTATATTAATGAAGTGGCCCAGCATCCTCTACTTCCATGCATTAGCGTTGGGGTTCCTAGCACCAATAATGCTATCCTTATGCGTTCCAATGCTGCTGCCAGGCACACTATGGATATGGCCCAGGAATTACAGCGAAGAAGTACCAGCTCTAATAGGGGTATCGGCAATTCTTAGGCTCCTCTCATATTATTACGGCAACTATGCACTAATAGTTTCACTAATGGCTCTATATGTTTCATTAATGATTGCCACAATCCATTATTTAAGAGGCAAGCGAATAACGGTGCTTTAGGGAATACCATGCCCTGGAATTATGGTTTGCTCTCCTGAACCGCACAGTGGTAATAATAGAAAATCTTGAAAGCAAATGGAAATAATTCTCAATAATCCCACTGCTTCAGCAACAAAAATAATATCTATTTATCCTTAGGATTGAGGCTTGGACTTAACTTTGCCCTTCTGCTCAGCAATCAATTTTATTTCCCGACCATGCGGCGCATATATGCTCCACTCGTTTATGCCTATAATATTACTTAATTGCTCCATGAATCCCTTAAATATATTGAAGCTAATGGGTTTCTCAAGGTATATTCCAATGCTTATCGATGTATTATCCCCTTCATTACTGAGCCTTACCTTGATGTACCTGACATCCCGCACCCCATTAACTCGCCAATAATTCTTAATTGCACTCTTAATTGAGCGTTGATCCATGCGTTAATCGCTTTTTAAACGGTTTAAAGCATTATCGTAACTTTGCCTCCCTTTCCCTGAACCCAGGATCAGCCTCACTGCATCTTTATCAATAATTAATTTTAAAAACAATAACCGCGGATTAATACCATGAAGCTGGAGACCGTTAAAGTGGAGTACCCCATTGACTCCAATGTCATAGTGGGGCAAGCTCATTTCATAAAGACTGTCGAGGATCTATATGAGGCATTAGTTACATCCGTCCCAGGCATACGATTCGGCCTAGCTTTCTGTGAAGCTAGTGGAAAGAGGCTAATTAGGCATGAAGGTAACGATAACGAGTTGAGGAATGCATCAATTCGTCTCTGCAGCAAGATAGCCGCCGGCCACGTGTTTGCAATATTCATTAGAAACGCTTACCCCATAAATGTATTGAACGCCATAAAAAATACCCATGAAGTAGTTACGATTTATGCGGCAACAGCTAATCCATTAAGCATAATAATCGCTGAGGAGGAACCCAATAGAAGAGGAGTAATAGGAGTAATAGATGGGGAATCGCCGTTGGGCGTGGAATCCGATCAAGATGCAGCAGAAAGGAGGGAATTACTTCGTAAAATCGGTTATAAGAAGTAATTATATGAATACTCATAAAAACATAATTGACTTATTCTATTTCTATCCTGGCCCCATACTCATCTTTATCCACTATCATGGAGTGGCCGCCGGCAACCTCCATGGCGATCGCTACCTCCTTAACGGCATTAGGTGCAAGGGCTATCACGATGCCGCCGCCGCCGGCACCACTTAGCTTAGCGCCAATTGCTCCGGCTCTCCTTGCTGCGTAGATCAAGGATGAAAGTCGACCCGTTGATACGCCAAGCGACTCTAGTAATCCTTGATTTATATTCATTAAATCAGCTACTATCTCTAAGTCATTGGCTTCCAATCCATGCTTAGCCGTTTTAGTCAATTCACCTATGGCATCCATTATTAATTCAATAATGATCGGATACTTGTTCTTCAGGTTCCCAACTGATTTAACTAAGTCCCTTGTGGTTGATTCCCGCTCTACATACCCAATCACTATTGGAAGAGAACCCACCTTTATGGTTTCTCGACCATTTGCACTTATTAAGTGAACGCCACCCAATGCAGATACCGTTGTATCCATGGGGCTCGCTGCGCCTTGCACTGTTTTTTCAACCTCGTGGGCAAGCCGCGCAACATCTTCATTATTTATGGAGTAACCAAATGCCTCAGCATATGCCCGTATTGATGCCACAGCCACTGCTGCTGATGTGCCTAGTCCAGCGCCGACAGGCATCTCGGATGATACATCTAATTCAACTCCTCTTTTCTCTCCGAGAAACATTCTAGCCATATCTATGGCCGTTCTTAAATAAGATACGGCATTCAACGCAACGCCATACTCCGTCTCTATGCCTATTTCGCCGTTCTCTCCCATATTTATCATTAATCCTCTCGTCCTGAGATCCCTGGCCACTATCTTTATGTGCCCATCCATTCTAGGAACAGCCACCACGTAAAGTCTCTTATTTATAGCCATGGCTATAGCAGGTTTACCATAAACCACGGCATGCTCCCCAAACAGCTTAACTACTCCAGGAGCCGAGGCAATCACTCGCCGCATTTGCTGCTCACCTCCCTTGCGGTTTTAACCAGCATCACCAAGTCTTGCTCGGGTCCCCTTAATTCATTAATCAAGGAATTTACTAACCTATCTAAGTAATCATCAGTATTGGCTGCCGACCTAAGCGCATCGCGGAGCTCCATGGGTAGGAGCGGATACACCTCTCTTAATCTATCCCCATACTTGTTTAGCATTACTTCAATTGTTCTCCTCATCAAGTCCTTAACTCTATGCTCAGCGATATAATAATTATTCAATAACCGCTCGGCATCATTCAAATCCAGTGGAACTACGCATCTCGATTCCCTTAGTGCCTTTATGAGAAGCAATATATCCTCCGTAATCGATTTGCCAACAGCCCTAGAGAAGCTGGGCGACAATACTTTCCTCTCCACTCTATTAATAACCTCATCTATATCATCCATGATATGCATTGAAAAATATCTAAGTTAAAAAATCTTCTCGCGCAAAAGAATTATTTTTTAATTATTAATGAGTGAATGCCATTACTTCTCCTGCTGAGGTATATTAACTACGCCCATCTCCTTTAAAGCAATGATTAAGTCATCAGTCAACACACCGCTATAGGTACCATAGAAGTAAAGAGCCAAGGCAACAAGCGCAGCGACAACGACGTCCCATGGAAACGGTATGACCGCTGTAGTGAATACAAGTCCATAATTGGCAGAGCCAAGGAATGACAATATAACTGATGTGAATACAACCGCAACAACCCACCAACCAGCCTTCACATGCTTGGCCGCATCCTTATTAGATGTCGAGGAGGAAAGCCACAAAGTGAAGCCAACAACCATAGCCAAGGTTATTAATACGTACACAGTGAAATCTATTACTGCTCCTGCAGTTAATGGAATTGTTGATGGAGTGGAGGAAGGCCAGCCCGTGGGGGCTATTATTGGCACATATATTAAGAAGTAGGTGGAGACTATCAATACTATCCAGTAAATTATTCCGGCCAGTGTAGCATTAGTCCTATTAACGCCGTAACGATTAACCATCGTATACATATAGAATAACGGCAATCCACCTATAACTAGCGCGAATACGAACCAAAGCGTATAGAAGGTGCTCCAATAAACTATTAGATATGCTGCTATTGATGCTATTGCCGCTATGAGGGAAGCAGCGGGTAGCTTAAGTGGACGGGGAGCATCTGGAATCATTTTCCTGAAACTCATTAAGGCTGGCCCACTCACTATGTAGGTAAATACCGTTGTTGATGTTATGAACGATGAAATGGCGAACCAAGTAGGAAACGGAAGCAGGAATACTAGGCCTATTAAGAGCGAGGCAATCATCGGGTACATGGGCACTCTATGCTTATTCAACCTAAGAAATACATCGGGTAGGTGACCATCAGCGGCCATGCCGTATATTGTCCTGGCTGTTGTTCCGATATATATCCATCCCGTGCCTGACGGAGATACTATTGCATCTATTAACAATAAAATACCGAACACGGCCAGCACCGCCACGCCGCTTAATGCCATTATCTCGTAGAATGGCCCAGTTGATAGCTCTGTTTTACCTAAATCAGCCCAATCACCAGGCGTTATTGAACCGACTATTTGGCCCTGGGAGTTAAGTATGTGAAGCTTGCTCCAATCCACCGCTCCTATGAATGATACTTGAAGGAGCACATATATTGCCATTACCAATATGAAGCCCAGTATGGTTCCCCAAACCACGTCGGTGGGTTTCTTGGCTTCACCGCTAAATTCTATGCCCTGCCTAAAGCCTAAGTACGAATAAGCTATTCCTGTTGTTGGTATTGCCAGGAATACTGCAGCCATACCGTATGGAGCGAAGCCGCCCGGCAGCGATGCAAAATTAGCGCTATGCATTGCCAATCCCATTAATAATATGAATGTTAGGGATGGTATAATGACTTTCCACCATCCAACGCCTGTATTGGTCTTGCCCATTACGTGAACCCCATACCAATTAAGCAAGAAGAAGAAGATTGTAAGCAGTGCTGCCACCACTACGCCTAGAGGCGTTATGCCGCTGGATGTATAGAGAACGGGAATGTAGGTCGCCATATAGGTAACTGCGGCTATGGCTTCGCTGGGAGCCACGGTCACTGCGCTGAGCAGATATGACCATGCCAATATGAATGAGGCGAAGCCCCCATACGCATACTGGGGATACCTAACTATTCCACCGGTCTTTGGAAGCATTCCACCTATTTCCGAAAAGGTAAGCGCTACGAAAATCATTAAGAAGCCGGCGATTAGCCAAGACAGAATGGCTGCGGGTCCCGCGGCGGTGGCTGCTCCCATGGAGCCAAAGAGCCAACCGCTTCCTATCATTGCGCCAACCACTAGGAATGCTATATCCCATCTACCCAATGCGCGTCTTAGCATTTTATCCGATTGCTCCGCCTCGGCCTCGCTTATCTTTCTTTCACTTCCTGGATTTTGTTCTGGTCCAGGCACTTACTTATATAGACTATAGGTTTTTAAGCATTGTTGGTATTTTTTACAATTAAAACATTTTCTGTCGAACATAAGTAAAGATTATAATGCACTCAATGCGATTTATTTAACTAATAATTAAATAAGTACGGCTAGATTGACCACATTCGATTGAAAATATAATTGTAAGGCAATACATCAGTGCGGAAATATCATCACTTGCTCAGCTCATCCCATCGTCATCAACTCAATCACGTTAGCTACATCCCCTCCTTTAATCTTGCCCGTAGCTAACCACTATTGAAGACGGAACCCCAGAGGCACTAAGGTAATCTTATACCTGCATTTTTAAGTAATATATTAAAGCGGGTCTAACCTACTTCATTGATTTGCTGCCCCCTAATCTTCATTGTCTAGCAGTTTAGCTGCCTCCTTTCGTTAATCCAATGGCCTACCACTGGATCAACCCATTACCCATATCGGTACCGATAAAAACGGCAATAGCCATTAATAGCGGAATAGAGAGTCTAAATTTATGTATGCTATGTTCACCCCACTGGCCGGTTTTAGGAAATCGGTTTTAATCCCCTAGCATCAATACAATTTCTCCTCAGTATCCTAATATTTCCAAGCTAATACTTAATACTTTTTAGATTATTGATTGCAAGTAAGGAATGGATAATAATGCAGCCGCCACTATAGTAATGGTCCATAAGCCATACTCTCTTTCATGAATTACCTTAAACCCATCGAGGGGGGGAACTGGGATCATGTTCATTAGGCCCAGCCATGCATTAACGGCATATGGAATATATAATGCTGGGGATCGCCAGAGATACATGTAAAGCGCTAGAAACATCGATGAGAAAACCACATTAGCAAGAGGACCCGCGGCCGAGATCAACGCGGGATCTCGCTGACTTGGCTTACTGCTTCTAGTTCTGTAACCTATGTGAACAGCTCCCGCTATGCCCATAGGTACCTTAACTACTGAGGTCAACGCAAGCATGACTAAGCCAAGGGGCCACATCCTGTAACAAGCTATATATCCAAGGCGGCGCGCTACGTATCTATGCATTAATTCATGGCCCATGAAGCCGGTGCCCACCGCTATCAGCACTGCCACTGCAATTATGTATATCGGGTAAATGCCATAGAAAACTACGATAAATGCACCATATGTAACCGCCAATGAAATAACCATCTGCCTAACCTCATCTGGACAAGCACTACTTACTCGCCTTATCATAAAGGGAGTAGGCTTGCTATAAATTAAAAAGCTTAGGTTTTTATTATTAATAAACACTAAGTTGCCGGAAACATGATGGAGAGGTACATTAGGCAGATACCGCTCCTTGGACGGAATGGGCAAGCGCGACTTAGGAAAAGCTCTGTGGGGATTATAGGGCTTGGAGGGCTTGGGTCAATAATATCGATGTACCTCGCCGGGGCCGGTGTGGGTAAATTGCTGCTTATCGATTTCGACACGGTATCTTTAACTGATCTACACAGGCAATTACTGTATACTATAGATGATGTCGGCAAACCAAAGGCCCTAGTAGGCATGAGGCGATTAACTGAAATCAATAGCGAGATCCATATTGATGCAATGAATGAGGCCATCACAAGCGAGGAAAAGGCCGATGAAGTCGTGAGAGAGGTTGACATAATCGCATTAGCCGTGGATAACTGGAAAACTAGGCAACTAATAAATGCATCAGCCATACGTAGAGGAAAACCGATTAGCCATGGGGCAGTAAATGGCTGGGTCGGAACAGTGACCACTATTTATCCAGGTAAGACACCATGCCTAAGGGAATTAAGTGACCTTGGAACTGGGGACGATAATATTTCCTGCCTAGCCGGCGACTGTAACTCTATAATTGGACCCGTGGCCGGGGTCATTGCATCAATACAATCAAGTGAAGTCATTAGAATTGCAGCCGGCCTATCCCCGGTCCTAATGAACATATTATTGATTATAGATCTAGGGAACGGAGTAGTAGATGAGGTAAGGCTTCAACGAAGCTCAACTTGTCCAGTTTGCGGCAACTTGTGAATTATTCTCATGCGGCCCCGCTGGGCATTAAATGAGAAGCTTATAAATTATGAACGCCAATGATAGGGATAGGAGAAGCGAGGCAAAGTAGCCCATTATTATCATATATACATAATTAGCATTAATGAATCGAAACCTATGTGCAAACGCTAATCCCAGTAATGCACCGGTGACGCTTAGTGTCAGCGTCATGGGTATCGCAAGAAACGTGGCCACCTCCATGGCTATGAACACCGATAATTGAGCTGATGCACCAGTTAATGGGCCGAATCCATACATTCTACCGTAAGCACCTAGAGTCCTGCGTCCACCTATAATTGCGCCCAGCACAGCAATGGCCGATATAAGCAATAGATTGCCGATGCTTGGGCTTGAAAGGGCCCAGACCAATCCTAAATTATTGGCTCCAAAGGAGAACGCCACCATGAATGAGAGCACTATCATTAATACCTTGAACATGGCTATATACCTTATTGGATTGGCCGCACTATAATACCGTATTATTAGGTAAACCACGTATGAAAACGCGGCAATCAATATTGGAGTAAGGAACCAATAACCGACAACTACATAGAAATTACCTAATAGACCGCCATTGACCAAGTGAATCCCATTTATGGACATATATAAAGAATTAGTTATTGACATGGGTATCCTAGAGCCCTCACCTATTGTGAAGACCACTAGGCTAACAGCGAATAGAACTAAACGTGCAGAATCATTAACGCTATAAACATTCATGCTTCGCCCCTGAACCACTAGCCCAGCGACGTAACCAACTGCTGTCATTAATATAGCGGCTTGCGGCCGTATTAATCTACTCCCCACCACTGGACCAACTATTAGCGATAGATTATTGGCCGACACTAGGAACGTAGAGAGGGCCATTAATACATATGCAACGGCAATGTAAATCAGCGTCATGATCCAAGACTCCTCAATATCGTTATTATCATGAATGATGCATCCTTTATTGAATCCATTACATCATCTACTTCAAATATCATGTTGAGCAGGCTAAGGAACTCGGCATAGCCCATATCCTTCACCTTGCTATATAATTCATCAATTGCATTATCCTTTACATCATCAACCATTTCCTCCAATTTCTCTATTGCCAATGTATGTTCCTTAGTTGCGGAGTATGTTCCTCCCTTATTTATGGAGTCCAGTATCTCCATTAAATCCTCCAATCCACGCCTAGTTAATTGTATCTCCTCCCTAAGGGACTTTTCTATCATTGAGAGCACGATAGGCGTATTACAGAGGGTTAACGCTCTCCTCATTTCCCGTGCCAAAACGTAAGTCTTATCCAGTATATCGTCTATTTTCCCCACCAGCATCTCCACGTCGCCTATGAGTGGGGTAGAAATGGCTCCAGAAGATATTTCCTGGGTTAATTCCCGACTTATGGAGTCGCCCTGATTTTCAAGTATAGATACCTCAGATATAATTGATGTAATGTCTTGAGACGAGGGATTCGCCGATAATGATTCCAATAATGTAATTGCCTTGTGAGCAAGCTCTATATGCCGCCTCAAGCCGCTAAATAGCTCTGCCTCTCCTCGTATAAATGGATTAAGCAATCTAGCAAACATATTTCGCATAGAGCACTGCTTGAGATTTCCACCTTTAAAAATATATCTATATAGATATCCAGAAAACTGACCTCTTCCCCCGTCCTGAAGGGGCGAGGGTTGCCGTTCGATTTATCAACATTATAGCTAATTCTATAGCTAATTCCCAGCCCCAGGGAGCGAGGTCTCTCGTGAAATAGATGAGGATCCAGAAGAGGGCGAGGGAATCTCACTGTATTATTTCTGTGGGTGAGGGACATCGTTTTAAGGGTGAGAGGAATGCTTGATGTATGGCGTTAAATGTTCAGCGAAGCATCCCGTTTCCCAGGGTTAGTTTGAATAGATTATTAACATACATAGAGGTGGTTGGCGACAATTATGGATCGCTGAGTAAGGATGATGTGAAGAACAAGGGCCTGGATATAGGTAAAGGAAAGGGCGACATAACTAGGTTCTTTCTACGGATCGGAATAATACAAGAGAATGGGAATACCATTGAATTAACGCAAAACGGCTGGTCTATCTATAACTCCATAAAAATGGGAACAGGATCAAAGCAGTTGCATTCATATCTATTAAACGTTCTCCCACAATATAAGCTATTAATCGATATACTGTTGAAGAATGGATCAATTAACGAGGATGAATTATTCGATTCGCTGAATGAGGAGATAAGACGATTATCGCCATCATCATGGATAAATAAGGTCGCATTTAAGGCACTCCTAGGATTATTAATGGATGCCCACATAATCATTAAGGTTGGCAAAATGATTAATTATACTAATGGGGATATAATTACTAGAATCAAGACCTGCATAGACACCAATAAAGTCAAGTTGGGGGATCACTACCTGCTTAGCGTAAACAAACTCAGCAAATGCATTGGAATACAAATCGACATAAATGAAATAAAAGTTGGAAGCATAAGTAATGCTCCAGGAGATTCTATGATAAAGATAGCCAACATCGACGAATTAATAAAATCATTAATGACGCTCCTAGAGAAAAAGCAATAATCCTCCCAAAGGGAAACACTATGTAGATCCCCATAAAGTTAAAAGCCAGGCTTAATGCTGCTCTTTACATGATGACGATCTCGAGTGCTGTGAAAATGATGAGAGGCTCGCATCACTGATTTGGGAAACATTATTGCGGGAATCCTCTTGCTAATTCCATCCTTCCGATTTCACTAAACATTTTAATAATGGTATAATACTTAATACTAGGCAAGGGAAGCCGGTTTTAGAATGTTTCACTTAAATCTAAAATTGATCTTTATTTATCTTTTAATGCTTGAATCTCTTTGGCCGAAGGTTCTTGCTTTTGCATCTCCTACACTTCTCGGCGTTTATTGGATTTCGTGCACCGCAGTTTCGGCAAATCCAGTAGCCAAATCTATGCTCTATTGCAATCCTTAGCTTTTCCTGGTCTGATATAGGCATGAGGAGCCCTCCATGGCTTCTTTTTTAAGCCTTCCGCTCTGGATTCAAGGAAAATCCAACAATAGATTCTCATTATATTGTTGAAATATCCCCGTCCTTACGGGCTGGGTAGTTTACCTCTTGAGCGTCGGGATTAATGTTCAATTAATTGTTAAACGTTTAACAATGCTTATATCAATGCAAGGATGACGTTAAATTCATGGGTAGGGAACTCAGGAGAAATGCCACTGGTTTGCTTGGTCTTCTCTATAACTCGCTTGCTGGTCAGGCCCCGACGTATAGCATAGCCGGTGGGGCGGCTCTAATAATGAGCACTGCATATGCTGCTGCACCGCTGGCAATGTTGCTCACGACGTTGGGCGTCATGACTATGGTTTATGCTATATACGTGCTCTCTAAGCGATACCCCAATGCGGCTAGCTTCTATGCATATCCGGCTAATGCTCTTAATTCGTATATGGGATTCTTGAATGGGATGATTTATATAATATATAGCTTAATAGGGTTATCATCGGTTGCAATAGCCTTCTCATACTTATCGACCGAGGCGATTTATGCAGTAACCGGAGCCGTGATTAATCCATTACTGCTGGTGCTTATTCCACTCGTCGCAGCTATGTTGATATCTATTAAGGGAATAAGGATAAGTATACGAACGGAGGCTCTTCTTACATCAATAGAGATTATAATATTAGCGTTATTCATAGCCCTAACCATTTATGGCAAGTGGAGGGAAGCATCATTATTCCCATTTACTCCGGCAGCCACTTACGGTGGAACCATAAGCGGTGTATTGGCCGGCATTGGAGGAGGACTGCTTTTCTCCGTAACTTACTTTATGGGTTTCGAAACAAGTACCCAGATAGCTGAAGAGGCACGTAAACCTGGCGAGACTGTGCCCCGCGCCACGCTTTTTGCTACCCTATTAATGGGGTTGCTCTATATAGCCGTAACGTATGTTATTCTCCTTAATATAGGATTTAGCGAGGGATCCATAAATGAATTCGTCACGGCGGCCGAGGGATTTGGAGTGAATCCAATATTTACATTAATTAGGCATTACTTGGGTTTTTGGGGTTTAACTGCTTTCTCATTATCGGTAATATTCAGCGTGTTTGGTTGCTATTTGGCCACGCTGAATGCCACTGCTCGCATGCTTTTCGGCATGGCCAGAGACGATCTTCTTCCCAAGCGTTTAAGTAAGATACATGGTAAATACTTAACACCGGTAACTGCCATATACGCATCAACAATTGTAGCAGGAGCCGTGTTGGTTCCATCATATATAGCATCATGGATTCTCGGCGCATCCAACTGGGTGCAACTAACCTATGGAGCAATGGAATACACGTATGCCGTCGATTCACTTTATTATGTGTTGAGCCTGGCAATAATAGCGGTGGCCGCCTTTAAGGTAGTCGGCAATTATGGTAAAGTAGTAACAATTGGAGGCGCGGCTCTAATGATGGTAACCTTTTACGAGTCAGCTCAATATATGCCGGTAGATTATCTGGTTATCGCTTCCGTGGCATTGTTAATAATGATTGAAGTGATTGCTTTGAGAACTAAGCTAAGAGACTTGAGGGTAACAACCAGTATATAGCTTATTGATTTATTACATATGTGATTGCATGTCTATTAGACTGAGATTTAACGTCAATCATAGGCAGAAATCTATCTATATCAATAATATTAACGTGGTTTTAACAATAAATCATTTATACCCATTAGCTAATGCGTTATATGCTTGATATAAAGAAATACGTGGAATCAATAGAACCACGCGAGGTTTGGAGAATACTGAAGGCGGCCGGCGTGAAATACGTTAAATTCACGGTAATAGACATATATGGCAAACCGAGGGCTGAATTAATGCCGATTGATCCGGCATTGGATGTATTTAGGGATGGGATGCCATTTGATGGATCATCGATACCCTCATATTCCACAGTCAATAAGAGCGACTTTATTGCGCTGCCGGATCCGCACGCCGTATTCATTGAGCAATGGAATGATGGGAAAATAGCCGATGCATTGATGAATGTCGTAGATGATGCTGGAAAACCAATAATGAGGGATCCACGCAATGTGCTTCTTGGGGTAATGATTAATGCCGAGAAAATGGGTTTTCATGCCATGATGGGTGTTGAGGTGGAGTTCTTCATTGTTGGCCTAAACGGTAGTACTCCATTCCTGGCAGATAATGGAGCTTATTTCGAGGGGCGTAACACCAATATATTAAGCGATGTAGCCATGGAATTAACGGCATCCATTAGCGGCGCCGGCATCGGCGAGACAAAGATACATCACGAAGTAGCTCCATCACAGTATGAGATTAATATACCGGCGGATTCACCGATAAAGGTTGCCGATAATATAGTTATCTATAAAATCATGGCTAGAGACATAGCTAAGAGACATGGATTAACGGCGACATTTATGCCTAAACCATTTTGGGGAATTAACGGCAGTGGCGCCCACACGCATATAAGCCTATGGGACCTTGATGGCCGTAACCTATTCGAATCCAAGACCAGCGAAGCAACGCCAGAAGCACAAAGTGCAATAGCTGGATTGCTCTCTGCAGCCAAGGAAATAAGCGCCTTGGTAGCGCCAACCGTTAATTCATATAAGCGCCTTGTGCCTCATCATGAGGCACCAACCAGAATTGCTTGGGGTTATGGAAATAGGTCAGCAATGATAAGGATCCCCTATTATGGGAAGAAGGTTAATCGTTTTGAGTATAGGCATCCAGATCCCAGCATGAATCCCTATCTAGCGTTCTCCGCCGAGTTAATCTCAATATTACGTGGATTAACAGGCAAATTGGTTCCGCCGGCTCCAGTTGATGAGATTGCATATGAAATTAATGCCGAGGAGACCCCACAAACCTTAGGGGATGCAGTGAAACTGCTGAGCAGAAGTAGCCTCCTGGGCGATGAAAATCTAAGAGACGCATTAGCTGAGTACATAAAGGTTAAGGAGAAGGAGTGGAATGATTATGCAACGTTATATAGATGGGAGAATACTTGGGATAAGATAACTGAGTGGGAGTACTCCCATTACCTGGACTCAGCCTAATTTGTAACCAATATTTTAGAACTATATTATGATTTATCTATACCTATTGGGATAGGGCCAGCTTTATTGGTGATCCCATCGTTAGCTTTACATATATTGCACGAACCTTCTCCGGAGACACCTTCTTAAAAATCTCCTCCAGCACTGCATTAATATTCTCAACTAGCTCTTTTTCATTCATTGCCTCGCTCCCAACTCTAGCCATTACCTGTGGCTGATCCTTTATCTTAATCCTGACGCTTCTCCTATATCTATCCACTATTGGCTTTAGGTCAGCGTTTGGCTGAACCACATCAGGCATTTTCCCCCGGGGCCCCAATATGGAACCCATGGACCTACCTATCTGAACCATCATGTCGGGAGTGGCTAGGAAGAAATCGTATTCCTGCGCGAGCTTCCGAACTGTCTTCTTGGACTCCGTGTATTTTGAAAAATCATCACGAGAAATAACTAGATCCACGCCAGCATCCCTAGCCGATAATACCATGGAACCGCTGGCTATCATGCATATCTTATTTAACTTGTTGGGAATCGCGTGAGGCAAGGTAACCGTTAGGGAAAACTTGTTTTCCGGTTTCTTTATATCTATATCCCTGAAGGTTACCACTAAATCTATTGATTGCTCGAATCTACGCCTTGCCGAGGTCGACTTGGCTTCGGCAATAGCCTTGGTAACCAACTCCGGTTTAAGGCTCATTAATTATCACCTTTATTGGCCTCTTCCTCGTACTTTTTAACTAATTCGTCATATTTTCCCTCATCGATCTCCTTCACTACATCCTTTGGATCCTTGCCGTTAACTGTTAACCCAATTGAACGGCAAGTACTGACGACTTGTTTTAGTGCCCTTTTGAAATCATTACTCCTAATCTCATTCAACTTAATTAGAGTGACTTCAGCAACCTTCTCTAGGGGAATGTCTCCGATTATCTCCTTACCGGCTTGATGGGTTGGAGCCGTCTTCCCTGCCGCCTTAATTAGTAGATCCGTTATTGAGGGATACTCTATTGAGAGGGAGTAGTCACCATCATCCGCTATAACCTCGACCATTATATTTCCAGTGACGTACGCAGCAATAGGCTTGGTTTTTTCAGCTATATCCTTTGAAACTTTATCCGCATTGAGGGATGCTTGTTGAAGTTGCTGAATAGCTTGAGCCGCAAGCGGCTTTCCAGGCTGCACCGATAGTCTTACCACTCTCTTCATTAACTTATCAAGAAACCCAAGCATTGGGATTTTTAAATGTTTTACCAAAGATGCGGCTAATTATAAAAATGAATAACGAACATCACCATTCATGACTAGATAGAGCGTTTAAATGCCTATGCCGCTCCTACTTCGTAGGTCAATTTTTGAGAATGGAGATAGGAAACCCATAGCAAGTGAGAATCTGGCAACGAGTAGTATCTATAGAGGCACTCAAGACCTCGGAGAGATCCCGCCCTTTAAGGGTAGGAGGAGAATAATATGCATACCTGCCCTAGGCTGAATAGTACAAAGGGAAACATTGAAAAATTAACTTAACTTCATAGAATGTCAACGTATTCTGGTTCATATTATGAATAAAGAATGGAAATAAATATATCTCACTCTGGTATATAGCCATATCTTGCTCATTAATTGCATTACCGTCCATAACTATTCATTGACTCCAGGTTCCTAAAGCCGTGAAATCCTTAATTTCTATTACTACTTGCTGCTCCTCATCGATGTCTTTTGGTGAGAAACGCTTAAAAACGACAGGAGAGAGGTTTGATCATGCCGAGCAAGAGAAAAAAATCAAGCGGTATGCAGCCGTTTATGTCTGCGGGTCTCGTTAGGTTTTATGATGTTGGGGAAATAGAGAAAATAAAGCTGTCCCCCACCGCTGTAATAGTGATTGGGATAGTTGTCCCAATAATAGTGCTATTGCTTAGGTTCCTTGTTCCCTAGGCCCAATTCTATCCATGCCGCCTCTATGCACGGCGTTAACTATATCCGATAGCACCATTGAAGGCGACTCCTCAACCACCGTACCTGTCACCACCATATCGGCACCGGCTAGCGCTATGCTGTAAGCTACCTCGGGGGTCCTGATTCCGCCGCCAACCATTACAGGCTTATCCACTAATTTCTTCATCTTAGCAAGTATACTTGGCCGCACCGGCTCTTTTGCGCCGGATCCAGCCTCTAGGTATATAACACTGAATCCAAGGTACTTCGCAGCCAAGGCGTATGCGATGATTATGTCATCCCTCTCAAAGGGAAGCATGCGGGCATTGCTCACGTAGCCAGCTGCACCGCCTTCCCCTACTATTATATATGCCATCGGTATTATATCAAGCATTTGATACCGCTTGGCTATCAATATTGATGCTTGAACTTGAGCTCCTATTATATAATATGGATCAAGAGAGTTAAGCACTGATAAATAGAATAATGCATCGGCCTTATTGCTTAGCCCAGCTATGTTTCCTGGAAATAGTATAAATGGTATCTTAACTTCCTTCTTGGCCGCTTCCAAGTAATCATCGAGAAGCCTCTCATTGACACCTAGGCTGCCGCCAACCATTATCGCGCTAGACCCACTTTTCTCTGCATTCCTAGATAATTCAACAAATTTTTCAATATCTATCTTATCTGGATCAAGCAGCGTTAAGTGAATGGAGCCAAACCGCCTTATCTCCTCCAATAAGTAATCATATACCCCCATCTAGCAAGGGCTAAACACATTATTTTTAATTTTTGCCTTACCCATAGGGAGAAGAAGCAAAGATAATAATGGGGACCAAGCATCCTGCGAATAGCATGCAAGCCAACCAGGGATTATTAAAAATCATTAATACTATAGAAATGGGCAATCAATTATTAGCTTAGATCACCATATAGGTATCATCGCTGGAGCCACGCATGCCATTAAATGCCCTAATTGCGAGACCAGGCGTCTTATTCATCAACGACGTTAGCAGCGGCACGACTTTTATGCCGGCTGACTCAACTATTTTCTTGGAATCTTCGGGACTCACCTCTATAATTATCTTTTTCGCATTCCTTAGCCTCATTAATATATCGCTAATGTTAACTATGCTTCCTCCATATATTGGGCCACCGCTGGATGATATGGATACTATGAGGAGCTTAGCGCTAGATACTATATCCCTTACCTTATCCCCATATACTAATGGTTTCTGAAGCAGCACCTCGAAATTATCTATGGCATATATCGATGAATTAGCCAACGAATTGGAACAAGAAACATCAATGCCGCGCCTAAGATTCACTATATGAATGCCAACCATAGAACTCAGCTTTCTTAAAATCAGCGTCTTGCCGGTTCCATATTCCCCCATTAATATGTAAACCCCATCACCTCCCTTTACCGCATCGAGAAGCTGATGAAGAACACTAACAGCGCCGTCCCCTATTAATGGATGCCTCCGTATTTCCTCGCAATCCATGTCCTCAGCAAAGCCAGATACCATTGATCTATTTTTCACGAATAAACTAATATAATTCAATCGATTAAAATAACCAAAGTAAAGCCGAAAACATTTGAGTGAACTATGCCCTTTGCGGACGAGGCATCGTCACCTCGCGGTGGGGATTTCCTGCTTCCCCCAAGAAACTCACTATACACCCCTCATGGAAGGGATCGGAAGCCTCCTTAAACTCCGTTAGGT
>ERZ1669250.529-NODE-529-length-16730-cov-2.847136_pt1 | contig 16730 bp, 18 predicted proteins | sample MGYA00579295_ERZ1669250 | MGnify/ENA primary metagenome ERZ1669250 (study PRJEB41166, sample SAMN08046056) | hot springs metagenome | biome: hot spring; feature: acid hot spring; material: thermophilic sediment; isolation source: thermophilic sediment from acid...
GAAGTCGCTCCTTTTGCTCAGGTTTGCAGTACCGAGGTTTGATCCTATTCCATCTATCCAAACAGGCGTATCGGTATACTGCTTTGCCACATCCTCAGATGCAAGCACCACTGCTGCGGATCCATCGGTTATGGGCGAAGAATCGTAGAGCTTCAATGGAGATGCTATGTACCTGCTCTTCATCACGTCTTCCACGCTTATTTCGTTGTTGAAATGGGCAATAGGATTCAGATGCGCGTAATGATGATTTTTCACCGAAACCAGCGCTAGATCCTCTTCTCTGCCACCGTATCTGTTCAGGTAGGCTGTGGCATATAGTGCATAATAGCCTGGAAATGTCAGACCGAAAAACTCGTATTCCCAGAGGAAGTCACCGGCTCTCCCTATAAGCTCTATGGCTGTTTCACTTTCGACCTCACTCATCTTCTCTATGCCCACAGCTATGGCTATCTTTGAACGACCTGATCTGATCGCATCGTATGCAGATGCTATTGCAGAGCTGCCACTGGCGCATGCGGCCTCCACCCTATGCAGCCCTGCATTCTTTATTCCGAGAACCTCACCTGCCACAACTGCAGCCAGTTCCTCGGAGCTGAATATGCCCATGTTGGATACAACCATATAATCTATGTCCTTTTTATCGACACCGCTGGATTTGATAGCTTCAGACCCAGCTTCCCATATTAGATCGTACATCGAAGCGTCCGTTCGCTTGCCGAATTTGCTGATGCCGTATCCTATGATTCCTACCCTGCTCATCCTTATCATATTTGTTGCGTATATTTATAATATCTGACATACCCTCATCCTCGAAGGGACTCTATCCTGATTCAAAACGTGTGACTGATGCAGTCTCGACTTAGACATACTACGTAAGGCGTCTCCACAGACGTGAATTCTGGAACGTCATTCCCTGGCTTTATCGATACAATAAAGGGAGCGAATCTCTTTCATGAATGTCTGGCCTTCTTGCTCATTTTTCCGCAAAACCAACACCTTCAGCGACGAAATATGCTGGCCTCCTCCAATAAAAAAGTATGATATCGAGGCTGATCCATTGACCAGATCCGCTTTTTTATCATTGTCTGCAGACTCAGGAAAATGCCATCAGAAAAGTGAGGATCTGTTCACACCGATCTTGCTTCGATCTCCTTCGAAAAACTTTATCGGTGCTTTTAAATTCGATTTTTTCATGCATATGATATGCGAATGACAGAATTCGGCGGAACAGGGAGGAATGTATCGGTTATCGGAGTGGGAACATGGTCCCTAGAGGGGCCCAGATCCGATAACATAAGATCAATACGTTATGCTATAGATCATGGTATAAACTTCATAGACACAGCAGAGATGTATGGAACTGAGGACATAGTTGGTGAGGCCATAAAAGGATACAGCAGGGAGGATCTCTTCATCGCCACAAAGGTGTGGCCAACGCATTTCTCCTACCATGATGTCATAAGATCATGCGAGGAAAGCCTGAGGAAGCTGAAGACCGATTATATAGATCTTTACCAGCTCCACTGGCCCAACCCCTCCATAAGCATAAAGGAAACTATGAGCGCAATGGAACATCTGGTTGATGAGGGCATGATCAGGTACATAGGAATAAGCAACTTCTCGGTCAGGGAGACCGAGGAAGCTATGAAGGCAATGGCAAAATACAGAATAGTTTCTAACCAGCTGGAATACAACGTTGCCACCAGAGAGATAGAGGATGACGGTATATACGACCTATGCAAAAAGAACGGCATGGCCATAATCGCATACAGTCCGTTATCGCATGGAAAGATCTTCGATAATGAGGCAATATTAGATAGGCTGAAGGCCATTGGCAGAAAATATGACAGGAGCCCTGCACAGGTCGCCTTAAACTGGATCATAAACAGAGGGGCTTTCCCCATCCCAAAGGCAAGCAGTATCGATCATATGGCTGAAAATGTTGCATCGGCAGATTTCATCCTTTCAGACGAAGATATGCAAGATCTGAATTCAATATATAGAAGTCATCCCATAAGATCTATAGCTAGCAGATACAAGAATCGCTGATAGCTGATCCATTCAGAGATCCGCTGCGACATCGATTGTATGGCGAATCCGGAAGCGTGCGAAATTTCGAACTTCGTAGATAAAAATTTTAATACTGTATTGCATTAACTTGTCGTACCAGTTTCAAGACTGGTAGATTGGAATGGAAGAACTGCTAAACGTTGAGGCAAAACCCCCGGGGCGTACGCCCACAATAAAAGCGTATGCACTTGGGAATGAGCTCCATTTGAACAACCTTTTTTTGAAGTTCGAAGGAGCAAACGCAACAGGAACTCAGAAAGATCGCATCTCTGAGGCGCATGTTATAAATGCCATGAGAGGAGGATACAATGGAATAGCCGTTGGTACCTGCGGTAACTACGGTGCGTCCATTGCCTATTTTGCTCACAGGTATGGAGTGAAATCTTACATTGGTATACCGAAATCCTATTCTCATGACAGAACAGACTTCATGGAGGCTGAACATGCGGAGATCATCTACTATGACGGAAAATATGAGGAAACCGTTGACTACGTCAGGGATTTCTCAAGGGACAATGGGCTATATGATGCTAGCCCTGGATCTGTAAATTCTGCCATAGATAAGATGATGTATGCCACAATAGCCTTCGAGATCTATGAGGCACTGCTCAGAGTTCCATCTTATGTCATAGTTCCTGTTGGGAATGGTACCACACTGGCCGGCATTTACCATGGCTTCAGGAGGATGTACGAGGAAGGCGTGATCGATCATCTGCCGAGGATGGTTGGCGTAAGCACATCTAGAGGGAATCCGATAGTCGATTCATGGAGGCGCGGATACAGCAGAGTCATCGATCTGAACCCGGATGAAATAAAAGAGACGGCTGTAAATGAGCCTCTCGTTTCCTACAGGTCCTTCGATGGGCAGGACGCGCTCAAAGCCATAAGGGAGACGCATGGAAGGGCCATGTACGTTAGCGATGAGGAGATGATCTACTACTCCAACCTGATCTATAGGGTGGAGGGTTTGAATCCGCTGCCAGCATCAGCTTCAGCTGTCGCAGCGATAAATCATATCAGGATCAAGTCTGATGAAACTGTTGTCTCTGTCATAACAGGGAGGCAGATATAATGGAAAATGCAACAATTCTATCTGAAGGTGTTTTTGGAACTACATACGGAAAGACAGCAAATGGTCTGGTGAGATACAGCAAGCGCTACAAGATACTATCGGTGATAGACTCCAGGCTTGCCGGCCAGGATGCCGGCAATGTGCTGATGCACAGATATGCAGGGATACCCATAATCTCTGGCGTTGAGGAGGGTCTAAGGGGTGGTGCAGAGACTTTGATAGTTGGTATCGCATCAGATGGTGGAGTTCTTCCGGACAGCTACCGCCCATACATAAAGACTGCTATAAACAATGGTATGAACATAGTAAGCGGTCTTCATGACTTCATAAGCGACGATCCTGAATTCTCAAAGCTGGCCAAACGCACTGGATCAAAGATCACGGACGTCAGGAAACTGTTCAAGGAGAGGAAATACTTCTTCACTGGAAACATAGAGAAGGTCAAGGCAAAGAAGATAGCTGTGCTTGGAACGGACAGCGCAATTGGAAAACGCACGACGGCTATATACCTGAACCGCGCTATGAAGGCCATAGGCAAGAAGAGCGTAATGATCGGTACTGGACAGACCTCATGGATGCAGGGATTCAAGTACACGGTCGTCATAGATGCTATAGTGAACGACTTCGTAGCTGGTGCCCTTGAATCTGTAACCTATGAAGCATGGGATGTCGAAAGGCCTGATTACATGTTCATAGAGGGGCAGGGATCCGTTCTGCATCCAGCCTATCCTGGAAGCTTCGAGATCATAGGCGCCACCAGGCCGGACGCGATCATACTACAGCATGCGCCCATGAGGAAGTATTTCGACGGTTTTCCTGGCTATGAGATCCCACCGCTGGAGAAGTTCATAAATATACTGGAGCTTCTTTCCAACAAGCGCGTGATAGCCATAGCTCTCAACACCGAAAATATGGATGAATCGATGATAAAGGAAGAGAAGTCAAGGCTTCAGGCAAAATTCGGCATACCTGTCTTTGACCCGCTGCAGAGGCTATCTTCGGTGACTAGAGAGATAGACAGCTATAAGATCTGAACATTTTTTTAAATTTTTGGTGATATTTTGAGCGTCAGCATTGAAGGTTCAATGCGTTATTATGAGAGAGTCAGGCATTTTGATTCCATCGAGGTCAGCCTGCAATCCGTGACCAACAGGAGGATAAAGGCAAGGATATCGGCAGATGATCTTTCCTTCGATCTCTACTTTGATTACGATGAGGATGTTCCCCTGGACGAACGATTGGCTGGGATGATTGCATCGTTGCCTGTGGTCAACTATGCATATTTCACCAGGGAGATAAGGCTTAATTTTCCGGTATCAGAAAGTTTTCTGAGGCAGCTGAAAGAATTCGTCAGAATAAATAATATAGAGACGTTCGTTAACAGCATAGTCAGAAGAAGATATGAATTTTTCAGGAAGGAATACCTGCCGCGCGACGATGAGATAACACCTGAAAACGCAGCTGGAAATACGGTTGTGAATGCCGAGACGACCTATACAGACGGGTTCCATTTCACAGGGGACAGGAGGAAGGTCGCAGTAATGTCATCGGGTGGCAAGGAGAGCCTCACCACATTCGGCATGCTCAATGAGATCGGGTCGGATGTATTTCCAATATTCTTCAACGAATCCGGCGGCCACTGGAAGACAGCAAAGGTGGCCTACGATCACATGAGGGAAAGATACGGAAACGTGCATAAAGTATGGTCTAACGTTGACCGCTTCTATTCATTCATGAACAGAAACATGAGGATGCTTGATCAGAATGCGATAAGGAAGACGGCAGACAGCTACCCTATACAGATGTTCATATTTCCTGTATATGTGTTTTCGACACTTCCATACGTCCTAAAATACAGGATAGGAAACATAGCACTTGGAGACGAATTCGATGACCCAATCTATCAGGAAAACTACAGAGGAATAAAACATTACTACGGTGTCTATGACCAGACCAATGAGTTCAACGATGCGGTATCCGATCTTCTTAGAGACAACGGGATTCCAGTGAGAGTGTTTTCTGCTGTATACCCGATATTCGGCACTCTGGTCGAAAAGGTACTTGTGAAGAGATACCCAGATCTGCTCAGGATACAGCGGTCATGCCATCTCTGCCATTATGAGGGTAAAGAAATCGTTCCATGCGGTAGGTGCACCAAATGCCTTGGTGTTCTTCTGTTCATACTCAATGCAGGCGGAGATCCCATGGTAGCTGGCTATAAAGAGGATTCTGTCAAGAGCCTGCAGAAGAATCTCGCTGAGGCCAATATGCGCCTGGATCCGGTTGAACTTGAATATCTAAAAGCCTCCGTATTCGATGGAAAAAGGGAAGATAGCCATGTGGAAGGCATTCACATAATTCCTGGAGAGGGGGAGCCATTCTCAAAGGTACCTGAAGAATTCAGAGACGGCATAATGAATATAATAAATCAGTACTCAAATGGCGTTTATAGGATAGAGAACGGAGAGTGGAAGAGAATTTCATGACCTCTTAGAAATAGGCATCCTCTATCTCTGGAATTTTTTCTGGTTCCGCTTCGCTGTATTCATCCAGAGGATTTCTGTTGAGCTGTATGAAGTTCATACCCCAGTTGTACTTTGAGAGTACGGCGAATGCCTCGTCTTTATACCCGATGATGTAAAGCGCTGCAGCAACTGCCTCGATCGAAGAAAGCCTTTCCAGCTTACCGTAGTTGACAGGATTGGCTGCAAGCAGCTTGGGGAGCCTCCTTGCATTCAAAAATTGCATATGGCGGAACGTTTCTTCCCTGTTCCATGATCCCTCTATAACGCATATCCCATGTCTTTCGGCAGCAGGCCGATCTATCTTCGATATGCGCACATCTGTGAATGGGGTGAGCACAAGCTTGTATCCGGTGTTTCCATAGGATATCCGCTTTGCAAGGCCAAACCTTTCAAGCTTTCTCATGGTGGATTTTTTTGGATCATCTTGTTTCAGATAGATAAAATATATGGGGATCATATGGAGATGAGTTCCAGAGAGTTTTCGTCTGCATATTTCTTTATCATATCCCTCACAGATCCCCTTGTGCCCTTCCTGTCCATTATGAATCCTTTGCAACCTGGAGTTTTTTTGACAGCCATATCTATCTCCCAGGGCTCAAGTGTATCATGATCATGTTTTGAGATTATGTGCCCGATATTCACGCTGTTTTCCTTGAAATACTGCTTTATCTTTGGAGCGTAATGTCCGCCGCCAACGCCGACAAAGTTATCGTAGCTTCGAATGTCCGGATTCATTACGGAATCCACGGTGACCCTCAGTGCATCCGGATCGTTCCACTCATTCTCTGTCGTACCAATTTCAACATAATAGTTCGGAATGTCGAACAGGGGGCCGTGATGGGTTGCTTCGAATGTGACCTCAAACTTATCGCCAGAATACAGTTCCATCATCCTTCGAAGAGTTCCTGACATGACAACGGGGCACGAGATGTTTATGGTTCTTGGTTTGCCACCAAGATCTGCGGTCGGCCCGAAGTTTCCCGTGGGATGAGCCGTCAGCGACCTTATATTGGCGGCAGAGGAATGCCTGGATAAAACCACGGCATAATCATATCTTCCTGACAGCGACATATCATGGAATATGTGCCTGTCCTCTATTATCAGCAGGTCAAAATCACCGTGGTTCATAACCCCATTTTTTTCTGTGAATGTGTATTTTTCTGTGAGATAACTGAGCATGCTGAGGCTGGCCGGATCTGATCTCGAAGATATTATAAGATGCATTGTGAAGCACATTTTTGCCTGCTATAAATATATTATCAGCTTTTTTGAATGATCGCGCTAATTTCAGTCTGAAGATTTAAAATTTATTTTCATCGATTTAAACGATTTTCTGATTTCTTTCCATATTAAAGTTTTATATAATAAAAAGCTAGGATCAGAATGATATTTAAAAATTCAGACCTCAGAAACCGGACATTCAGGCTTTCACCCGCGGAAATGTTCGATAAAAAATTTTGAAATATTTATTGGAATAGTGCCGATGCATTCCTAATACAAGCCTATTGATATCACAATATATGGCCCGTTCGTAATATGCATGTACAAGCAGAGATTTATTCACCGATGTGTGGATCAGAATCTTCGACTTAGAGGTGTTTCACCTCTTATATAAAGGGATCTTTCTCAGGTTATCAGAAGCCATGGCGTCTGCAATGGCATTGAGCAGGCGCCTGTTCTCCGATCTCGTTCTGATGGCGATCCTATAGCAGTTTCTGCCCAAATCGACATACTCGGATAGATCTCTTATGAGTATTCCGGAACTTATGAGCCTCTCTTTAAGATCTATGTCTGAAGGCGTTCTAAATGCTATGAAATTTGCCCGGGGATTTCCAATTATTTCCAAACCCATTTTTTTCAGCTCTTCCATAACATAGGATCGCTCTTCGTTTACATGCAATATCGTCTTTTCCCTTATTGCATTTAGATCGACTTTTCTAACGAAATCTATAGCAGGTCCGCAGATTGACCAAGGTTCATCCATATCTTTTATCATACTGAACAGCTGCTGGCTTATCAATACATAGCCTATCCTCAAGGCCGGTATGGCAAGTATCTTTGTCAGGGATCTGCCTATTATGATATTATCCGTCTTCTCTGCAAGCCTGACAATGGCCTCGGAGTGATCCGGAACGAAGTCCCCAAATGCCTGGTCGACGAAAAGAATGCCACCAAACCTGTTCATCTCTTCAGAGATCTCTTCGATGAGATCCACATCTACGATATCGCCTGTTGGGTTCACTGGCGAACAAAGGAATAGCGAGTCCGGCCTGTAGGATCTTATGATTTTTGGATTCTTCTTGATGATGTTCAGGCTCAGCGACGAGACTTTCGAACCTGAGACTGCCAGGGATGCTTCGTATTCGTTGAAGTTTGGGGTGATCACCAGCGATCTCCTGAAGCCGAACCATACCGGTATCTTGTATATGAAATAGGTGAGACCTGGCCCAAGCATAACCCGCAGTGTCTTTGTTCCGGTATATTTCATTATCTTATACTGTAAGTCTTTCAGGGATAGTTCAGGGTATCTGGAAAGCGCTCCAGTATCCAGGAATGCATTGACATTGGCACTGAAATCCATAACGCTGCTGGAATTATTCAGATATCTGTATATATCTCCACCATGTTCTTTCATACCTCGACCTCATAGAACATTGTCAGAATGCTCTGGATGTTATCCTTTATCAGGTTAAAACTTGTCTGCTGAATGCCATGCATCCTGTCCTTTTTTGATACGTATTGTCTGAGTTTTTCATTCCCAACGTTTATTAAGGAAATAAAATTAGGCTCTAAGATACCATGGAAATGATTGAGATAAGAAAGGGCGGAAAGTACACAGTTGTTTCTAACAGCGGCAACGATAAACCACTCATAACGAAGGGGGAATTTGTAGGATACACGATAATAGGAGAGGAAGGTGCGGTGTGTTTTAGAACAGTCGGTGACGATGGCAAACCCATACTGAGGCTTATACCAGTATCCAACCTGATCTCCATCGAGTTCTCGGAAGACGATCTGGTCACGACAAAGAAAAGCGAAAACAACGATAAGGATAAGACAACGTACATAAGCTAGGCTGTGAATTCTGAGATATAATGAGTGATCCTATCATTCTGATGCCTGAGGTGCAAGTTTGCTGCAGCAGACTTTCGTGTATACCGGACCAGAAGGCCTCAGATCGCTGCTGAATAGGCACACCTCATCGATATGATATTTTTCACTCTTAAATTCGATATGTGGCATGATTATTTTCTGTTTAACCCTCCCTATGGTTATGTGGGGTACAAAATCCTTCTCCAGCGTGACGAATTTTCCTACCTCTGCCAGAAGCTGATATAGCCCATCTGATCTGCAGTCCACATAGATGACTCTAGGCCTGGACATGGACGGAAATGCTCCGATCCCTTCTGTTTCTATATCAAATTCATGCGCCCTTAGATTTTTAATGCCTTCGCAAATCTCTTTGGTTTTCCTCTCATCTATTTCTCCAAGAAATTTTATTGTCAGATGTATGTTCGTATGCTCCACTACCTTTATGCCCTTTATTCTGCTGAATTCATTGAACACACCGGAAAGATAATCACTGGGTCTTATCTGTACCGCTATGAATGCCCGCATAACTATGCCCCCATGATGGTCTTTACTATGAATGCAAGGCCGGTCACCATGAAATCCACCGCAATGGCCGCAAGTAGAAGACCCATTATCCTGGAAATTATCAGGGATCCGGTTTTACCTAGATATTTAAAGATGGAGGAACTGAAGTGCAGTATGAAGTATGACATAACAACCACAAGCAAAACGGCTATGATGACCGCGATCTTTTCAGGCACGTTCACGCTGTATGAATTGAAATATATTATGGCCGCAGTTATGGATCCTGGGCCTGCCAGGAGAGGTGTACCTATGGGTGCTATTCCTATGGAGGTTCTCTCGATGCTCTCCTCCTTTTCTACAGGTGTGAGCTTGGTGGTCGAGGTTCTGCCCTGAAGCATATCGAACGCCACCTTGAAGAGCAAAACGCCGCCTGCGACCTTGAAATCGTTGATATTTATCCCAAGAACCTCAAATATATAAATACCTATGAGCATGAAGCTGAACAGCATTAGGGCTTCTGACATTGTGGCATAACGTACGACCCTTTCAAAATCTTCTTGGGTGTATCCCTCTGTCACGGATACCAGTACAGGAAGCGCGCCTATTGGATTGACCATGGCGAAGAGCGCAATGAACACCGTGACAAGGTACAGTACTATGCTCATCCTTATTGCGGAGGTATTTTCTGCATAGATAAAATTATATTGATCAGGTTCTGCTCATACCGCTTTATCTATGAAAGATTGCTAAAAATATATATTGAAATAGGATTAAATATCCGTTGATAATAAGGGAAGAATGGTCAATTCTCACTTTTTGAAGAAGATAATATCTGTTGGTGAGAAAGATATAATGTCACGTTTGGTCGATTATACGGAGCTGGCTTACAAAGAGAGCGATATATTGATAGATATGCTGTCTAACCGCAATTCGCTTGTAGAAAAGAATGAGGAGATCAAGGAGATCGAGAAAGTTGGGGACGAGCTTGATATATCCATAAGACAGGATGTAACCAAAGGTGCGATAAGCCCAACGCTCATGAACAGCATGTTACAGCTTGTGGAAAAATGCGATGATATTATAGATACTGGATATTTCATAAGCAGGGAGATAAAGAGGATGTTCCTAGACTATGCAGGTGGAATGGAGAAATGCATAAACCTAGTGACAAAGACATATTCCACCTTCATATCGATGCTTGAATACAATAAAGCGTCTCTTAAACATCTCAACCAGATGCTCACCGCTTCTGAAGACGAGAAGATCCGTGATGAAAGGATAGCAATAGAGAAGCTGGAGGAGAAGGTAGATGAACTCAAGGATGACACTTTTGATTACATATACAGGAACGCCGACGGCCTTCCGTATCTTGTGTTTTCGCATCTGATAGATTTAACGCACAAAATAGATGATATGCTCGATGACTGTGAGGATGCAGCCGATCTCATAATAACGATAACAAGGTCGATAACCAGCTGATGCTAGCCATACTCATATTCTCATTCCTGCTCGTCATACTCGTGGCAGGCAACAATTCGTCCGCTGTATCTGGGACCATAATAGGTTCCAAGATGATGAACAGGTACACAGCGCTGGCCATAACATCGGCGGGTTATGTGGCCGGATACCTTACTGAAGGCAGATTCCTTCAGCATGCAGTCGTGGAACTTCTTCCCTTCAGGCCGGAATATGTACTGTTTGCCATCATTGCTTCGTTCATCATATTCTCCATAGCCTTCTTTGTTAAGGTCCCGATATCACTCACCATGGCCCTTGTGGGTTCGGCTATTGGCCTCTCGTTGAAGCTGAGGTACACAGCTGACCTTTCTTTTCTGACAGAGATAATCATAGCCTGGATTGCTGCGCCCATAGTATCGATCGTGTTCTCGTATATCTTCAATGATAGGCTGTCGCGGATGAAGCACAGAAACCTATGGTCTTATGCTGCAGGGATTAAGCTGATGCTTATCTTAACGGCAGTATTCACTGCATTCACCCTCGGAGCAAATACAATAGGGTTTCTCGGCGATATATCAGGTACAGGAGCATTGAATGAAGTGCTTATATCGATTGGATCTGTGATAGGCACCTTCTTCTTCAGTTCAGGAATTATAAGGAGCGTTTCGCAGAACATGTATATGATGAAGTACACCAATGCATTCAGCTCGCAGCTCGTTTCCGCAATTGTTGTTGAGATTTCAACCATATTTTCTATACCGATGTCCAACACACAGACGCTGACTTCAGCAGTTCTAGGTGCCGGATTGTCTTATAAGGCTAAGGCAATATATCTCAAGCCGTTCTTCTACATAGTGATAATGTGGGTGCTATCCCCCATAATTGGCATGGTGTTCACATACATGCTTGCATAATTCCCACAGATAATCTGTCCAGTGCAAAGAATAATGGGAAAAATTGATAAACGGCTATACAATAAGCCTCAGCCGATATCAAAGATCTATTCCTGCGATGCGGCCTTCACTGTGCCATATTGCGGGGTGCTGACCTGTGGATACTGGTATGCGGAGGTTGTCGAGACTGGTCAAAGGCGCCAGATTGAGGGTCTGGTTCCGTAGGGATGCGAGGGTTCAAATCCCTCCCTCCGCATATTATATGGCGATGTTGCCATTTATGATCCTCATTTCTATATGTATTTGATCGGGAAAAAGTGGATATCCTTATAATCTGCTGTTCCTGGATCGGCATCGAGAAGGTTGTAGAGATCACTGACGCTCAATGACGTACAGCTGCATTTTGTCCTGACTTTCTTTCACGCCGTAAGTCAATGGAACATCTAACTTAAGCATTTAGATCCGAATAGATTAAACAACAGATTTGTCATTTCCTTGGTGCTATAACACCAATTTTCCTGACGAAATACATATCGTAGATCCTTCTTTCAAGAATTATCCATTCTTGTAAACATTTTTCGTACCTGCTATACCTTAAAAAGCACATATATCGGTTACGCCTCACTATTGAACGACCAAGATGCTCTGAACAGAGCTATTAAAGTTTGCATCTATATTCTATATTTAATTTAGATATGGAATATTTCTTAATATAATTAAATTATACATATAAAATGTAAATATAAGATTTTAAAAACATTTAAATAACATGAGTTTCATGTTATCTATTGCCATGTCTTATGACGTACCGGATTTTATCATAAAAAGTGAAGAAATAAAGATGGTGGATGAGAATAAAAGCAGAGACTTCATGAAATTGCTTGAATTTTCAAAGAGCAATCCAGACAGGTTCTGGGATCAGATCGCGTCCGAACTGAGATGGAAGAAGAGGTGGAATTCCGTGATGGAGGGGTCTTTGCCAGATTTCAAATTCTTCACCGGTGGCTACATGAACGTTGCAGAGAATTTGATAGACAGAAATCTTGAAGACGGCTATAACCGGCTCGCACTGATATTCGAAAGCGAGACTGGAAAGAGCTCTGCCTATACCTACGGCATGCTGCAATCCATTGTGGATAGACTGGCGAGTGCGCTGCATTCATTGGGAGTGAGGCGAGGAGACAGGGTCTCAATTTTTCTGCCAAATATCCCCGAAACCCTGTTCAGCGTACTTGCCTGCTACAGAATCGGTGCTGTTTTCAATACTATATTTTCAGGGTTTTCAGCCCAGGCGCTGGAGAACAGAGTTTCACATTTTGGACCAAAGATCCTGATAACGGCGGATGGCACCTACAGGAGAGGAAAATTAGTGGAACTTAAGAATAAGGTGGATCAGATAAGATCGGTGACTGTAGAAAAGGTGCTTGTTGTAAGGAACGCTGGAAACGAAATTACGATGAAAGACAGGGATATTGATTTCAATGAGGCACTGCAATCTGCGCCAGAAGAAAATGTGAGAGAATACGTTGAAGCCAATGATCCAGGCATTGTATTCTACACCTCAGGAACGACAGGAAAACCAAAGGGAGTTGTCCTTTCGGGTGTAGGTTTTCTGGTTAACAATTACGTGTATGCCAGGCACCATCTGGATCTGAAAGCTTCAGACATACTGTGGTGCACAGCCGATATAGGATGGCTAACTATGCATATCTGGGGTATAGTCGGCGCTCTATCAAATGGTTCCACAACGCTATTCTATGAAGGTGCAATGGATTATCCGTCTATTGATACATTTTACAGGATAATAGAGAAATACAGGGTGACAAAGGTTTTCACAGCGCCAACGCTCATAAGGATGCTTATGAGATACGGAGATCCAGAGAGAAAGTATGACGTTTCATCTGTCAATGTGATAGGACTTGTTGGAGAACCTTTGAATCCAGAGGCCTGGAACTGGATGCATGATCACTTTCCATCCGCATACATAAACAATACCTGGGGGCAGACGGAAACTGCCGGAACTCCGCTTGCTGGTTCTGCATTCGCCACCGGTATGAAGCCTGGATCCAGCGGCATAGAGTTCCTCGGCTCACAGGTTGATGTTGTTGATGACAGCGGAAATCCATTGACGGGAGTTCCAGGAAATTTGGTCATAAGGAGACCGATACCAATGATGATAAGGGATCTGTGGAACGAGCATGACAGGTTCTTGAGAGAGTACTATGGAAAGATACCTGGTGTATATTACACATACGATGTGGCGCTGAAGGATTCAGATGGGCACTTCTGGGTGCTTGGAAGAAACGATGACGTCATAAACGTTGCAGGGCATCGCCTAAGCACGATGGAGATGGAGAGTGTCGTTGCAGAGATAGATTCGGTTGCAGAATGTGCTGTGATAGGGGTACCTGATGAAATAAAAGGCCTTGTTCCTGTTGTATTTATTATGCCCAAGAACAACGCAAGGATCGATGGAATAGAGGAGGACGTTGCAAGAAAGATCGAAGAGGGTATAGGCAGGTTTGCCAGGCCGTCAAGCATCATACTTGTGGACGAAATGCCCAAGACGCCCAGCGGAAAGATACTGAGACGCTTCCTAAGGGAGGTATACGTGCATGGAGACATAGTCGGAGACAGGACAGGGCTTGAGAATCCATCCTCCATAGAGAAGCTGAAATCTGCAATATTGAAGAAGGCAAGCTGATCATGAATACGCAGCGTTACATCCACTTTTTAATTGAACTGAAACGGATTCATGCTTTTCAAAGAATTTTCTCCATGGACATAACATCGAAAAATGAACCGTTGATCTTACCATGATCTCTGAAGATGCCTACGATCCTGCATCCCATCTTCCGATATAGTGCCTGGCCTGCCTCATTGAATGGAAATGCTGTCAGTGCAATCTTATGGAAGCCGTCAGATCTTGCGGTATTCTCTATATGCCTCAAAAGTTCGGTTCTGATACCACACCACGAAATTCACGACGTATATACACTGAGAGGTCGGCTGTACCAGCATGGACCATCCTATCAGAAAATAGGTTCATGGGAACACATCCAACTATTATGCCGTCCTCAGCTTCCGCAGCAATAACCGAATATCTGCCAGTGTGCTTCTGCATCCATCTTTCCATGTATTCCAAGTCCTTTGTGTCCTACTCCAGTGTAGCTATCCTGTCTATGATTCTCTGATTGTATATTTCCAGAATGTTCTTGAGATCGTCATATATCGCTGATCTGATGTGAAATTTCATACTGGCACAAACGCTTTCGCAAGAAGAATTTTCTGCGTATGCTTACAGACCAATCTTCATGATGCCTTAATCTCATTTCCTTCTTCTAAGGCAGATGGCATGTTGAAGCCATTGTCATGCCTAGGTATTGATGTTATAGCATAGAAGGCTGTTTTTTCCTCTAAACATCATCATTCTGATTACGGAATCCCATAGCCATGACCGTAAGTCCAATCCATACATCGTTCATGTACAAATGCACTTTTTTCAAAAATACGTGTAAATTAGATACATCTTGGATCATCTTGGTCAATGACGTTGAATATTAATAATATTAATAGTTAGTTGAGTTATTTATTAGATTATGGACGAGATGATAGGATATTTCGACGAAAACGTTTCAAAATATGATTCATGGTATGATAAGCATGAAAGGGAATACCATGAACAGCTTGAGTTCATAAGGGAGAGACTTCCCTCTGGAAAAGGGGTTGAAATAGGCGTCGGTACAGGCCGTTTTGCTTCCCAGTTGGGCATACCTGTCGGCGTTGATGCATCAGAAAAGATGCTTTCATTGGCAGCCAGCAGGGGCATATTTCCCATCATGGCTTATGCAGATCGCCTTCCATTCATATCTGGCTATTTCGACTTTTCCATATTCATCGTTACAATATGCTTTCTTGATGATCCTGTCGCATCGCTGAAGGAGGCCGGCAGGATATCCAAAGAGGTCATATCCGTCATTCTCGAGGCTGGTACAGAATATACGAATAGACTTCAGCAGGAGAAGAAAGGCTTTTACGCCTATGCCAAATTTTACAGCGAGGCAGATATGGTCAGGATGTATACCATGGCTGGCCTGAAACTGATCAGGAATGAATACTCGGATCTATACACCGGAGGCATGCGGTACAGGATAAGATATGTCGCAGGCATAAACCAAAGATAAATAATTAATACAAAGACATATTAGCGTAATCAGGTGGTTGGATCGATTCTGACACAGTTGGATATTTTGAGATACTTGTATCTACAGTTTTCTGGGGACTCATACCTATAGTATCGATAGTCATAGGCTTCCCTTCACCTGTATTCGTCTTCTTCAGGGTCCTTGTGTCCGCCCTGTTCTTCTATGCCATAAACAGGAAGGGATTGAAACTGCGGGAATTCTTCAGATGGCCTGTGCTGGTTTCTGGAGTTCTCCTTGGAATAAACTGGATATCGTTCTTCTATGCTGTGGACATCATGCCCGTATCGATGGCCGTAGTCATCTACTATTCAGGGCCTGCGATAGCGATATACCTAAGCTTCATCGCCGGAGAGAGGCCGAACAGGATGGCTATGATCGGAGGCTCATTCTCATTTGCCGCAACGGCACTCATGTTCCTGCAGTCGGTAAATTTAAGCCTCTACGGATTTGCTGTTGCCATGATATCAGGCCTGAGCTATGCAATGATAGCCATAATTTCAAGAAAGGCTGTGGATCGCCTGAGATCATCGGATCTTGTGATGTACCAGACGCTTATAGTGCTGATTATGACAGCACCGTTCCTGGCCTTCATGAGATTCCATTTAACATATGTCAACGTAGCACTGATAATATTTGCTGGAGTGTTTCAAACCGGCCTTGCACTCATACTGTGGTATGATTCTCAGAGAAGGATAGGAATACAGACCGTGTCTGTGCTCAGCTACCTTGATCCGGTCTTTGCGGTGATATTTGCCTTTCTGATACTCGGCCAGAAACCAACAATCCTTGCAGTCATATCCGTATCCATGATACTTGCTTCAGGATCGATTGTATCATACAGTAATATCAGGGCACTTAGAAAACTTGGCGAGAAGACGGTCATTTGATGACCGTTACGGACTCGCTGTAC